>JAABUK010004859.1_pt1 | contig 21497 bp, 17 predicted proteins | sample 5559141 | NCBI WGS metagenome assembly JAABUK01 (sample SAMN10711869, study PRJNA513367) | rock metagenome | isolation source: Antarctica rocks | place: Antarctica: Victoria Land, Pudding Butte nord | collected 2016-01-03
TACCAATTTCCCACATCAGGAGTCTGACGACAATGTCTTTTTGTTCCATCATCTTTTTGGTAAAGTTTTCCACGCACTCAATCCGGTCAGAAACGCTCATAGTCGGCCACTCGCCTCTTCCGTTGTTGTAGGCTGCAACGGCGGCCTCCAAAGCTTGCATTGCTTCTTTTTGCGTGCACACAGGATAAGTACCTATCAGCTTTCTTTTTAATCCTTCATTTGTACAAACGCACACAGGCGAATACACTTGCTGCACCGCGCCGTCCCATTGCATCATTTCTCCATTCAATAAAAATGTTTTCTGGTTTATTTGAGAAGGAAGTTTGTATTCTGCAGGAATCTCTTCTTCGGTTACGAAGATTTTTTCTAGTTGTTCAGAAAAGTTCATTAGCAGGAGTAAGTATTTTTGATTAAAGTAAATAATTGTTCAAATGATCGTTTGGAAAGAAAAGTGAAGATAAGTTTAAAAAGCTTTTTCTTCCGCTTTTAGTGTTTATTGACAATTTGTATTGATAAAATTACCACGACCTGAAGGTCAATGTCATTTAGTTAAGCTCCAATAGGAGCTACCCGTTTATAGAATACAGAAATTAAAAAAGTCTGATAAGCTCCGTAGGTGCTTCCTGTTTTATAATTTAGGCGACTCCTACAGAATCTATATTTACATTTCTACGATTCCTTCTATAAACAGAAGGCTCCTCCAGAGCCAAAGCCTTAACTAAATTGCCATTACTTCAGGTCAATGTGATTTAATTAAGCGCAAAGGGCTTTAATTTGAATAGACACAGGTGAAACCTGTGGAAACAGCAGAACATCAGAAATTAACCCTGAAAGGGTTAAAAAACAAGGCATTGAATTAGGTTCAACCACTTCGTGGTTGTTGGTTGTCTGTCGTTTTTTCTATGGGTTTGCACCCACAGCTATTCAAATTTAACCCTTTCAGGGTAAACTATACCTTAACTAAATGACATTGACCTTAAGGTCGTGGCAATTACTGCTTAATCAGAATTACCTATACCATATCAATCTGCCAGTTGAAATAATTTTTTGCATTGTTAAAACAAATGTCCTCAATTACTTTACCAGTCCATGCTATATCGTCTGGCAGTTCGCCATTTTCAATTTCTTCGCCGAAAAGATTACATAAAATTCTGCGGAAATACTCATGCCTGGAAAAAGAAAGGAAACTTCGGCTATCAGTAAGCATACCCACAAAACGGCTCAGCAAACCTATGTTTGATAAAGCGTTTAACTGTTTTACCATTCCGTCTTTTTGATCGAGAAACCACCAGGCTGAGCCCCACTGAATTTTACCAGGAACCGACCCATCATTAAAATTGCCAATCATAGAAGCCATTAGTTCATTGTCAGCAGGATTGAGATTGTACAAGATAGTTTTGGTAAGATGATTATTATTATCAAGCCTGCTTAAAAACTTTGAAAGGGCTCTTCCCTGCGAAAAATCTCCGATAGAATCCCAGCCTGTATCTGGTCCTAATTCACGAAATTTTCGACTATTATTATTTCTTAATGCGCCAAGATGATATTGCTGCACCCAGCCTTTTTCCCAATCCCATTCAGCAAACTGCACCAGCATGGCAGAGGTAAACTTTCGCTTTTCAAGGTTTGTTAGTTCTTTGCCTGAACGTATTGTATTAAAAATCGCTTCGATTTCTATGTCGGAGTAATCTTCTGCATAAATCGCTTCTAAACCGTGGTCAGAAACACTGCAACCATTTTGAGCGAAGAAGTCATGCCTCGCTTTTAACGCATCTAAATAGTTTTGATAAGAACTGATGGAAATATTAGCTGAGCTTTCCAGGCGCTGCAGGTAGTTATTAAAAGCCGCCGGATCATCTGCATTTATTGCATTGTCAGGCCTGAAAGCAGGAAGAACAGGAATCTCAAAATCTGTTTTCAATAGCCGGTGAAATTCTAAACTGTCTGCAGGATCATCGGTAGTGCAAACAAGCTTTACATTCATTTTGCGAAGAAGATTACGAACCGAAAATGCTGGTGTTTGCAGTTTGGCTGAACATTCGTCATAAATTTGCTTTGCAGACTTTTTATTTAATATCTCAAAAACATCAAAATAACGCTGCAACTCCAAATGTGTCCAGTGGTACAAAGGATTGCGCAAGGTGTAAGGCACTGTTTCTGCCCATTTTTCAAACTTTTCATCATCAGGTCTATCTCCTGTACAATAACTTTCATCTGCGCCGTTTGCCCGCATTGCGCGCCACTTGTAATGGTCGCCGTACAACCAGGCCTGTGTAAGATTTTTGAATTGATGATCCACGGCAATCTGCGAAGGAGAAAGATGATTGTGATAATCTATTACCGGCATATCTTTGGCAAACTCATGATAAAGCTGCTGCGATGTTTTATTGCTCAGCAAAAAGTTTTCATCGAGAAATTGTTTCATTTTACAAAACTTACGATAAAATTCAATTTAGCAACATTTTTGGTATTCTTTTTTAAATTCTCATTTTTGATTATCAGATTTGCTATGACCTTCAAGTCACAGATTAAAAATAATAAATGTCAGGCCTTGGCCAAAAGTTGTAACTATGTAACAAGTAAAGTTGAAGCGATTTATTTTGAAAGATTTTGGGCTAAAGCCAATACCTGCGTTTTTATATAATTCCGACCTGAAAGTCGTGGCAACTCAAGCCCCACAATTGTTGGTTAATATATTATGTGAACTATTAAAGTCTTACAAAATCTGTAGCGTAAGCCAATATTTTTGTACAACTGTTATAAAAAAATAAGAGTTGATAACACAATGTGGAAAAAGATGATAAAAGTTAAAAAAGTACAAGTGTGCGACGCAACAAAAGCTCAATTAACATGCTCCTGCTAACTACCAAATATTCCTTATCTATATCAATAGATGAATAACAACAATCTAACATATAATCTCAGTTCATCACTCGATCCTTTTGCTGATTTCCGCGTCAATTTTCTCGAAAAGGTGCTGTGGCTTATACACCCGCCAGTTCGGTATGCTCATCAGTTCTATGTAGTAGTTGAGCTTTTTTCTTTTAAAATCATATTGTGTTTGTTCGGGCATGTTCAGGGCTACTATCCAGCCGCCTTCGTCGGTTACCTGGTCAAACCATTCTTCGTAATAATCTTTATCGCCGCTGTGAAAATTGAGCACGTTTTCTGCAATCAGTATAAATTTGGTGATGTTTTCTAAAAGCATTTCGTCAATAACATCACGCTTCAGTGTCATAACATCATTTTCTATAGCATCGTTCCACTCTCCTATTAATTCGATAACTGCAAAGTTTTCAATATAGTCGGCATACAGTACTTTGAGGTATAGAGTCTTGCTTCCAAACTCGTCCCACTGCGGATGAATGTAATAATTGTATACTGCCTGGGAATATTCAAACTCACTATATGTACGGCCGAAAAAAGGAGATTTTTCATCTTCTTCGGCTGTGTACATATGCCTCCAGTTAAAAAAGGGTTCAATATTATGCATATCTCTGATCCTGTCTTTCTTTTAATTTTTATTAATATCTACCGCGAAGGTAAAAGAGATAATAATATTAAAAAACGTAAAAGTTCTGATAGAGATATTAGAAAAATAGTAAAGAAAAATAAGCTTCTTATTAATAAAAGTATAACTTTTTTTTAGAAAAAGCTTCGGTTAAACAAACAAAAAAGGCCGCTTTTGGCGACCTTTAATTTTTTTACAAATTATACTTTCTGTTTCTTACAGAATATACTTATTGAACTACTACTTTATCATTATAAAACAGTCTGCTGTTGCCTCCGGTTAATTTTATTACATACACGCCGCCGGCAGAAGCGCGGGGAAGCGTAACTTTTTCAACCTGGCCGGGAAGAGCAATATTTAATGCTTTGGTGATAACATTTCTGCCTGAAGCGTCTGTTAAAAGCATATTGTACCTGCCTGCCGGCACCTTGTTAAACTGAACAGTAAAGGTTTTATTGGTAACCGGGTTTGGATAAAGACTTATCGCCTGATTATTTTTGACTTCAGAAACTAAAAAACTGTTTATTTCGCCTTTTTTCTGGTAAAGCAAATTGCTGTTTGCAAGATCAGAACTGTTGAAAAGCTTGTCTTCATTCTTTTTAATGGCAACAGCTTCGAGCGTAGACATATTTACTTTATAATAATTGTCAATCATTGTAGCGCTGCTTACAACTACATCTCCGTCATTATTTACCACCATTCCGTTGCTGGTAAAGTCTGCAGGAACACCTTTAATCTGGCCAAGGTAATCAGCAGCTCTTGTTTTGAGATTTATTTTGAAAACATGATTGCGGTAAGTAACGAGGTACATATTTCCATAAGCATCGCCGACCATGTCGCCGCCCCAACTGGTGGGTTGCGCATGAATGCTCATAGTACCGTTTTTCTTGCCGTCTGTTAAGCTGCCCAAATTTGTAATGACAGGTTTTTGACCGGTTGTAAAACGAAGAAGGCTTTTGCCATCATTTGTAATGGCATAACCAGTACCGTCAGACGCGAAAGCCATGCGCGTGATGATATTCGCTTCATCATATTTATCGCCTGTATTAAATGCAGGACTGTTGTCAATGACCACATTTCCATCCTTTGAATTGAAGTCAAAATACATCAATTCATTGGTGCGCATGTTGGTAAAATAAAGCCTGTTATGAACAGCATCAAAAGCTGCGGCTGCCACACCTGAGCCCGTAGCGGAATGTAATGAAAGGTTTCCTTTTTCTGTACCTGCAGCCAGTTTATAATTAATGGTTTTATTAACCGCAGGATCGTAAACTGTACGAAGAACTTCACCGGTCGAGAGGTCAATTTCACGGATTACATTCCAGGTAAAATTACCTTTGGTTGCACCTGTAACAGCAAATGCCGTATTTTTTTGTGCGTTGGAAGAAGATGAAATTAAAAGAGCCGCAATGGCTAAAGAGGGTAATATTTGTTTCATAAAAGTTATTTTTTGTAGTACTAAGTTATGCTTATAACGTAACAAACAAAAAATTATTTGGTACTTTCAACAGCTTTTTTTACGCTGCCATACCTAAGCAAAATACTCTTTGCTGTGTTATAATCCTTTATGACTGATTGTTCCATTACCATCATTACTCCGCGGTCAACAAGTTTTGCATTGGTTAATTGCATATTCACCATTTTGTTATCTTCAACTCTTCCTAACCGGATCATCACTGTCGTGGAAATCATATTGAGCGCAAGCTTTTGAGCGGTTCCGCTTTTCATGCGTGTGCTGCCGGTCACAAACTCCGGACCTGCAATGATCTCTACAGGAAAATCTGAAAAAGAAGCAACCGGACTGTTTGGGTTACAGACAATGCAGCCTGTTTTTATGCCTGTTTTTCTGCATTCTTCCAATGCGCCAACGACATAAGGCGTAGCGCCGCTTGCAGCCAGGCCGATAACAACATCTTTATCGCTTACAAAATGTTTCTGCAAGTCATTCCAGCCTTCTTCTTTGCTGTCTTCTGCAAATTCGACTGCCTGTGTTATTGCCTTTTCTCCTCCTGCAATAAGTGCTATCACAAGACCGTAAGGTATGCCATAAGTCGGTGGACATTCGCTTGCATCTACAACTGCAAGGCGGCCGCTGGTACCGGCGCCAATGTAAAACAATCTTCCGCCTGCAAGCATTTTATTAGTTATTTCATTTACCAGTTTTTCTATTTGAGGAATGGCTTTTTCGACCGAATCAGGCACTGTTTTGTCTTCCTTGTTTATATTAACAAGAATTTCATTTACAGACATTTTTTCCAAATGCCTGTGTTTTGATGATTGTTCGGTTATTTTTATAAAATCTGACATATTTCCCAAAGTTCAAGAAAGGCTGTCAGAACTTGAAAAAAAATTGAGGAATGAAGAAGAATTTAATTGTAAGACCAGCACCTGTTATATAGTATGATGCTTCACCAATCCTTCCATGGGATTTTTTAAAACTAAGCCCAACTTAAGTTCGTACCGGTTGCACAGTTCCTGCAGCACATCTTTAAAGCTGAAGGCGATGCTGCCGGTGAAATTGACAGGCAAAGTGAGGCTTTCAGCATACTTATATATCTGACTCGAAAAAAAGTCATTTAAGCAGTCTTCAACAATATTTTCTACCATAAAATGCCCGCGGTTTTCAGAAAGGAATATAGCGAAGCCGGCAAGATAGCGGTTAGGAAAAGGTTTCTTATATACATTTTCTAAGATTTCCATTTGGGTTGTCGAAAACATAGCATCAAAGCGGGCTTTTAAATCTTCATCAAAAGTATTATGCAGGTAGTGCTGCAAAACTCTTTTCCCCAAATCTGCACCGCTGCCTTCATCACCCAAAACATAGCCAAGACTGGGCGTTTTTTTTATTACCTTTTTACTATCATAACAGCACGAGTTAGAACCTGTTCCAAGAATGCAAACCATCCCTTTCTCATTACCGCATAATGCCCTTGCAGCCGCCATTAAATCAGTTTCGGCTTCAACTTTTACGTTGGGAAATGTTTGATGTAATGCTTCATTTATAATAGTCGTGTTGCCAGGATTACCGAGACCTGTACCATAAAAATACAATTCATCCAACTCCGCATTTCCCAACTGAGGCAAAAGTTCCTTATGCAACAATTCAGCTATTTGTTTACTATCTAAAAAGTAGGGGCTGATGCCGGTTGTAAAAATGGTTTTCTTTTCCCCATTGTTCACAAGGCACCACTCGCATTTGGTAGCGCCGCTGTCAGCAATTAATTGTACAGGCATAATACAATAAGTAAAAGGAAAAAGATAAGCTTACAGGTTTTTTTGCTGCTGGTAAAGCGCCCATGGAATTTGAAGAGCTAATGTTGTTTTGTCCTTTCTGTTTCTCATTTCTAAAATAAAAACATCGTCAGGCTCCACTCCTGATGACACATCTGTAAAGGCGACAAGTATCGTTTCCTGCAGGGGCGTTACAACCGGGAAACTTGAAATGAAACGCTGGTCAAGCTTTTTTACAATCCCGTTATTTTTTTTAATAGAAACTTGCAAGGTATCTGTGAGAAAACTTGCAGTTGAACTATAGTTTTGCACCAGCACTTTTACGTAAGCGTTGGTGCCAATAAAACTAATATCCTTACAAATCAGCTTAATATAATCGCTGCTGTCGGATAGTTTTAATAACGATACGTCTGTTGGTATTTCTTTAGTTAATGGCGCAGCCCCGTTCTTTTCAGAAGATGAGACTTCTGTTGGCTGTTGCGGTACCTCACGAATCGCAGGAGCAGCAGCGGGTATTTTTGCAGAGGGCAAAGAGGTTTCTGCTGTCTTCCGTGGTGCTGCTTTTGTTATTGGCGGTGCAGCAGCAGGCATATTAGTAACTGGCAGTGTCGCTTCTGTTGATGTTGATTTTTGCGGTACCTCTTTGTCAGCGGCGGCAGAAACAGCCGGATTAGTGGCTGGCAATGGTGACTCTATTGGTCTTTTGGGTACTTCTTTCACTGCAGGCGCAGTAACAGTTACATTTTGGGCTGATGCTGTCGTTTGTACAGGTTTTTGGTATGCTTCTTTTATAGGCTGTGCTGCTGTGGCAGCGTTCGTAGTTGACGATGCTGTTTGTATTGGTTTTTGAGAAGCTTCTTTAGCAGCAGGCGCAGCAACGGCAACATTTTTTATAGGCAGTTGGGACTCTGCCAGCTTCGCAGGCGCTTGTTTCGCAGGTGCAGCGATGACAGCATTTTTTTGCGAAAGCGGAGTTACTGGTGATTTTTGAACCGGAGTTACTATTGGTTTTTGAACAATTCCTTTAGCAGCAGGCGCAACAACTGTATTTTTAACCGGCGCCGGAGTTTGTGTTTGCGGTGCTGCTTTAGCTGATGCAGAGGCCATGGTAGCATTTCTTTCCGCTAACTTTCTTCGTGCTCTTGCTTCACTCCTGTTTTTTGGCGGAGCAACTACTACCGGTTCTGGTTTGGGAGGAGTTCGCAGAACTATTCTTTTTAGCTCCAAATCAATTGCTTCTATTTTACTTTTAGTATAGTCCGCATCCATTTTTTCAGGATGTAAAGTAAGAATTTGACTAAATAGAATTCTCGCACTATCCCATTTGGTTGCAAGTATTGCGTTGTTAGCTTTGTTTAAATAGTCTTTTATTTGTATCCGGCGTTTTAATTCGTCTGCAAGTTTTTGTTTTTCAGCAGCCTCTGCCATTATACCTTCTGCATACTTAATCATTTTAAGCGGATATGTTTCCTCGGGCTTTAGCAAACTTGCTTCTCTATAGTAATCGGAAGCCTCTTTATACTGTGCACTTGTAAGTGATAAAGCTGCCTTTGTTATAACAGAGTCGTATTTGTCTTCCAATTCATTTATGCCGACACTATCAGCAGAGGATTGCTGGGCAATAATCACTTTGGATGGAATTGCCGTAAAAAACAGGATACATAAAATAATGTATTTATAAGTATACATAAGAGAAATAATTATTTTTTAAAAAATACCAAAAATGTGATTCAAAGGATATATTGATAAAAACATTAACACAGGATAAAAGAATATACTTTCCTGTTAATTCAAGTCTTATTAACCTGCTGTTTGATATAACTTTCACCTTACAGTTTAATAAAAGTTTATAAATTCAACTTATTCTGACATAAAAAGTCGCTTTTTCATAAATAAACAACTTACTCGTTTCTGCCTTTTTACTTTATTCTTTTTATAACTCCGGTGAAGGTATAACTTGTTATTTTGATGAAACAACCTTTAACCAGATAATTACAATTGATTTTTTTGTATCTTACATTAAGATTATTTCAGCTCCTTTTTTTAGAAAAACTTCTATGAAAAAAATCTTTGCGTACCTGTTTATAATTATGATGCCTGTCTTGCTGACAGCACAAACAGTTCTTTCCGTTAAAATTGATGGAACCATAAATCCCGCTTCGGCTGATTTTATTCACACCAGTATAAAAAAAGCAGAAAATGAAAAAGCAGAATGCCTTATCATTCACCTTAATACGCCTGGCGGGTTGCTGAAATCAACACGCGTGATCGTTGGTGATATTCTGGAGTCACAAGTGCCTGTTATTGTATACGTTTCACCTGGTGGATCACAGGCAGGATCGGCAGGCGTTTTCATCACACTTGCGGCTAATATTGCCGCTATGGCTCCCGGAACAAATATCGGTGCGGCTCATCCTGTTAGTATGCAAGGCCCCGCCGACACAATTATGAGCCGGAAAACAACAAATGATGCAGCGGCTTTTATAAGGACGATAGCAGAAAAAAGAAAACGAAACGTACAATGGGCTGAGGAAGCTGTACGCGAAAGTGTTGCAATAACAGAAAAAGAAGCGCTCGATAAAAAAGTGATCGATCTTATAGCCGGTAATGAGCGGGAACTTTTGAATATGATAGATGGAAAACAGACAGAAGTTGCCTCCGGAACGAAAATGCTTCATACTAAAAATGCAAGCATCAAAATATTTGAAATGGGAATGGCGGAGAAAATACTTAACATTATCAGTGATCCTAATATTGCTTATCTTTTGATGATGCTTGGTTTTTTTGGAATCATGTTCGAATTGTTTAATCCCGGAGCTATTTTGCCTGGTATTGTTGGTGTTATCAGTTTAGTGCTTGCTTTTTATTCTATGCATACTTTGCCCATAAATTATGCAGGGCTTGCACTTATTGTTTTTGCTATAGCTCTGTTTTTGCTTGAAGTAAAAGTAATGAGTCACGGCATGCTGGCGATAGGTGGCATTGTTTCACTTTTATTAGGTTCTATGATGCTGGTGCGCACCAGCTCAAGGCTTGAGTTTGCAAGCATTTCATACAGTATCATCATCGCATCTGCCGCTGTAACTGCCTTGTTTTTTCTAGTGGTAATTGGTGCAGGATTAAAAGCACAACAGGCAAAACCGGTAACCGGAATTGACGGATTAATCGGAGAAACAGGCGAAACGCTGGATCCGCTAAATCTTACAGGTACTGTGCATGTGCATGGTGAAGTATGGAATGCCGAGTCAGTGTCAGGTATGATAGGCCCCGGTGAAAAAGTGCAGGTTACCGGTATAAAAGATTTAAAACTTTTTGTGCAACATTTATCAAAAACTGAAATGCTGAGTTAAAAATATAGTTTGCCGGAAAATATGCAGACCGTTTTGGTATTGCTGAGTGAAGAGAAAAAAGTATACAGATTCAACCTTTCACTGTTAGAATTCATAGAATCGTTTAACTAAATAATTATAAAAAGATACTATTACTAACATTAGTTTTGGGGATAAGCGGCTGACGAATAAGTGTTGCATAAGGGATTTACTTTTTAAAGCACTTTTCCTAAAAAATATTTTTTTCTGCATTTTTCTCCGGCTAAAGCTTTATAATGCTTAATTTTTTATCATTCAGGGTACATGGCGGGGAATTGATAATCTAATTTAAAACAGGATCAATTTCTGTTTCCTGCATATTTACAAGATTGTAATTCTTTATTTCATTATATAAAGTATCTCTCTCTACCGGTTCTCTTTTCACCTGTTTAATCAATGTAACCAGCTCTTTCGTGCTCATCGTTGGCTTCTGCTCTTCACTTCCGGCCATGGAATAGATTTTTGTGGTATCATCTATCGTTCCGTCAATATCATTTACACCAAATGCAAGGGATAGTTGTGCATTTTGCCGGCCAAGCATTGGCCAGTATGCTTTTAAGTGAGGAAAATTGTCTAAGTACAATCTTGCAATGGCGTACATTCTCATGTCTTCTACTACACTGCTTTCAGGTACGTTGCTCATTGCATTGTCACGGTTTCTGAATTTTAAGGGAATGAAAGTATTAAAGCCTCCGGTCTCATCCTGCAGTTGCCTTAATCTCTCCATGTGGTCTACTCTGTGCCAGAATTTTTCTATGTGACCGTACAGCATAGTAGCATTGCTTTGCATGCCAATAGAATGCGCTGCTTTATGAATGCCAAGCCAACCTTCAGCGTCTACCTTATCGTCACATATTTGCTGCCTGATTTCCGGGTTAAATATTTCTGCGCCGCCGCCGGGCAACGACTGCAGTCCGGCTGCCTGCATTCTTTTTAAACCTTCTTCAACAGAAACTTTAGCTTTTCTGAACATATAATCAAGCTCTACAGGTGTAAAGCCTTTTATATGCAGGTCAGGGCGATGATTTTTGATTTCTGTAATAACATTGATAAAAAAGTTCAGATCCATCCTGGGATGAACACCGCCGACAATATGTACTTCAGTTACCGGTTGGGCGTCGTATTTTTTTACAATGTCCACCATATCTTTTACGCCGAGTTCCCAGCCTTCTTCGCGGTGTGCATACAGTCTTGAGTAAGAGCAGAAGTTGCAGGAAAAAACACAAATATTTGTAGGCTCAATATGAAAATTGCGGTTGAAATAAGTTCTGTTTCCATGTCTTTGTTCGCGCACCCAATTTGCAAGCGCGCCGGTATAAGACAAGGACGCTTCTTCAAATAAAAGAACACCTTCTTCAAAAGACAGCCTTTGTTGTTCTAATACTTTCTCACCTATTTTTTGTAAATGTTTATTCTGACAAGTTGAAATTAATTGTTCAATTCCTGAGCTGTTATCTGACATTACACATTATTTACAGCAAAATTACGAAGATTAAGAGTTAGTTTTAAGCCATTGGCTATTTGTGCAACAATTTCACTTTATCTCTTGTCAGACAGAAAACTTTTACTTATAAGACTTTACAATCAATTGCAGCTTACACAACCTCTGCATCAAAAACTTTCTCAAAATTGGTTTTTACTTTTTGCTTTACTTCTGCCATAGGTATTTCATAACCCAACTCCTTTTGCAACGATGTTACCTGCTTGTTTTTTATTCCGCAAGGAATAATATAATTGAAATAGTTAAGATCGGTATTTACATTAAAAGCAAAGCCATGCATTGTTATCCACCGGCTGCACCGAATGCCCATTGCACAGATTTTACGCTCTTTTCCTTTAATATCCGGGTCAATCCAAACGCCCGTTTCCCCTTTGCTTCTGTCTCCTTTTACTCCGTATTCGGCCATTGTAAGAATAATAACTTCTTCCAGGTTTCTTAAATACCATCCAAGGTCAGTTTTAAAATTTTCAAGATCAAGAATGGGATAGCCTACCAATTGGCCGGGGCCATGAAATGTAATGTCTCCGCCACGGTTGATTTTAAAAAATTCAATTCCTTTTTGCTCCCTTTCTTTTTCATCTATTAAGACATGACCGATATCACCGCTTTTACCTAAAGTATATACAGGAGTATGCTCTGCAAAGAGAAGATGGTTGTGAGTTGACAGTTGACAGTTGACAGTTGACAGAGGTAAGCCGGAGGTTGGAAGTTGAGAATAGAAAACTGAAAATTGATTATTTAGTAAATGCTGACTGCTTACTTCTAACTCCTTCTTTTCTGATTTCAACTTTACATTTTCCTGCAACAATTTTTCCTGCAAATCCCAGATTTCTTTGTAAGAAAAATCATTTCCTACGTCTTTAAATAAAACTGTTTGTTTCATTAATTGGCAAAGTTAAAGTATAGTTGCCAGTCTTTCATCAACCATACATAGTTTGGCTTCTTATATAAATCCAGCTATTATACGTTCGGCTTTTCATAATAGACCTGTCTTACCTTTGCTGCAATATGAGCCAGGAAAATGAATTGGAAGCCGAAGAAAACAGCGAAGAATTATTTGAGAAAAGGGTGATCAGGACAGACAAAGGCCAGGAACCATACAGGATTGATAAATTTTTAATGAACAGAATTGAAGGCGCTACCAGAAATAAAATACAGCAGGCGCTAGAGGCAGGACTTATTACCGTAAACGGAAAATCTGTTAAATCAAATCATAAGGTTAAGGCTTTCGAGGAAATAATTGTTTATTCTGCAGAGCATCCTGATACAACTGATGTTGTGCCCGAACCAATGCACATAAACATTGCTTACGAGGATGAAGCGGTAATGATAATTGACAAACCGGCCGGCCTGGTAGTGCACCCCGGAAGCGGAAATTATACCGGAACTTTATTGAACGGAATTGCTTATTATTTAAAACAACAAAATCCTGCCGTGGATGAAACAAAGCTTCCCCGATACGGCCTGGTTCACCGGATTGATAAAAACACCAGCGGATTGTTGCTGATGGCTAAAACTGCCCCGGCTGCAGCTTATCTTGCCAAACAATTTTTTGAACATACTATTCAGCGAAAATATATTGCTTTGGTCTGGGGCGATTTTGAAGAAAATGAAGGAACTGTTGTCGCTCATGTAGGGCGCAACCAGCGCTTCCGAAAACTGTTCGAAGCTTATCCTGAAGGGGAGTATGGCAAAGAAGCTGTTACACATTACCGCGTTTTAGAAAGATTTAATTATGTAACCCTGGTAGAATGCAGGTTAGAAACGGGCCGTACCCATCAGATAAGAGTGCACATGAAACACGTCGGCCACACCTTGTTTGGAGATACAACATATGGCGGCGACAAAATTTTAAAAGGAACAGTTTTTGCGAAATACAAACAGTTTGTTGATAACTGCCTGAAAATTTGCCCGCGGCAGGCACTTCATGCTTTTACACTCGGCTTCAAACATCCGGTTACGCATGAAGATATGTTTTTCACCTCGCCTCTTGCTGCAGATATGGAGCAGGTAATAGAAAAATGGAGAAATTATAGAACCACGATTTACCGGATTTAAAATGATTATGATGAAATTATCTGAACGGGGATTTATAGGATTTTAGGGATTAACCCCAACCCTTAAAAGGGCTTTAAAGCCAAACAAAATGACGATTGCTGATTTTTTTGCGGTACAACAAGTGACACAACAATGTTCAATAAATATTTTGCGACCGGTAACAAAAAAAAATTCGGATTCCTTCTACTCTAAAGCTACAACTTCAAAATTTAGCAAAATTAAATTCCGTTAACCTGTCACACAGAGGCATCCTTCTCCTACAGGAGAAGGAACGAGGATGAGGTCTTAGCCACCTTTAGGGCGGGGGGTAAAATCAAACAAAGTAGCAGTAAAAACAGCTCTTTCAGCTTTTTTAAAAATTACATCCCAATACCCTTTATATCTTAATACTTTCGGCACCAGCATCTCTCCTATCTTCTGCAACTGCACTTCCATGCTGACGTCAAAATCAAATATGCCTGCTTTATAGCTCAGGCTGTAATTTCTTGCCGTAATTTCTAATGTTTTTGTATTAAACCAGGTGGTCATTTCATCAATCACTATATCATTCTTTTTTCCCCAGGATAAATCTTTTTTGGGTGTTATTGCAAATACATAACATGACTGTCCCAGGTAATCTTTTTCATCTATTCTGAAGTCATACAGCTTGCTTACATCCGCATCAAATAAAGCAACTTTGCTACCAATAAAAGGAAGACCCTGAATTTTTGTACCCGGGTTAAAAAACAACTGTTTCAACTGTTCTTTATGTTTTTCCATCCCGCTTTTATTGTTTACAGAAAAAGAAGTTCCTTTTACAATATTTGTTTCTCCGCAAACTTTGCCTTTGGTAAAAAATAAGCTTGCATACATCGCCGCAGTTGTATAATTGTAATTGCCTTTTTTATCATAAAAATCTCCTGTTGTATGTTCTTCATTGGTCACCATCGTTCTGCAGCCGTTAGCGTATGTTTGGGTGGTTTTACTTTGCAGTGATGCCTGCAGATTTCCTTTTTTGTCGTTTATAAAAATATCGTTATAAGAAGAAAAACCAAGTACACGCAGGTTGCGAAAAGCTTTGTAAAAGGTAGTGTCATTTTTTACATACTCAATAAATGCAGCGACATTAAGATTATTGCGGACAACAACTTCTGCAAGTGTAAAAGTCTGGTTTTTATAAATAACTGAGGTATCTTTATTATTATGCAGTGTGTCCTGGGCGTAAGAAGCAGTAATATATAACGCTGTAAAAATGAATGAAGACAGAATGTGTTTAATCATTTCGCATACATCATCTTATAATCCATCTTCAATTTCCCTTTGCTTATGTCATTCAGCTTGCCGCGAAGCATTTTTTTGCGCAGCGGCTTCAGGTAATCAATAAATAATTTACCTTCTATGTGGTCGTATTCATGCTGAATAATGCGTGCGGTTATGCCAACAAACTTTTCAGTTTTAACTTCAAAATTTTCGTCGGCGTATTCGATCGTAACTTCCTCAGGGCGAATAACATCTTCTCTTATTTTTGGTATGCTCAGGCATCCTTCATTGTAGGTCCAGTCTTCGCCATCAAATTCTTTTATATGAGCGTTTATAAAAACCTGTTTTATTCCGGGCTCATCTGCATATTTTCCTTTGTCTTCTTCATCCTGATTTTTAAAAATCTGGCTGCTGTCCACCACAAACAACCTGACGTCGCGGTTTACCTGCGGAGCTGCCAAACCCACGCCATTACTCGAATACATAGTTTCCCACATATCTTCGACCAATTTATTCAAATTCGGATAATCAGGACTGATATCTTTACAAACCTTACGCAAGACAGGAGCGCCGTATGCTACAATCGGAAGTATCATGATTGTGAAAACAATTTATTAAAAAATGCAAATTTACCTTTAAAAGCTTTATATCTGCAAATTGAAGCTCAGGCAATTGTGTTAAGATAATCCTGCAACATTATTGTTGCTGCTATTTCATCTATTAAGTTTTTATTTTGCCGGTCTTTTTTCTTCATACCGCTTTCCACCATGCTTCGCACAGCAAGTTTAGAGGTAAAACGCTCGTCTACTTTTACGATCGGCATTTGAGAAAACACTTTTTTAAAACGGTTTATAAAAGCCTGAACAAGCGGAGTTGCATGCGTATCACTGTCGTCCCAATTAGTTGGGTGACCGATGATAACCATTTCCACTTCTTCTTTTTTAAAATAATCTGTAAGAAAGTTTTCAAGGTCTTTTGTATGAATGCCTGCCAGACCTCCGGCAATTATTTTTAACGGATCCGTCACTGCGAGTCCTGTCCTTTTTGATCCGTAATCTATGGATAATATGCGGGGCATGAAGTAGAAAGTAATAAGTAGGAAGTAATAAGTAATAAGAAGTTGAAAGTAAGTAGTTAGAAGTAAGAAATAAAATATAATTAGTAAAAAATTTGGTAACGGGCATTTGTAAGTCTATTTAGCCGCCGTTGCGTCGCACACTTGTACTTTTTATCTTAATTCAGCAAAAGCCAGGTATTAACCCTGGTTCATCAACAACATTTTCGACCATCATTTAAAAAATAAATCAGCTATCACGAATACTGCGAATACAACGCTTGCAATTCCGTTTGCCGTCATAAAAGCCAGGTTCACTCTTCTCAAATCATCATGCTTTACTATTGAGTGCTGGTAAATAAGCATGCCTGCAAATACAGTTACTCCGCTCCAGTAGAGCCATCCAAATCCTGCTATCAATCCTGCTGCTATTACAAATAAGGCGCTAAAAAAATGCAGCAGCTCCGACACATGCAAGGCCTTTCGTTTCCCTAAAACCGATGGCACGGAATACAGATTTTGTGAAAGGTCAAAATCTACATCCTGCAAAGCATAAATTATATCAAAACCGCTTACCCAAAACAGAACTGCGAACGAAAAAAGCACGGGCAAAGTACTAAACGTGCCGGTAACAGCAAGATATGCACCTATGGGCGCCAGAGATAAACCCAAACCCAAAACAAGGTGACAGAGGGGTGTAAAACGTTTTGTATAGCTATAAAAAAGGATGACAAACAAAGCAACCGGGCTTAAGAAAAAACATATTTTATTAATAAACCGGGTACAGACTATAAATGCAATACAATTAAATATAACAAAAATAAGCGCATGATTTGCCAGGATAATTCCAGCAGGTATTTCACGTATAGCTGTCCGAGGATTTTCAGCATCAAAATTTTTATCGAGGTAACGGTTAAAAGCCATTGCTGCACTTCTGGCAGTAATCATACAAAAAAAAACTAAAATGAATTTTTCTAAAAACAAAAAATTTGTAAAACTGCTCCTCCACCCTGACGTTGAATTTCTTATACTAAACATTCCAAGGAAAAATCCGATCATTGCAAAAGGCATTGCAAATATGGTGTGACTAAATTTTACTAAACTTAAATAATTTTTTACCCTGGTCATTATTAGTAATTTCTTCTGTCGAAATCTTTACAAAAATACCAATTGTATAATGTAAGCCTGTTATTTTCTTTCGGTTTTTCAGCGTTACCTCTGCGTTTCTCTGCGATTACTATTTTTAACCGCAAAGAGCGCGGAGGAAGAAACGCAAAGTTGACACAGAGAAAGAATTTTTTAAAAATTTATATAAAAACAAAAACCCCTTACAAAAGAGGTTTACATAAAATATATAGAACAAACTACTTTTTCTTTTCGTAACGTTTTTTAAACTTATCAATTCGTCCTGCTGTATCTACCAGCATATTTTTACCCGTATAAAAGGGGTGTGAAGTATTAGAAATCTCTAATTTTATTACAGGATATTCGTTGCCATCTTCCCATTTCACAGTTTCTCCTGAATTAGCTGTTGAACGGCTTAAAAAGCTATGACCATTACTCATGTCTCTGAAAACAACTAAACGATAATTCTTTGGGTGAATGCCTTCTTTCATAATAATCTGATATTTAATTCAAACCTTATCTATTTTTCCTTTAAATATAAAGCTTGCCTCTTTTTACAATTTGGAGGTGCAAAATAAAGTATTTTTTGCTTTACAGCCAAAAGAATTTATAACTTACCTATTTTAAGATTTCATATTTACATATTGTAAAGCCATACCAAGATTACCGCCTTTGCAAAGCGCTATCACATCCTGCAGGTCATCTATTTTTTTTGCAGTTACCCTTACCATATCGTCCATGATCTGTACCTGCACTTTCAAACCGCTGTCTTTAATCAGTTTTACAATTTTTTTCGCGTCTTCCTGCTTAATGCCATTTCGTACAGGCACTTCTTTTTTTACCGTCTTACCACTCGGGTAGGCTTCTTTGCTGAAGTCGAATGCTTCCGGTGCAATACCCTGCTTCATACTCCGGCTTAGCAACACATCCGTTATCTGGTCTAATTTCATTTCACTTTCTGCTTCCAGGTCTACTTTATAATCTTTTTTATTCAGATCAATTACTACAGGACTGTTCTTAAAATCAAAACGGTTTTGAATTTCTTTTTTTACCGTGTTGACAGCGTTGTCCAAAGTTTGCTGATCAACTTTACTTGTAATATCAAAGGATGGCATAAAGGCAGTTTTTGCAAATATAAAACAGTGATGTTGGTTTTGCAAGAATGAGTGTAAACGAAAACTTATTATACATAAAGAGGCCCCGGTAGAAACCAGGGCCGGAACTTTATAATGCACATGAGAAAACGTAATAGGATAACGGTTTCCAGCCATCCTTCTGCTGATTGTAACAGCAGTTTATATAATTAATTTTTACAAGTTTTATTCTTATATAAAAGTAATACTGAGAAACAGTATCCCAGCACTGAAAGTGATAAGCGGAACAATGACTATTTAAGCGGAAAGGAATAAGCAAGGATAACAGTTCAATTACGACTAAACTCACTGATTTAGGTTTACAGCAGAGCTTCGATAGCAGGGTTTTGAGCATGAAAAACAAAAAAGGAGGTTAAATAAAATTTATTGAAAAAAGTTTGGCATTACAATAAAATTTTATATTTTTACAGAACCGAAGATAAAGTTCCCCAATTTGTAAAATAATAGACGAGAATCAAGTGTTATAGGGAAAATTTAAAAATAGTAAGTTGAAAATTTAAAAATATTAACTTGAAAACTAAATAGGTAGCGCTTGCGTAAGTTCTGAAAAAAAAATTACTTTAGTTAGAATTTGAATTATTAGTGCTCCCGTTCGTTTTTTAGTGCATCCTTTCCTGAATAAAAAACTTCTGTTAGAAGTTTACTCCAATTATCTAAGACAACTATTTCCGTATTTTTCTTGAAAATTACTATTGTATTAGTATTTATTTTCTTTATTAATAATTTAATTGAAAAGCTTCCTGCTCACATTAGCGCTTATTAATTCTATAGATAACTGCCCTTTGTGACAGCAATATTTCTGCATGTAAACACACTCTAAACATTACAAATGAAAAGATTTTTTACCCACTTTTGCCAGCTTGCCTTAACGATTTTTGCCACTGTTTTTTTAGGTCTTTCTGCTGTAAATGCGCAGAGTAATGCTTATGCTGATGCAGGGTTATCGGCACCAACAGTAACTTCTGATAAAGATGATTACGCGCCTGGTGAAATTGCCTATATTACCGGTACCGGTTGGACGCTTGATCAAAGTGTCCATGTTGAGTTTAAAGAAACTCCTGATTATCCTGATTATCATATTTATGATGTGAACGTGGATGCAGATGGAAACTGGAAGATTGATTATCAGGTAGAGATAAGACATTTGGGAGTAACATTTAATGTTATAGCTGTTGGTAAACAAAGCTTAGATAAAGCAACTACAGTTTTTACGGATGCAGGAAAATGTTTATTATCTGTCTCTGCTTCTGGTGGAGGTTCATTTTGTTTAAATACTACTGCTGTTGTATCTGCAACTTATACAACTAGTGGCAATGGTAATGATCCCACAAAATTCCAGTGGTATAGCAATTCAACTAATAGTAACTCAGGTGGAACTCTTATAAGTAATGCTACAGCAAATTCGTATACCGCTCCTACTTCAGCAACTGGCACTCTTTACTACTATTGCATTCTTACCAGTACTAATGGAGTTTGTGGCACAACCACTAATCAAACTTCTCTAACTACAACTCCAGTACTTGTAGAGGTCGTAGATAATGGCACCCTTACACTAACATCTGCAACTGGTACTAATAACCAGGCCCTTTGTGTAAATAATGCTATTACAACCATCACCTATTCAGTAGGGGGAAGTGCAACGGGAGCTTCAGTATCAGGCCTTCCTGCAGGTGTCAGTAGCACTTACAATCAGCAGCAACACAGATTTACCATTAGCGGCACACCTACTGCAACCGGTACTTTCAATTACACCGTAACTACATCTGGTTCTTCTTGTGCCAACCCTACCCTAAGTGGAAGCATTGTTGTTAATTCAAATGGTACCCTTGCATTTACGTCTGCAACTGGTACTAATAACCAGACCCTTTGTGTAAATAAGGCTATTACAAACATTACCTATTCAGTAGGGGGAAGTGCAACAGGAGCTTCAGTATCCGGTCTTCCGGTTGGTGTAAGTGGCAGTTTTAGTGGCACTGTATTTACCATCAGTGGTACACCTACACAAACAGGTACGTTTAACTACACAGTTATCACTACTGGTTCCTCTTGTAACAATCCTTCTTTAACGGGAAAGATTGTTGTTAATACCGCAGTGACAACTGCTGTCGCCGGCCCTAACCAACTTAATGCAGTTGGCACATCAACTACGTTAGCTGGTAATACACCTACTGTTGGCACAGGAACCTGGAGCATTGTAAGTGGTACCGGAGGTTCATTTGGTTCAACATCCACTAATCCAACAGCTACTTTCAATGGAACTGTTGGTGAGACTTATACTCTCCGTTGGACTATTACTAATGGCAGTTGTACTTCATTTGATGATGTACAGGTACTGTTCAATCAAATAATCACAACTACAAGTACAACAAGTCCATCAACTCCTTATGGTTCTACATCTGTTACTTTATCAGCAACAGTTAATCCAAATCCTGGTGGCGGTTCTGTAGACTTTTATGTCAATACCACAAAAGTTGGTACGGGAACAGTTGGTGCAAGCGGAGATGCTACTTATACCTATGATCCCAGTTCACTTAATGCGGTTAATTATACAATTAGCGCTAAATACACCGGATATGGTGTTTATATCGCAAGTACAAGTACTACTGGTACCTTAGCAATAACTAAAGCTCCATTAACTGTAAAAGCTGATAATCAAAGTAAAACTTATGATGGTAAGACCTTTACTGTGGGCGGAGGTACCTTTACATCTACTATAACTGGTTTTGTAAAGAATGAAACCTCAAGTGTTGTAACAGGTTCAGCATCTTATAGCGGCTCTGCAACCACTGCGACAGGTTTTGGCACTTACACCATTACTCCTGCAGCAGGTACTTTAAGTGCTACTAACTACAGCTTTACTAATTTCTCTGCTGGCAGTTTACAAATTAATAAAGCGCCTTTAAGTGTAAAAGCTGATAATAAGAGTCGTGAGTACGGTGCTGCTAATCCAACCTTCATCGGCACTTTGACAGGTGTAGTAAATGGTGATGCTGTAACTGACGCTTACACTACAACCGCTACCGCAACAACAGGTGTTGGTGATTACGCTATTGTTGCTGATGTAAACGGAACAGCTACAGTCATGGCTAACTATAGTTTAACTAAAACGAATGGTACACTTACTATTACAAAAGCTGCCTTATCCGTAACTGCTGCTGATAAGAGCCGTGAATATGGTGATGCTAACCCAGCACTTACAGGAAATGTAACAGGAGAAAAGAATGGTGAAACCTTCACTGCTACCTACAGCACAACT
>JAABUK010004860.1_pt1 | contig 21495 bp, 16 predicted proteins | sample 5559141 | NCBI WGS metagenome assembly JAABUK01 (sample SAMN10711869, study PRJNA513367) | rock metagenome | isolation source: Antarctica rocks | place: Antarctica: Victoria Land, Pudding Butte nord | collected 2016-01-03
CCGCCGCCATCTATATCTGATCCGCGGCCATAGTGGGTTTCGGAACGCGCTTCCCGTCAGTCCACTTCTCGGTAACTTTGATTGCCTGGCTTTCCAGCTTGTGGACGGCACCGTGCAGAGCCGTGAACAGGTCGGCATCCTGACAGTGCCCAACCAGAGCGTGGTGGTGAAAATTCACATTCACTTCCACGCAATGCAGATGGCGCTCCATAGAAATTCGCACATGCGCCTCCTGCTGGCTAATGCCATCGCGACCCTTGCCATCAAGCAGCCTGGCGACTTTGCCGAACTGCTCTTCAACCTTCTGGACCTGCGCCGGGGCGAGGTCAACGTGTCTGCCTGTGTAGGTGACTTTCATAAGCTTGAGATTTGGGAGCGGGCCAAGGAAGTTACTCTCTGACCCTGCGCTGATGTGTTGACGGAATTTTCATATCCTCGCGATATTTGGCCACTGTCCGGCGCGTGACGTCGATGCCTTCTGCCTGCAGAAGTGACGTGATTTGTTCATCGGTGAGTGGACGCCGCGGGTTCTCGTCCTCAATCATCTTTTTCACTTTGCGCTTCAGCAAAAGCAGCGGCAGGTCGCCGCCTGAGGGGCCCTGCACAGATTCCGAAAAAAAGTAACGAAGTTCAAAAACACCCTGCGGCGTATGCGCATACTTGTTCGCGACAGCGCGGCTCACGGTGGAAGGATGCACGCCTACTTCTTCAGCTACCTCTTTGATCATCATTGGCTTCAGAAAATCTAAACCCTGAGCGAGGAACTCGGCCTGACGCCGCTTGATGCTTTCGCAGACCCGCTGTATGGTTTGCTTCCGCTGCTCAATGTTTTTCATCAGCATGATGGCGCTGGTGTAGCGCTCGCGCACATAGTCGCGGACTTCTTTAGTGGCACCGTTGTCGCGGTCCAGCATCTTGCGGTATTGCGCGTTCAAGCGAAGCTGCGGCACCTCTTCGTCGTTCATCTGAATGAGATAATCGTCGCCGTCTTTGATGAAGTAAACATCCGGTTCCACAAGACGTGCGCCCGGGCCGGAGTAGCGGATGCCAGGCCGCGGATTCAGATGGCGGATCATTTTCACCGCAATTTCAATATGCTCGTGAGGCCGGCCTAAGACCTTGGCAAGTTCTTTAAACTGACGTGTTTCGAGCAGCCGAAGGTGTTTGGTGACAATCTGCCAAGCCACCCCGTTGCGGCCGTTGCGGCTTTCAATCTGAAGAAGCAAGCACTCCTTCAGATCCCGCGCGCCTACTCCAGCCGGTTCCAGCGATTGCACCGCATGCAAAGCCGCTTCCACCTCAGCACGGGAATGGCTGCCGATGTGCGCAATTTCATCCAGTGAGGCAATCAGATATCCATCCTCATCCAGATTGCCGATGATGGATTCGGCCGCATCCCGGACGTCGTCAGAAATCAGACTGACACTCAATTGCGACCGCAAATGATCGGGCAGAGTGACCGGCTGCGAGAGGAAAGTCTCGAACGAAGGCTTCTCCACCACTTCGGAGGCGGGGGATTTGTACCCGGGATCCAGGTAATCGTCAAAGAAAGATCCGTAGTCGATTTCTTCAAAAGGATCTGCAGCCGTGGGAGCTTCGAGCAGAGAATCCGAACCAGCGGCATCGGCCAGCGGACCATCGATCACAGCTCCCTCTAAACCACCGTTTTCGATTGATGCCGTGCCACTGTCTCCAATCAGGTCAGGGGAGAGGGCGCCCATCTCACCGGCCGCGTCGGCACGGTGCATGTCCACCATGGCGGCTTCCAGAATGGGCTGATCCGCGGGGTCGTGCATGCGTTCACCTTCCAGAAGCGGCTGTAATTCTTCCGCAGAAATTTCCTCTCCCCCGTCTGCTGATTCTTCTAAAACCGGGTTGTTGATAATTTCCTGATTGATCATCTCCTTCAACTCCAAACGGTTGAGTTGAAGAACGGTGACCATCTGCACCAGGCCGGGCGTCAGGATTTGTTTCTGCGCGACCTTCAATTGCAGACGGGGTGACAGCATACTCATTCAGCCTGATTATATCGTGGGCCATCCTTCGCAATGGTGGGCCGAAGTCCAGATACAATAACCAGATCCGTGAGCCCGCCAACTGTCCCGCAAGCTGAATCGTTGACGTTCCGCCAAGTGCTGGCGCTCCCAGGGCTGCGGCGGTTGTGGGTGGCTCAATTCGTGAGCGTGATGGGCGATTTTCTGGCGCTCTTCGCGATACTGAGCGTCGCTTCGTTTCGCTTGAATGCAAGCCCGGAGCAGATGACTCTCATCTCTTTGTTTTATATGTTGCCCATGGCACTTGTCGGTCCGCTTGCGGGGGTATTTGTGGACAGATGGAACGTGAAGACCACCATGATTGCAAGCGATCTGATTCGCTGCGTTCTGGCGTTCGGCTTGATTTACGCGCACAGTCTTTACACGCTCTATGCGCTGCTATTCGCAATCAGCTTCGTTTCTACGTTCTTTTCTCCAGCGCAATCTGTCACAGTCCGCACCATAGTGCCTCAGGAAGGCCTGCTTACCGCCAACGCGCTTATCATGCAGGCTTTTCTGGTGACGCGCATCATAAGCCCGGCTCTGGCAGGAGCATTAGTCGGCGCGTTCGGGCCAAATTCCTGCTTCTTTTATGACGGAGTGAGCTTTCTATTTTCCGCCGCAATGCTCTATCAAATCGATATCGAACGCACCGCTGCCGAGGCTGGTAAGGGCGTACGCGCCGTGTTGAAAGATTTAACCAGCGGCATGCAGTTCCTGTTCCATTCGCCAGTGCTCGGGTTCGTAATTCTCGCCATGGGCGCGGGATTTTTCGTAATGAGTTGTTTCGGTCCCCTCATTGCGATCTACGTGCGCGACTTCCTGAAATCGGGCTCCACCACGTTCGGTCTTTTGAGCGCACTCATTGGAGTTGGCATGCTGGCCGGAACACTGGGGCTGCGAAAATTCGGAACGAAAATTCCAAGCGAGAAAATGGTTCTGGTTGGCTTGGTATTAATTGGTTTTTCCGTGCTCATGATGGCGGTGTTTGCCTTCGTTTCCGTAACAGCTCTTGCCACGTTCGGTTTAGGTGTGGGAGTGGCATTCATCATTACTCCCGCCCAGGTATTGATGCAGGGTAAGACTCCTCCGCAGATGCTAGGACGAGTCAGTAGCAGTTTCATGTCGGTGATCGCTATCGCCCAAATGTTGGGCTTGGTGATATCCGGTTCCGCCGCGCAACAAATTGGTATTCGCGGTCTATTTTTTGCGTGTGCCGCCATGCTAGGTTTGTTGGCCGTTGCTGGATATTGGCGTATGCCGAGAGCCGTTCAGGGCACCACCGTTCAGGGCACCACAAGGTAGACTTGAATCTGAGATGATTCAAACGCTTTTCGGCTCAGTGGAACAAGAGCCGTCACTGCTGGATAAGCTAAAATCAGGGGTTGAAAAGACCAGGCTCGGGCTAGTCAATCGCCTGGAAGATGCCCTGCAGGGCAAGAAGGAAATTGACGCCGACCTTCTAGATGAGTTGGAGTATACGCTCATTAGTGCTGATATCGGCATCAATACGACTCAAGAGATTTTGGATCGCATTCGGGAGCAGGCAGACCGTCACACACTGGCAGATCCAAGCCAGGTAAAAGGCTTGATTCGCGAACATCTCCTGGAAATTCTGCAAGCCGTAGAGCGTCCCATGCCTAGGGTTATGGAGCCTCCGGCAGTGGTTATCGTGGTGGGCGTAAACGGGGCGGGGAAGACCACCACAATCGGTAAGCTGGCGAACCGATACCGTTCAGAAGGCCGGTCCGTGCTGCTTTGCGCGGCTGACACTTTTCGCGCCGCCGCTATAGAACAATTGGAAGTTTGGGGGCAACGGACCGGTACGGACGTGATTCGACAGCAACCCGGCTCAGACCCGAGTGCCGTTTTATTCGACGCCCTGCAGGCGGCGCGTGCGCGCAAGGTGGACTACGTAATTGTGGATACTGCCGGCCGTTTGCAAACGAAAGCCAACCTGATGTTGGAGCTGGAGAAAATGCGGCGCACGGCCGTACGCGTCATACCGTCCGCGCCTCATGAAACGCTTCTGGTGCTTGATGCGACAACAGGCCAAAACGGCCTGGAACAAGCCCGCAAGTTTACAGAGAGTTCAGGTGTTACCGGTATTGTTTTAACAAAGCTGGACGGCACAGCCAAGGGCGGCGTGGTGGTTGCCATCTCGCGTGAACTGAATTTGCCAATCCGCTACGTGGGCGTGGGTGAACAGGCAGGCGACCTGCTGCCCTTCAATGCGGAAACTTTTATCGCTTCCATTTTCGGCGCATGAGGCTGGGCTGATGAGAATGAAAGAAGCGGTCGCGCTTGCGTTGCGGGGCCGTGGCCAGGCAAGTCCGAATCCGATGGTGGGCGCGATTCTGGAGCGCGATGGAGCCATAGCCGGACAAGGGTTCCATACCTACTCTGGTTTGCAGCATGCTGAAATTATTGCCCTTGAACAGGCTGGCGGCCGCGCGCGCGGTGCCACGCTGTACATCACTTTAGAGCCATGTTCCCATCAAGGCCGCACTGGCCCCTGTGCCGATGCACTGATTGCAGCGGGAGTAGCTAAGGTAGTGGCTGCATCGGAAGACCCCAACCCGCTAGTGGCCGGCAAGGGTTTTCAAAGACTTCGTGAGAGCGGAATAGAAGTTTCAATTGAGCAAAGCGCGGAAGCAGATAAACTCAACGAAGCGTTTTTTCATTTCATGCGATACCATCGTCCGCTGGTTACGCTGAAAACAGCACTCACTCTGGACGGTAAGATCGCAGCGCCTGACGATAATCGCGGCTGGATCACCAGCCCGACCGCCCGCGAACACGTTCAACAAGTACGCCACGATTCCGACGCGATTCTGACCGGCATCGGCACAGTACTGGCCGACGATTGTTTCCTGACGGACCGTTCCGGCTTGCCGCGTGGCCGTCCTTTGATGCGTGTGGTTCTTGATAGCCGTTTGCGTCTGCCACTGAATTCGCGTATGGTGACTTCGGTTGAAAATGACCTGACAGTAATTGCTACATCCGCCGCTCCCGTCGAGCGCAAGCGGCAAATAGAAGAACGCGGTGTAAACGTTTTGATTTTCGATGGTGCCAACGGACGTGCCGATATCGCGCAGGCGGTGAACTGGTTAGGCGCACAACGTTATCTTTCGCTACTGGTTGAAGCCGGCAGCAAAGTGAACTGGGCCGTCCTTGAAGCCGAATGCGTGGATAAAGTGTTTTTTTACTACGCACCGAAAATTCTGGGCGGCACCGAATCTCTCCCCATGGCGGGCGGTCTGGGCAGGCGTCGCCGCTCCGATGCGATCAACATTGAGCGAGTCACGTTGCACTCCATCGCATCGAATGAGTTTGCTGTGGAGGGTTATGTTCACCGGGATCATTGAAGAAGTGGGGCAGGTGCGGCAAACAGGCAGCCGTCTTCAGATTGTGGCCAAGCTGATACTTGAGGACTTGGTGATTGGCGGAAGCGTTGCCGTGAACGGCGTGTGCCTGACGGCGGTAGAAATCGGACCCGATTTTTTCTCGGCCGATCTTGCTCCCGAAACCCTGCATCGCAGCAACCTGGGTGGCTTAGACCAAGGGTCTGAAGTCAATCTGGAGCGGCCTGTCACCTTGCAGCAAAGGCTCAGCGGTCATCTGGTTCAGGGCCATGTAGATGCCACCGGGGTAATCCATTCTTTCGCTCAACTGCCCGACGGAAACTGGTGGCTGCGGGTGGAACTTCCCGCGGAGATTGCGCGTTACACGGTGAAAAAAGGTTCCATCACGCTGGACGGGATCAGCCTGACTATTGCGGAGGCTGACAGGAACGTTATTGCAGCCGCAATTATTCCGCATACTTACCAAAACACCGCTCTTCACGGAAAATCTGCTGGGGCAGCACTGAATGTTGAGTGTGACGTTCTAGCCAAATATGTAGAGCGCCTAATGAGCCCTCGTTTCGCTTAGGTTCACGCGCGGTAATAAGATGAAGAAGGTGCCGCGCCGCGCCGAACTCCGTTTTTATCGCATTCTAAATACTGACTTATGTGGATCGTAAGACTCGCACTCCACCGCCCCTACACATTCGTCGTAATGTCAGCCCTGATTGTAATTCTGGGGATCGCGGCGATTTTTACGATGCCAACGGATATTTTCCCGAACATCGATATTCCCGTTATCACCGTGATCTGGAGTTATAACGGGGTGTCCCCGGACGAGATGGAAAAGCGGATCACCACGGTTTCAGAGCGCGCCATGACCACGACGGTGAATGATATCGAGCATATTGAATCACAGTCGTACAACGGCGTTGCGGTGGTTCGAGTTTTTTTTCAGCCCACCGCTAGGGTGGAGTTGGCTATCTCTCAAGTTACCTCTATCGTGCAGACCATCTTGCGTATCTTGCCACCGGGCATCTTTCCGCCGGCAATTATCAAGTACAACGCCTCTAGCGTTCCCATTCTGCAACTAGGTCTTTCCAGTAAAGAATTGACCGAGCAGGATCTTTACGATATCGGTATTAATTTCATTCGTACGCAGCTTGCCACCGTGCAGGGCGCATCCATTCCGCTGCCTTACGGCGGGAAGCAGCGGCAAATTATGGTTGACCTCGATCCGGCCGCGCTGTATGCGAACCATCTTTCCGCCACCGATATTTCTAGCGCCCTAAGCCAGCAGAATCTGATTCTTCCCGCGGGCACCGCAAAGGTGGGTGACCGTGAATACCTGGTGCGCCTGAATGCCAGTACTCAAACTGCTCTTGAACTGAATGACCTTCCGGTGCGCTCCTCGAATGGTGCCACGCTTTACATGAAGGATGTTGCCCAAATTCGCGATGGCTTCGCCGTTCAGCAGAGTATCGTACGCGTGAATGGTTCGCGCGCAGCTCTTCTTTCGGTGCTGAAAAATGGCAACGCCTCCACGCTCGATATTGTGAAGCGCGTGAAGGCGGCTTTGCCGAAGATCTCTGCTTCGCTTCCGCCCTCGCTTCAGATTAAGCAGCTGTTTGATCAATCGCTCTTCGTGCGGGCGGCAATCAGCGGCGTGCTGCGTGAAGGTGCCATCGCCGCCGGCTTAACCGGCCTGATGATCCTGCTGTTCCTGGGGAGTTGGCGCAGCACTATTATTGTTTGTGTTTCCATTCCGCTTTCCATTCTTACTTCCATCATGATCTTAGGACTGATGGGGCAAACCATCAACGTAATGACTCTAGGGGGCCTTGCGCTGGCAGTCGGCATTCTGGTGGATGACGCTACGGTGGAGCTTGAAAATGTCCATCGCAACATGGGAATGAGAAAGCCTCTCACGCGCGCAATTTTGGATGGTGCCTCGCAAATTGCAGTTCCCGCTTTCGTATCCACGCTTGCAATCTGCATTGTCTTCGTGCCGGTTCTTTTGCTGACTGGCGCGGCAAAATATCTTTTTACTCCGCTTGCCGAGGCGGTGGTGTTTGCCATGTTGATGTCGTATTTCCTCTCGCGAACCCTGGTTCCCACCATGGTTCACTATCTGCTGCGCAGCGAGGTGGAACTTTACCGCAAAGGAGGCGAACACGCTCAAGGTGAAGGCGTGATCTGGCGTGTTCACGGAGCGTTCAATCACAAGTTCGAGCGCATGCGCAACGGCTACAAGGGAGCGCTGGGCTGGTCACTTGAAAACCGCGGCTGGGTTGCCGCTGGATTTGGTGTCTTCTGCATCTTATCGCTGGGGCTAAGTGTTTTAGTAGGTCAAGACTTCTTCCCTTATATCGATTCCGGCCAGATGCGATTGCACGTCCGCTGCCCGCAAGGTACGCGCATTGAAGAAACCGAGCGCGTCTTTGCGGATGTAGAGCGCGAAATCCGATCTATCATCCCCGGCAAAGAGCTCGACACGATTCTGGATAACATCGGCCTGCCCCCTGGGGGAATCAATCTTGCGTTCAGCGACAGCGCCACGATCGGCAACGGGGATGGGGAGATTCTGGTCTCACTGAATCGCGAGAAGCATGCCCCTACGCTGGAATATGAGCGGAAAATCCGCACGATGCTACGGAACAAATTCCCCGAGGAAACTATCTTTTTCCAGGCAGCGAACATCACCAACCAGATTCTCAATTTCGGCCTTCCCGCTCCGATAGACGTCCAGGTGGTGGGCCGTGATCCGATTGGAAACTATAAAATCGCTCAGCAACTGGAGCATGAAATGTCGGCGATCCCCGGTGCGGTAGACGTCCATATCCATCAGGAAGTGAATTACCCGGAGGTTCGTGTCAATGTGGATCGCTCGAAGGCAGACCAGCTTGGTCTAACGCAGCGCGATATTGCAAATAGCATGTTGATCTCGCTGAGCTCAAGCGGCCAGGTGGCCCCGAATCAATGGTTAAATCCCGTGAACGGGGTCAATTATCAAGTGGCCGTTCAAACCCCCACCTATCGAATAGATTCATTCGATGCTTTGCAGCGTACGCCTATTTCTTCTTTGACAGGCCGTGGGGAAACTCAGCTCTTGAGCAATCTGGCAACCTTGCGGCGCGGTGTATCGACAGCAGTAGTGAATCATTATAATGTGCAGCCGGTGTATGACATATATGCGAATGTAGACCAGCGAGATCTCGGCGGCGTCGCTGTTGGAGTGGATAAGATCCTGAAAGAGATTACGAAGAAATTGCCAAAAGGCGCGACCCTGGTGATGCGGGGCCAGGTAGATACCATGCGCTCATCATTTCTCCGGTTAGGTATCGGCATCATCTTTGCGATTCTTCTGGTTTATCTGCTCATCGTGGTGAACTTTCAATCGTGGCTGGATCCGCTGATCATTTTAATGGCGCTGCCGGGTGCCTTGTCTGGCATACTTTGGATGCTCTTCATTACGCAAACCACGCTCAATGTTCCGTCGCTGATGGGCGCGATTATGTGTATCGGCGTCGCAACAGCCAACAGTATTCTGCTGGTTACGTTCGCGAACGACGAACGGCTGGCTGGGAAAGACGCGATGGAAGCCGCCCTTTCCGCCGGTTATACGCGCATCCGTCCCGTTCTGATGACCGCTCTTGCGATGATCATCGGGATGCTGCCTATGGCATGGGGGCTGGGCGAGGGCGGGGAACAGAACGCACCACTCGGACGTGCCGTGATTGGCGGCCTGCTTGTGGCGACGTTTACTACCCTCTTCTTTGTGCCGATCATGTACACGTTCCTTCGCAAAAAGGCCCCGGCCGATCTGGATCGGGAAATTGACGAAGAAGAACACGAAGGGCTGCCGGCTTAGGAATGGAAAGAGAACGCAAAGTATTGGAAGCGGGCGCGCCGCAATTGCTTCTGGACGATCCCGCGCATCCACGGGTCACGCCGCCAGTCTCTGCCAGTACGAAGCGCAATCGTGTGATCTGGCTTATCTTAGGGCTTCTGATCCTGCTGCTAGTTTTGTTTTTTGTGGGCTATCTTCCCCGAAGAAGCAGGGAGCAGGGCATCAACAAGGATGCCAAGGAGGAAGAATCCAGTCTGCCTGTGGTGAATGTAGCTCGGGCCAGAAGGTCCGATGCCGCCTCTGAGCTACTGTTGCCAGGAAATATTGCGCCGCTTACCGAAGCCTATATCTACGCGCGCGCCGCTGGCTATATCAAGAGGCGATATGTGGATATTGGTGACCGGGTTCGGCAAGGCCAGTTGATGGCTGAAATTGAAGCGCCCGATTTAGATCAACAGGTGCTGCAGGCCCGCGCCGCATTGCAGCAAACCCGAGCGAATCTGGGCCAAACAGAGGCTTCTCTGGAGCAGGCCCAGGCTCAGCAGCGCTTGACAGGCGTCACTCTGACACGCTGGAAAACGTTAGTGGGCCGCGGTGTACTTTCACGGCAGGAAGGCGATCAGAAGCAGGCTGATTACGATAACGCGACAGCTCAGGTTCACGTGGGCGAAGCGAATATAAAGGCCGCTCAGGGCAACGTACGCGCCAGCGAAGCGAATGTTGCGCGGTTGGTGGAACTGCAAAGTTTTAAGAACATCCGCGCGCCCTTCACTGGAGTGGTTACGGCCCGCAGTGTCGATGTCGGTTCGTTGATTGCCGCGAACGGAAGCGGGCAAGGCAACCCTAATCTGGGGAGTGCCTCCGCGGGCGGCAATACCACTGGTGAGCTTTTTCGGGTCGCCCAGATAGATCGCCTGCGCATCCTCGTCAATGTGCCGCAGACATTTGCGTCAGCCGTTCATGTTGGGTTGTCCGCCAATGTCACGGTACAAGGGTTACAACGCAAGGTTGTTGGCCAGGTAACCCGTACTTCGAACTCGCTTGATCAGAATACCCGGACTTTATTGACAGAGGTCCAAGTCGCGAATCAGGATCACGCGCTGCTGCCCGGCATGTACGCACAGCTTCAGTTTGTGAGCCAGCGCCAGGAGCCGCCGATCTTGATCCCCGGGGACAGTCTGGTCGTCCGCTCAAAAGGTCCTGAAGTCGCAATTGTGGGGCAGGGGAATAAGGTTCACTTTCTTCCGATTTCAGTCGGGCGCGATTACGGTATCGATCTGGAAGTGACGGGTGGTCTGCAAGGCGGCGAACGCGTCATTGTGAACCCAAGCGACGATGTGCGTGAAGGTGCTGAGGTGAAACCTGCGTTCGTCAAGCAGAAATCGGCGGTACCGGCAAAGGCCGGCGATAAGAAATGATGTTCAGGCGTGCAGCCCTCGTCGCTGCATTTGTGGTTACAACCCGAACCGGTCTTGCGCAAGATTCGCCAGCGGTTGCGCGCCCTTCTGAGGAGCAGACCGTTCAGATTGGGAGTGCGCCGGGCGGCAACTTCCTTCGCCGGCTTACCACGCCATTTACTCCACGCGCCGTGAACCCGGTCGATTTTCGAAATACGGGGCGGCTCCAAAGTCTGATTCGGGCAGGGCAACTGTACCTCACCCTAGACGATGCGATTGCGCTTGCGCTTGAGAACAACCTGGACATTCAATTACAGCGGGACAATCCGCAAATTGCCCGCAACGACATTTTGCGAACGAAAGGCGGCGGCCTGCCGCGCGGAGTTCTGCTTGAGATCCGGGAGCTTCCGGCTGGCGTCGGCGGGCCAGGGAGTCCATTGCTAACCACCGTGGGGGGCGTTACTCCCATCACCTCAATCTCTTCAAATTCCGCTGATCTGGCACCGATTCAAGGTCAGCAGGTTACACTTTCCGTGCTGGGAAACACGCCGCTCTCTGTGGGTTCTCGCATCCCGCAGTTCGATCCCACATTGACCGGCAGCCTGAATTATCAGAAACAATCGATCCCAGAAACCAGCGTTTTTCTTGCGGGGGCGAACCCGCTTCAGAACAACACTATCGGTGCCAACCTGGGATACCTGCAGGGCTTCTCCACCGGCACCACGATTAGCAGCGGGTTTAATTCCTCGCGCCTGAATAGCAACAATGCCAGGACAGATTACAATCCGTACACGTCGGGCAATCTGGGCATCACCCTCACGCAGCCGTTGTTGCAGGGGTTCGGGATCGCAACGAATCGCCGTTTCATCTCGATCGCGAAGAACAATCTGAAGATTTCGGATCAGGCTTTTCGGCAGCAGGTCATCGACACTCTCGCGTCAGTGGTTCGGCTTTATTGGGATTTGGTTAGTTTAAACGAAGATCTTCGAGTAAAACGGCAGGCACTGGCCCTTTCGGAAAAGCTTTTCGAGAACAATAAGGCTCAGGTGGAGGTGGGTACGCTTGCGCCGATTGAAGTGAAGCGCGCACAGGCTGAAATGGCACGAAGCCGGCAGGATCTGGCGAATTCTACAGGTCTTCTGCTTCAGCAAGAGCTGATCCTCAAGACAGTTCTCACGCGCCGCGGCACGGCTGACCCGATGATCCGTGCTGTGCGGCTGGTGCCTTCGGACCGCATCCAGGTCCCGGCGCAGGAACCTTTGCGGGAAGCGGGTTCACTGGTACAGGCGGCACTTGTCAGGCGGCCAGATTTAGCGCAAGCACAGCTTCAGATTACTAATTCTGAAATCGGTTTAAAAGGTTCACGGAATGCATTACTTCCAGAGATGGATCTTGTTGGAACGATTCAGAATAACGGGCTAGCCGGACAGGTAAATTCAACCGCTCCAGTGGGGAATGCGGGGCCGAGAAATGCCGACCCAACCTTTATAGGGGGAGGAGGAACGTTTCTGGGCCAGATTTTAGGCCACAACTACCCAAACTACTTTATCGGGGTCCAACTCAATATTCCTTTACGAAACAGAATTGCTCAGTCTGATGTAATTCGCGACGAGATTCAACTACGGCAAGCTCAGGTTCGCAGGCAACAACTGGAAAATCAGATCAGACTTGAGGTGGAGAATGCGCTTTTGAGTCTGCAACGAGCGCGGGCGAGTTTCGACGCGGCAGTAGAAACGCGCCAGCTACAGGAAGAGGCACTGGACGCAGAGCAGCAGCGGTATGAAGTGGGTGCCTCAACCACCTTTATGGTGATTCAATACCAAAGGGATTTGGCACAAGCACGTTCCAGCGAAGTGGTTACACAGGGCAATTACGCGAAAGCAATCGCTGCGTTGGAACGGGCTACGGGACAAACCCTCGATACCTACAAAGTCTCAATGGAGGACGCGTACCGAGGGCAAGTCTCCAAAAAAAACTAACGGGTAGCTACTTTCTTTTCAACAAGGGACGCGTTCTTGGTTCGCTGTTCGTCTACTATTGCGCGCAACCGGCCGACTAAATTCTTGCACATGTCAAGCTCTTCGCGATTTGGTTTGAAGCCAGGCATCTTGGAATCGATAAACTGTTTGCGAAAGAGTTGATCGGAAGCCATGGTGGTAAGTATTCCAAGCTCTTCAGGTGTAAAGTCCAAGGTAAGTTTTTTCATCGGGATAAAATGATTGTAGCAGGAATCAGGCAGTCCGTCCATTCGACTTCCGATAATGGATATTATGTAAACTATTGTCTGCGATTGTGGGAACTGGTGTCACGAGCTGAGTTCTGACGGCTGGATTCCTGCCTTGGCTGGTAATTAGGCCGGCTCTCCTGCCGGGGCTGGCTGTAGAAGGGTCGGTTGTTGTAGCTAGGCTGATTCGATCGGTCCCGTTGTTGGTTATAACGGGGTTGGCTATAAGCAGGCTGTGTGTACTGAGGTTGGTATAAATTGTTGTTACGTTCGCGCACTACCGGAGGTGCCACCTGCACTGCTTGCGATGCACTGCGGCCGAATTGCTGCGTTTGCCGGTCTGAAAATTGCCGGTAGTTCCCAAACGCTCCGCTATTCGCGGGGACATTGCTCTGCCGCGTGAGTGCCGGATCGCCAAAGCGCTGCCATCCGGAAGGATTGTTGCTGGAAGGTCTTGCATTCTGCACCTGAGCCGGCCGGTTGCCAAAAGACCCTTGCTGTCGGCCGAAGGACCCATTCTGCTGTTGATTTATCGATGGGGAAGCAAAGTTGTTTGGGCTTCCGAAGCGATTCCAATTGGAGTTTCCGTTCGGTTGAGCCGCAGGTAAACTCTGCCGATTGACACTAGTCCGTGCTGGCATGTGATCGGCAAACCGCGTCTGGTTGAAATTGGCCCGGGGCTGTACCGATGTCTGCCTATCATTGAATCGGTTGTGGTTACTGTTAGGAGCGAAAGGCATCTGTCCGCGTACGGCACCAGCTTGCTGAAGCTGGCCCATACCGGGGCTGTTATATCGTCCGAAGCGACCGCTGGCAAAGTCTCCGCTGTTTAAAGACGTAACGCCATTGTTGGAGCGTGCATTCCTGTAAATATTGGTGATGTTCGTGTTGTTTACGATGTTGCCGCTACGCCCAGAACCACGGTTGAAACCATTTCCGCCCCGTCCATACCAGGGGTGAAACCGTTCATAAGGGGCAAGTGGAACCCATCCGACATTTCCAAAGCCGAATCCACCGCCGCTGCCGTGCCCGAAGCCAAAGAAGCCCACTAGCGCGGGACGGTAATAAGAGCGCGAATAGCGAGGGCCGGGATACCAGCTCCAACCATAATTCCCTTGAAACCAACTGCCGTAATGATAAGGTGCCCATCCCCACGGGTCAGCGCTTACCCATGTCCAGCCGTAATAATCTTCATTCGTCCAGCGGCCCAACCGATAGGGTGCCCAATCGGCCGCGACCCGCGGTGTCCAAACCTGACCGTAAGTAGAATCAAAATTCCATTGGCCATAATTATCCAGATCTTCAACGCCTGGAATGTCGCGGCTAACATAGTTATAGCTCTGCGAACCTTGTAATTCACGATCCCGGCGTTCATTAAACTGATCCCACTCATCGGAACCGACCGCGGCGAGAATCTGAAACTCCGGATTTTCTAAACCTCCCCGTGCCATCATGGTCTGCCCTGCCTCCACCCGTTCAACCCCGCGCGGGGTATAAACTTCCAACCTGCCGAACCGAACCGTAATCTGCGAGGTGCCATCGGGAAGAACTGTCACCCGATAGCTACCCCGCCCCACGGGATGAATCGCAACAGAAGGAGTCGCGATTTCCGCCTGCGCACCACTTTCCCCGAGTAAAGCCCATGTCACGGTGCCCCGTGCCACTTGCAGTTGGAAACGATCCGCCGTCAATTGAGAAATGCGAGCCTCAGTGTCTGTTGCAAAACGAACCCGATTCGCTGTGTCAAATTGTATTTCTGCGCGAGAGGACGGCCCTGTTTGGATGGAATCTAGCGCAAGAAGGGGCGCGTTAATTGCAGCTGCAACAAAATCGCCCGAATCACCCCGGCGTATAGAAACATCTCCGTTCAACAGGCTCACCCGAGCTACACCATGACTTCGATCTTCCGGGTCAATTTGGGTAGGAAGAACGCCCTCATCCCCGGGCTGACCAGGGCCAGCATCATATGAGTTGAACTGAGGTGCCGGTTGTGCCAAAGCCGAAAATACTATTAAGCCGGCTAAAAGCACTATTTCCGAAACGAAGCCAATTTTGCGTCGCATACAATTCTTCACGCTTCCCCGCCCTGACAAAAGCATGCGCGTTGCCACCACGTAACCCGTTTATATTGTTTGAGATAAAAACTAATGCCGATGGTAAAACGTGGTTGAAATGCACCACTCTGGCTCATTGGCGCTAATGGCTTTCACTCTTGAAGAGACTAATTCCCCGATTCTCAAAGATTCTTACCGCGCCAGAATTCTGAAGCGCATCCACATTCCCGGGTAGCAGAATCTGATACTCAGCATTTCCCGGCGTGCTACTAACTTGCAAAGGCTGGACCGCTCCCAGAGCATACCTACGCCGGTAGAAATTCATGGGTTCGATCAAGTAATCACTCCCTTTCACTTGCACGGCATGCACTTTGCTTCGTCGAAGGTCGTCGCGGAGTGCCCTTGCCACTTTGGGCAATCCCGCTTCGGACCCTGCGTGGAACAGGTTTGGTACGACTATGAAATTTTTGACGCCCGGTATCCAGGGCAGCACCACAAGTACAACTGCTAAGAGAATGGACACGTGCCAAATTTCCGAGCGTTTCACCAACCCCGGAATGGCTAAGGTGGTCAAACCCGGTATGAGGACTACGAATACAGAATCAGTTTGAAATGGTGCGCGCAAATTCAGAAGGGGAATCGCCCATAGCGCAAAAAATAACAAACCGTACGGGAGAATCAATCGATTGACCGCAGTCCAAAAAGCCACCCTATGCCCGCCCCAAAAGCTAAAGTGCAACACAATAAAAATGGTCGCAACTATTGGGAATATAAAGGATATATGAAAACCAGCGGAAAGCCCGAATAGCAAACTTGCGGCGCCAACTCCAGGGGATGACTCAGTCGGCCGAATCCATAAATTTACCAGTAATTTCTCAAGCGACAACAAGAAAAAGCCGGCAGCCATCCAGCATCCTGTTGAAACCGGAAGCCATCCCACCGAAAAAGGACTTGCGATGAACACTGCGGAGGCAATAAGGGCACTGGCGCTTCCTTTGCAAGTGCGGCGGCACAACCGAAACGCAGCCCAGAAGTAAAATAGCAGTCCCAATAAAGCGGGAAAGCGGAACGACCATTCCGTGACGCGGAAAAGGTGAAGAAACAAGCGGCAAAGCAGTGTGTGCAGAATTTGGTTTGCGGGATTGTAAGGCGCGCTCAAGATTTCCATCACGGGCTTGGAGGCGTAATGGTTGTAAGTTATTGCTTCATTAACGGTGATTGCAACTGTAACGGAACGGTAAGCTGCCCAAATGAAAATTACCAAGGCCAGCGAGAAAAGAGAGCGGCCAACGAAGCTGTTTATCCGCGTCACAGAAGTTTGTAGAGTCGGCGTCCTTCGGCTTCGGCTACAAATACTATTCCCCAGGAGGTTTGGTTCGCAAAAAAATCTTCTTTCCCAAAGTCTTCCGGGGAAATGAGCAGGTGTGTTACGCCCTCACGCTTTAGTTCTATGATTGCTTGGCGCCGGAGTTCGAAAGGTTCCGGTGACCTGCCAGAGGTGGGCGTAGTTGAAACGACCTGCCACTTCCCTGCCTCAAAGACTTGCAATTGCAACTCGGATGACCACTCCTCGGCAGATGCCAGCACGATTTGAGACACCTGCTTCGGCTGGCCGAAATCTACCTGAAAATTCATTCCCGGGCGGATTGCCTGCACGGTAGACCATCGAGTGACCGAGTGAGCGTCAAAGGCGAGGCCTATATCCCACGGGTTGACAGAGGCGTCCAATTTCCAGCTGGTGTCCGGCTTCAATATGGCTCCGCCCTGCTGCACGCGCACTTCGGCCACACTCCAAACGGAGATGGCGTTGGTAGCCATCTGCATTACCCTGAACTTTTGAATCGCCCGCTGTTCAAACTCAAAGCTAAGTTCATGTTTGGGTTGGTATTCGGGAATCAGGGCGGTCCACAGAACCTCACCCAATCGGTTGCCTAAGGCCGATTCGTATTTCACTAGAATTTCCCGCGAAGTATAAGCTTCTGGAGGATTCCCGTAAGAGAAAACGCGCGCATCAGCTGGCGTTTCTCGTTCCAGGAGCTCAGCCGATTTCACATCCGGCATGCGCCGCCGGAGAGTGACACCTTCCGGTACCAATCGGAAAGCTTCAGCGGGGTGGAAATCAGTGAGGTGCCAGGCAAACGGGGCGGCATAGGCACGGACGGAGGAAGGCCAGGCGGTGAGTAAGTGGAAACCCAATACAATGGGAATTCCCCCCGGCGTTTCCGAAATTGCTATGCCTATTGCCAGCGCGAGAAAGGGCATCATCGCCATAAGGAACCGTGTTTCCACATTGGTGTAGGCGGGCAGAATGAAAACTAGCGCGGCCAGGAGCAATCGGCGGCCGGGACGAAAGCGCAAAGCGAGGAGCGCGAGGGGTGAGAGAAGAAAGACGGGACCGAGCAGACCCGAGGTGCGGCCGCCAAGCACAATGTGATCCAGCGGCCTTTGTGCAAGCGTGAGGCCTTCGCGGTTTCTCATCATGCTGGAATACTCCTGCTCGAATTGCGGCGTGATGTAGGGATTCGGAAAAAGCCTGTTGGCAAAGGGGGACACTGGATTACCTACGGTAAGCCAGTTTTTTAGGGTCCAGGGCGCCACCATGAGCAGAGCAAAAATGGAATAGATGGCTATAGGCCGCAACCAGGGCTGGCGAGCGCGCCAGAGGTGCCAAATCAAAAACAGACCCGCAAAGGGTAGCGCAAGGAACAGAGTGTATTTGGCCGCGAAACAAAAGCCAGCCAAGAGGCCGATGACGGGAACGAGCCGATGCTGACGCGTTTCAGCCCAGATCTGAAGCAGATAAAAGGTGGCGAATAGAATACAAGCGCCGGCTGCATCATTATAAGCAACGGTGCCGCTCATCCCGAAAATCGGGCTTGCATAAACCAGCAGCGCGCCCAGAATGCCGGCTTTGGGAAACCCAATGCGTCGCCCATAGCTGAGCAGGCCCCAGGGCAATGCTAGAAGGAACGTGAACTCCACCAGCGCCGCGGCAGAATGCTTGCCGATGGAATAGGCGGCGAGGAAGAGCATCTCAATCCCTTCGGACAAGTTCGCGTACATGTCGGTCGTGATGTGCCCGAAGCCGTGCTGCCGGAGGTAGCGCCCCACGATACCCAGGTGATAGGTGGAACCATCAGGGCTGATCTCTGGAGCTAAAGCATGGACGAAGTAATAGATACCGAAAACGAATACGGGTGCCCAGAACAGCAGTTTCCAGATAAAGGAAAAATCCGGCAGGGGAACGATTTGATCGCGGTCTTTAACTTTCTGCCAAATTGCGAGGGCTATGAGCGCGGTTTCCACGCCGGCGAAAAGAGGTGCATAGGCGAGATGAGCTGCCGTCAGCAAAAAAACCAGCAGACTGAAGCACGCCGCGCCGGTTACAAAACGGAAGAAGTGCTGTTCTTCCCGGTACAGCACTGGCTTAAGGAAACCCAGCAGAAGAAGACCGGCGGCATAGCACGCGGAAACGGTCAAAAGCCACCCCAGCAGGATTGAAAGGGTGGCTAGCACAATACGAGTGGCGCGACGCTACGAAACAAACCCGGCGCGAACCAGAATTAGGCCGAGATGTTTTCCATCGCCCGGTGCGACCCAAATTGGCTTCGGCTCGATTGCGAAGGTGGTTGCTTTGTCGGCCTGGATCAAGCCGGCGGGCACAGGCTTATCGTAATGATAGGTACCCGCTTTGGTGTACTTTTCTGTGGAGACGAGTTTGTCGTTCACGAAAAATCCGACAGTTACCGGGCCTGTCGTTTTGAACGTATCTCCGGCAATGGAAAAATCTGCCACTGCATGCACGCCCTCGGTCTTCTTAACAAAAAAGCGAAGCTCCGGCCTATCATAAGTCCAGCGCCAGCCACCGGAATCAGCACCTTCGCTTACATCCTTCACAAAGTAAGCCTTCGCGTTTGGATCGTTCATAGCAATGATGGATTTGGTAGGAGGTTCTGGCGCGCCTGCCGCGCGTTCGGCGGACGGGTTATCTGAAGAATTGGAACACCCAGCCAGTATAAAAGAGCAAAGCAGCAACGCCGTTTTCCGGTTCACCCCGATATTATAGCCATCAGACCCTGCTGGAGGTAACTGGATGGGAGATGATGTTAAGTCTGAACGCCTCCTCTGGCTCTTTAGTATCAAACGCGCGCTGGCGAATTTGCGCTCTACTGTTTTTCGCGACAACCATAAATTACGTCGACCGCCAGGTTTTTAGTTTGCTCGCGCCGGACCTGCAGCGGACAATCGGCTGGACGGAATCGCAGTACGGGTACATCATTACCGCTTTTCAGGCGGCGTATGCGATCGGGCTGTTTTTGATGGGGCGTGTGATGGATTATCTTGGCACACGCCGAGGTTATGCAATTGTAATTTCGTGGTGGAGCGTGGCGGCGGCGGCTCACTCGCTGGTCTCTTCCGCTTTGGGTTTTGGGATTGCGCGATTCTGTTTGGGGCTGGGGGAGAGTGGCAACTTTCCCGCTGCTATCAAGACTGTCGCTGATTGGTTTCCCCGGCGCGAGCGTGCCTTGGCCACGGGAATCTTCAATGCGGGGTCGAATATAGGCGCGGTGATTGCGCCTTTGATGGTGCCGTGGGTGGCCATTCACTATGGCTGGCGCGGCGCCTTTGTCGCCACGAGTTTTTTCAGTGTAATCTGGCTGATTTTCTGGGTGGTGTATTACCGCGAACCGGAAGAGCACGCGGGGGTATCGCCAGCGGAACTTGCGTTGATTCGCAGCGACCCACCGGACACAGGACGAACTCCTTCCTGGGGAGAGATCACCCGGTTGCGGCAGACATGGGCGTTTGTTTTCGCTAAAGTTCTGACGGACCCTATCTGGTGGTTCTACCTTTACTGGCTGCCGAAGTTTTTTTACGCGCGATTTGGCCTGACACTGGACAAGATAGGGCCGCCACTGGTGATTGTTTATCTTTCCGCCGACGTGGGAAGCGTAGGAGGCGGCTGGCTATCGTCGATGTTAATCAAGCGAGGGTGGAGCGTGAACAGAGCGCGAAAAACCACGATGCTGATCTGCGCTTTATGCGTGGTGCCGATTGTAACGGTGACGCAAGCGGGAAATGTCTGGTATGCGGTGGCCGTATTGAGCTTGGCCACGGCAGCTCATCAGGGCTGGTCGGCCAATGCGTACACGCTGGTAAGCGATATGTTCCCGCGTAACGCAGTTGGGACCGTGGTGGGTCTGGGCGGCGCGGCTGGTTCGGTAGGCGGCATGGCACTAGCAGCATCGGCGGGTTTAATTCTGCAATATACGGGCAGTTATATGACGCTCTTCCTGATGGCGGGAACCTTCTATCTGATTGCGTTCGGGTTGGTGCAACTATTGGCGCCGAAGCTGGAACCGGTGCTAGTAGTTGCGTAGAGGGAGTGGCGGAAGCCAGTGGGTGTCGAACCCACCCGCGACATTTGCATGCCGCACATCGGGTTTGAAGTCCGTGCCCGGCACCGGCCAGGATTGGCTTCCGTCCGCGATTGTAGCGCGGGTTGCGGCGGCTTGCGGCGTTGGAGGATTTTGAGAGGTGCGGTAAGCTGGAAGCGTAGTTCCTTCCGAGTTCCCCGATCGTCTAATGGTAGGACAGCGGCCTTTGACGCCGTGAATTGTGGTTCGAATCCATATCGGGGAGCCAGATATTTTGGTGTGCGAACTCTGGGCTGCTAAGTTGACGACTTTGAGAACAGAACCCTGAGAAACGAGCCGTTTTTCGGGCTTTTGCGTTCTTGCGGTTTAACTAGCCACGAACTGACTATCTGTGCCGGGTTAGGGACAGCCCCGGTTTGAGTGGCGGTTCTCGTTCTTCTCTGTTGACGCCTCCCGTATGTGTGAAAACGGAACGTTTTCCATTTGGAAGACGCAATGCTTTCCCACTTTTACCTTTCTGGCGCACTCGCGTCTGACTCAGCAAATTTCACGAACGCGTCGCCCCTAATGCCGGAGAGCTTCGAACTCCTCCGCGAACACGTGGCCATGTTGCAGTCCGATCGCCCGTTGATCTTTCTGCTCTTCCATATGGCGGGCATGCCGCTGGTCTCCATGCTGGCAAACCAGGCAGGTATCGCCTGCGGCGTCAAACATCGGCAAGTTCGGCGCGGTCAGCGCAACCGCACCCAAACTGGTATGATCTGGCGTGTCGCCGCACGCCGGGAGGCTCTGAGTGCTTAAAACCACGTGGAAGACCGAGTATAAAGGACATGTCATCGAGTTGGAGAATCGGCCGAGGCTGGAGCGGCTGATTGTCGATGGAAAGGAAATCGCTAGGGAGCCAGGCGCTACTTGGGAACCGCGCAGCTTTCAGGCGACCATTCCCGACGGGAACCGGTCTATGAAGTTGGACGCCAATACTCGTTTTTCAAAAAGTCCGCGGGGACTCCGATTCACCGTATCGGCGGATGGGAAGGAGATTTATAGCGAGGTGAAATGGCCGCCCCGGTGGTATCTCCCGTTCGCGGCTGTGGGCCTGATTCTGGCGAGCGTGGTCCTTCGGCTGGTAAGTTAATGAGTCTATCCCACTCCTTGGTCGCGGACGGCTTATCGCGAACATCGTCAAACATGCTCAATAACGCGACAGAATCATCT
>JAABUK010004861.1_pt1 | contig 21493 bp, 23 predicted proteins | sample 5559141 | NCBI WGS metagenome assembly JAABUK01 (sample SAMN10711869, study PRJNA513367) | rock metagenome | isolation source: Antarctica rocks | place: Antarctica: Victoria Land, Pudding Butte nord | collected 2016-01-03
CCCTCGCTTTCTCTCTCTCTCTCTCTCTCTCTCTCTCTCTCTCTCTCTCTCTCTCTCTCTCTCTCTCTCTCTCTGTCTTGGGCCCAATGGTGTATGTTTTGCTATCAACTATTACAATTCTCCAGTCAAATGGAGTCTTCATACAGCAATCAGTGAGGTTTGGTTGAATGCCAACATGTGTCAACTTGGGCTCCAGGCTTTTTTGCAAGCTATGTGAGATCAGAGTTTGTGGCAGTTGCCTTGAAGCTTGCCTTATGTCTGGCGTTCCGGAAGCTCATTACAAGCTGGTCCATCAGCAATGGAAGGAGTAGTAACAACGTATGCGACCAGCATCGACGTATACTTGGTGTTGCAGATTGTATTGGCAGCTGTCTTGTCGGTGGCCTACGGCGCAAACACCGGACAGATAACCATGGGCATTGTAGCCATGCTGCACAAGATCACCAAATGTCAAGCTGTTCCTGCAACAGCCGATGTGGGCATTGTGCTGCATGCCATAAAGACTGTTGCAATGCTGGTAGGCACCATCAAGTGGGGAGGCAGGCTGGCCCCAGTTACAGGTACACCATGCATCCTTTCACGATTGTCGCAATTCTCTTCTGCACACATTTGCACCAAAATCGTGCTAACAAGCCAAAACAGGCGCTCAACAACCCAATTTTCTGTTCCATACGTCTAGTATTCACGTAGTGCTCATCGAGCCAAGAGCCTCCTGTTCAAACAGTTGCCACTGAAAGGATGAATCTTCAATCTGGCAATGCAAGCTCCATCTCCTGGGGTCTGCCGAGTTGTTGAGCATCTGTTTATATTTAGGGTTTAGGGTTTAGGGTTTCAGCATTGACGTATACTTCGTAACATCTGTTCATTGTTTGAAGCTCGTTACGGAAATAATCAGCATCTTCTGGGCTGTTTCTAACCTTTTTTTTCCGTTTTCTTCCCCCAACATCGAACCACTGACACAACAAAAACATTCTTTTTTGTTTCTGTCATTGCGTGCAGGAGTGGATCTGGCCCAGATGACTCCATTTCGTAGCTATGTGGTCGTGGTCTATGTCACAGCCACGATGATCTTCTTCGGTGCGCTCCATGAGGCACAGCCAACCTTCACTTATGTCATTGTAAGCTTTTCACGATCGTAAGCTTGTCACTGTGCTAAGCTTATGTCATTGTAAGCTTTTCACGATCGTAAGCTTGTTACAGTGCTGAGCTTATGTCATTGTAAGCTTTTCACAACTGTAAGCTTGTCACAGGGCTAAGCTTACGTCATTGTAAGCTTGTCACAGTTGTCAGTTTATGTCATTGCAAGCTTTCGATGATTGTAAGCTTTTGACAATCTGTCTGGGTCATGCCATGCAGGGATCTGCCCCATATGCATGCTCAGCTTGCATGCCTTACTTCTTTTTGTGATTCCCCAGCAAGTCTTTTCATGCTTCCCAGCATATCTTTTTGTGCTTCCCAGCATGCCTTTTTGTGATTCTCAACATGTCTTTGTGTGCTTCCCCAGCATGCTTTTTTTTGTGATTCCCAACATGTTTTTTTCTGATTCCCAGCATGTCTGTCTGTTCATGCCTTGCATGGACTGCAACTTCTGCGTCATGCACTTGTTGCTTGATGAAGAAGAAGAAATTCACATGCTTTGGTCAGTCAACAAGTCTGATTGCTTTTTGCATGAAGCTTCTCACACCCACTGGATGCAGAAACACAAGGGGACACGTCTGTTGCATTGCAACTGCTGCATGCAATGCTGTCCAGCAGCTGGCTGGTCAGTGTATGCAACCTTGGCTTGCATTGAATGCACAGCACATGTGCATCACATGTGCACCACACGTGGCATGCAAGCGGCAATTGTGTGCTGCTGATGACGCAGCCAGACATCAACCCTAATCTTGAACCCTAGACCTGACCTTCAACCCTAGGGCTAACTTTGACTACAATCCTTTAGGTGGGTGCTGTGGTAGCTGTTGGCCTGGTGGAGGGTCCATCGCATGTGAACTGGAAGTTGCTTACTAAGATTGTGCTGTGGTGGGTTGCTGGCTTCGTTGTGGTTATGTTGGCCACTGCTGCAGTCATAGCGCAAGGTAATGCTTGGGCCAACTATGGTTTTAGCTTGTCAGTTGCATGAAGGGGAGGCTTCAAGCTGTGTGTGTGTGTGTGTGTGTGTGTGTGTGTGTGTGTGTGTGTGTGTGTGTGTGCGCGTGCGTGTGCATGCTGTTGGAACAGTTGTAAAGACACTGGAAGCTTGACACTGGACACCAGTGCATGTCATGCGCCATTGTGTGTGGCGTTACTGGATCCAGGTCTCAGGTATATGGAGATGGTGCTGAGCACAGTTCATTGTCTTCAGTCTGTGTCAGTATTTGAGTCTGCCAGATTGTCTCGACTGAATAGTACTGGCACATTTCAGCACCCACCATCACAAAACCTGTTTGAGGTGTTGTAGTAGGTTCAGGCTTGTCTGATGAGCCATACACAACTGTGTACATTGTGACATGTGTTTACACATTGACAGCAGCAGGTGTTTCGTCAAACGGAACAATGTAGGTTGAGCCAGATACGTGAGTGCAGGCATGTATTCGCCATCAATTGACAGCAGTCGTGCCGCATGACTAGCAGAAAGGTCAGAAAGCTCATGATCATCAGGTGAGAACCATTGAAATGCAAATGCCAGGTGGTATTGCTAGAAATTTGCAGATCATGCTGGTGGTCTGTTACTTATATTAGCATCTTACAGCCATTTCCTCTCAACATGTCTGGCCGTAAAACAATTGCACATGCAAAGCATATTCACCAGTCAAAATGTATGGTTGCTGCAACCAATCACAGTATTTCTTTGATCACAGCGTGTGGGTTTGCAGGTCATCAAAGCAAATTGAGCTGGCACAGCAGTCTGGAGCCACACTCTGGCTTGATTCAGATAACTGGCGTGCAAAGCTGCTGAGCGTGTGCATGAATGATTGCTTGCAAATAGAGAACAGATGGCAGCGCTGGAGACAGATTAGTTCATAAACTCAGAGTAGCAGCAAACTGACCGTACACCCATTTGAACAAATGCTGCATGGGGAAGAGACTCCAGGCACTGTCGTGCGGCCCTGATGAGAGAGAGAGAGAGAGAGAGAGAGAGAGAGAGAGAGAGAGAGAGAGAGAGAGAGAGAGAGAGAGAGAGAGAGAGAGAGAGAGAGAGAGAGAGAGCGCCAGCCGGCAAGTCTGATTACATATAGAAAACAAAGGATAACCTTTTAAGACATCAAGGCAGCTTGGAACAAACTTGAAAACTTGCATGTGATCTTGTTGTGCAAGAACAATGATGTTGTCTGTGAAAACAAAAGGAGCCTGTTGCTGCCTATTCGGTGCCTTAGTAAGTGTGCGGAGAGCTGGACATTCAAAAACCATGTGCATTTCATCAGCAACAGCCACAATCCTACCAACCCTGGCAACATGCTGGCCCCCAGCACAACGGCCAACAACATTAGCAACTGATGAGAGCCAAGTTTACACTTTAAACATCGCTACATATGCGTCTACCAGAAACAGGCAGCTATGCTGGCTGTATACGTATAGACAGTTAGGCAAATATATATACATATATGCTACGTAGACGTCAGCTGCCCTTACAGGTTGGTAGGCAAGCAGGAGCTCTTGCTAGCAAGCATGTGGCTCGCACAACACTGCTTTCGGGCCTTTCAGGCCCGGAGGCGGCATATGCATGGCGCCAGTAATGCACATCAATTCTGTGCAGCAACATGCACCGTTTATACTGGCTCGCAGCAAGCCTAGTGTCTGGAGTCACGCCAGGTCACCTCACCTCCAAGCATATTTGAGAGCACCCAAGCAACTGGATGGCAAAGTCTGCCGTTTCGCGTCAAAAGCGAGAGCAAGACAGCGCGGCAGCACAGCAGCAGAGGTCGGCAGCAGTGCGCAGTGTTGTCTGTGCACACGTGTCTGAAACCTGTTGCTGAATCAGCTGCGATCGCCAGGCAGAAGGAGGTGATGGTCTCAGCACCGTTGTTACTACTGGTTCAGACAGCCTCACAACTCAACAATCCGAAGAGCACATTGGATCAGCAATTGTGCAAGGCTCAACACAAGCTGACATTGAGCTGTTTTCCACAATGAAGACCAAGCTCAACTTCAAGTATCCAAGAGCACGCAAACTGTTGTTACTGTTCTGGGGTATGGCTAACCTTGCAACAGGCACCAAGGCGTCCCTCCTCGCAGATGAAGTTTTCGAGACCTACTGTCAAAGCACCACTGCATCACAGCGAGTCCCTCAAGCTGATTTTGTGTCAGAGCTCATCAAGGCCATGGCCCTTGTGAACATTGTGCCAAAGCAGGTGTTAGTAGGCAATCAGCAATTCCTCAAGGGCATTGCATGGTCGCAGGTGTGTTTTGTGCACTCTCTGTTGTGATTGAGCTTGCACACTGTCACACCTGTCTGCATGAACACAGTGCACAATTTTCATGTAGTCCTGACCTGATTTTCCAATCAGAGGCACACCATTTGCTATGGACTGCCGCTTGTTCCAACAGCACTTCTACATGTGCAACAGTGCACAATGGCTTTCTATATCATCTGTGCTATCTGTGCCATATGTCTGTGCTGTGTAAAGGCTGCTGTGCTATGCAAGGGAGCTTGTGACAGCATATGGGTCTTGCACATCAGCATGTGTTGCATGTAATGCCAGCAACGCCAATCAAGAGAATCTTTGCATCACAGCGTCACACCTCTGCTGTTTGCATCAGCCTGCTTGCATCAGCCTGCTCGAAATTCGTAGCACCAGTCCAGCGTGACCTGTAAAAGACTGCAAGTCTGAAGACTGGTGAGCGCACCCCTCCCCCTTTTGCCAGACCCAGGGCCCTCTCCCCCTGCTGATTTGCACAAATGAATGACAGCAGGTGGCCATGTGGCTTGAGAAGACTGCATAGGTCATAAGAGGTCTCTCTGACAAACATATGCTAGCAACACTTTGCTGCAGTTGCAGGGCATAGACACAGCTGCAAAAACAGATGTTGAAGCTGGCTTTGGAGGCAGCCCTGCTGACAAGGCAATCAAGGTATAACATGTGGAGTTTGTGTCATAGCTAGTCATGCCACAAAAGTGCATTTCATGTGTGTGCATGGGACGCCATAAGAAGCTGTGATGTGATTGAACAGCGCCATTGCCCCTTGGATAAATAAGCACATCATGCCATTGAGCTTGTAGCATGCCAGCTGTTCTCACATGCACATGCATTGCCATAGCCTCATCAAAGCATAGGTTGATGCTGTTCATTTACTCACTATCATATGCTGGTCATTTGTAGGTTGTTGACCAGCCACTTGTTGAATCTTCATCAAAGGCAACAAAACACAGTAAGCTGCGGAGGAAGCATAGATAGTGGTGTCAGCCTGTTGAAGCAAGCTATAATGTACTGAAGTAGGCGGTGGCAAATCTGGTTCCAGAGTCATTATCATTACGCATTATGATGCCAGCTAGATCAGCCTACACAGGATAATATGATGAACCCCGCATGAACACAATGCAGACTGTGCCAGAAGTGACAAGATTTGACTGTAGTTCGTCATTTATACAATTTTGATACGTCATGATGAGGGTACCGGGCACGTGTCTACAAGATCTCGTGCGTATCTTGAGAGTTTTGAAATCTTTGCTGTGCAGACTCAAGCAGTAAAAATGCTCCTTCCAAGGGCTGTTGACGTGATGCATTTCTTTTAAGCTGAACTTGAACACAAGGTAAAGCTTGGCAGATAGACATGATAGACATGGCTACCTTGTGATGCCAGATGGGTGTTTGCACCTTTTTGATGTGAGAAGTCGCACCTCAAATGAAGTTGTTCATGCGCAAATTCCTCGACAGACGCAATCTGAATTGTATTCGCTCCGAGACCACAATGGTGCTTGAACGCCGCTAAGGTGCGATAGGCATCGACCAAGTTGAATCGCGGATGCTGCGCGGCTTGGTTTATGCACGAAGCCGTCTGGTCCCTGCATGCACCGCCGCCCCGTGGCAGCTTATTTCGCAGGCTCAGCTTTGTGGTGAGCTGTTCTGCTGTGAAACCTCGTGTATCGCTATGACCTGACTCGTTTTGACAGGCTCACCGTGGTTCATATGTTGCAGACGAAGTTCCAAAGATCAGTGACATTTGGCGAAACGACTATCAGTGGAGCCTACCCGTGACTTTTCTAGCAGAAACACAACCTCCCACAGGTGCTTTCGGTACCGGTGACACTGATAGTAGATATTACTGGCACTTGTTGTAACATCTCGTCGTCTCGCAGCGCTTCAGTGGGCCAGACGCAGAGGCCCCGGTCTCAATCATGCTCAGCTTCACAGCCTCTTTCGAAAGCGGCAGATCAAGCTGTTCCTCCCAGCAACAGCGCAAGTCAAGTCTATCTCAGAAAGAGCGCTGCTGTCTGAGGGCAGCCAGCTGCTTTTCCCAAAGCAAGTCACAGCAGGCCAAACAGCTTCAAGATCAAGGTCCGTGTCACAGCCTGATCTCACAACAAATGCTGCGCTCGCGCTTGCAGAGCACCTAAGGCAGAGTGTGCTTCACAAGGATGACAAGCTGTTGGTCATCAACAAACCAGCGGGGCTGGCAGTGCAAGGTGGTCCCGGGGTCAAACTATCCCTGGACAAGATCATGGGATCAGCACTGAGCTTTGGCAGCCTTGAGCAGCCCAGGTGCCAAATCCAATTCTCTGCCCTGCAAGGCTGATGCTTTTGTGTTTGTCTCTGTGCAATCAACGCCCCCCACAGACGATTTATTGAGTGCTGATGCTCAATAGCAACAGCTTAGCAGAGCCTGCACCTGATGTTGGAGGCTGTAGCAGACAAGCTGACGTGCATAGGTGCTGCTTGCAGCACATATGTAACATGCTGTGATGACACGCACATGCCTGTCTTGACGCATTTTGATTGGCGTCCTCAGTGCATGTTGCTATAGGCATTCTATTGGCATTTCATGTCTAAACATGTAAGTGACCACAGGCTGAAGGCCAAACTCATGCCTTGCCAAATTTTTCACAAGTCCTTTGCAAAGTGAGATCTGAACATCTGATTCTATCACTGATGGCTACAGACTGGTACACAGACTGGACAGGGATGCAAGTGGCTGCTTGGTGATAGCACGGACTGCTGACTCCGCTGCATGGCTTAGTCAGGCCTTTGCGCAGCATGCCACTGCTGCATCAAACCCTGGTGCAGTCTACAAAGGTACACACGCATGCCCAGCTGTTGCCCTGCCAAGCCCTGCAGCACTGTTCAACTAGTCTTGTTCAACCAGTAGGGTCAACTAGTTAAAGTCTGTAATCAAATTCAGTTGCAGTATCTGCTTGTGACGTTTGACCGTAGGTACACCAGCTTCCAGGAAATAGCTGTTAGAACAGGCACGATTTGCCTAGGCCTCACTTTTGAGCCGTGTTCTTGCATGCCAACCTTGTTGGTAGCTTCAAAGGCCACTCTGTATCAATGGACAATGCAGGGTGCAGGCGCTCAGCATCATTGCCTGTCATGGAGACTGTTAGTCTGCTTCTCCTGAAGCTGCATGAGAGTTTCTTGTTGTACCAGCTGCATGAGAGCGCGTCATGCATGGCGTCACCACTCATGTTCAGGTGCACTATGTTGTTGCTGACAGATACAACAATTTCCAGCCACGGCAAGGTCCATGGCGGGTGCTGTAATGCCTAATTCAGTGTCGTGAAGTCATGAGATACATCACTGATCATTTGCAGCTTTTCCCTCTTATTTTCGTATTTATTATTTTACTGCAAGACTTCTGCAGTTCTTCCAGGTGTTGTCTGCAGGTGCTACTGTCCAACGTGAGTACATAGCCATGGTAGAAAAGAGCGACCGCCTGGCTCAAAACCCCCAGGGTGTCATCAAGGAACCCCTGATGGGCCCGGGGGGCTCCCTGCAGCCTGCAACTACCTTGTACCGTGTGTTGCATAGTAATGACGCTGTCGCGCTTATGCAGCTAACCCCAAAGACAGGTAGGAAACTGCATTGGAATGCTTGCTGTGCTGTGATCATACTGAAATCTACAATGTTCCGTGTGGATTGCTCAGCGCTCACTTTTGATGACTCAAAAGCCAAGATGCAACGTGGCTCATAGTGTTTCATATGTTTACAAGAAAGAGCTTTGTGATGGTTTGCTTGGCCAGACCTTCAACTGGTACTTTGCTGACTCATTGTTCTTGAAGCTCAACTCGCAATGCTGCAAGTTGAACCTTTGTGTTTGATGCACCGCAAGAAAAATGACGCACATGTCTTTGACTTGAGAAGTGCAACCAGCACAAATTGCAGGAGTCGCTGTTGAGTTCAGTCTGTCCGGTTCTGTGTGCAGGACGCAAGCATCAGCTGCGCATCCACTGTGCCCAGGCGCTGTCAGCTCCCATTCTGGGGGATGCAAGATATGGCATGACCAGAAATGATGTACAGCGCAAAGTACTAGCAGACTTGAACATGTTCATGAACAGCCAAGTTGCCAGAGCAGCAATGCACTCTGGTCAGCCTGTTGGCTTTGCACACATGCCAGTGGCATGTGCAAAAGCAGATCAGATCACAGGAGACATGCGACATGACCTGGAAAGTTCTGTTGCTTTGTCTGTGATGCCATTGCAGTTGCATTGTCAATCTGTCTGCCTTCAGAAGCCTCGTCAGCAAGCCATCAGTGTGACTGCTGAGCCTTCACAAAGCATGCAAGCCTTGATGCGCCTGTTTGAATCCAGGACCTGATCACCTTTGCAAATTGAGCCTGTCACCTGTTGACGTATCGTGCAAAGCGTATGATATATATAATTGCCTCAAACTGTTATAGTTGTGACAGTGGCCTGTGTGTGCTTCGAAGCTTCCATACCTGTCCCAACACGCGACAACTGGCTGTTGCTGCATTCTAATTTGCACAAAAGCTGCTGATGCTGCATCAATAAACAGAAATCTGCCAGTTGCTGCCACACTTCCTGTACACCGGTACACTGTCAAAATTGCTGTTGCCCTTGATATAAGTCAGGTGCACTATGGTCAAGTTTCAGGCATGCTTGCGAGGTTCTCACTGTATATGATAAGCAGTATTGACTGCGAGCTTGATTTGAAATTTCAAGTCCGAATTGGCTTGCACACTTGAGATCAGAGCCAATCAAAGTCGCAAAATGTGATGCACAGGCTGTGGTATATGTCCATTTGCACAGATCAAAGCAGTATCTCAGGCTTGCTTACTGGCAAAGTCGGGAGCTGGTTTCTGCTCACAGTGGTAACAACCTCAGAAATGAAAGGTATCTTAGCAACAAGACGTCAGATCAAGAAAATGGTGCATGCTGTGGCTTGCCCCAGCTTGCATGTACTACAGGCCTGTCTTCATGCCATGTCAGCTCAGCAATGCTCATTGCCCGGTATGTACGAGCTTCGTTCCATGAATGGTACAGCATCCATTCTGTGTCATTTGGGCCTCTCACTATGCAACATGCGCCTGGACCAACAACTGCCCCGTCACTCCTCAGCACAGGCTCAGGGTTTTTATGGAAAGGGCCTGCAAATGGTTAACTGTCATGACAAGTCACACGTGCATAGATATGTAGAGTGGTGTAAGAAAGGTGTAGAGTGGTGTAAGAAAGGTGTAGAGTGGTGTAAGAAAGGTGTAGAGTGGTAGAGTGGGTAGAGTGTAGAGTGATGTACAGTGGTGTGGAGTGGTATAGTGGAGGTGTGTACACAAGGTTTTTGTACATTCATCACAGATTACCTTTGAGCATGCAATATAATTCAGTATATGTATGCACCTACACGTTTCCTAGGTATACAGACTCTCGGTATATGTACCAGAATTCAGCCGGCCATACAACTTGTCATCACACACAGAGAGCTACAGATCAAAACAATGCATGGTACACGACAACATGCAACTTGAGAGCCTGAAACAACTTGCAACGACACCACATGCAAAAGCAGATGGTTATGCTCACAAGATGTCATGCATTATTTATTGATTGGAGTTTACATAGCTTAGAGCTTGCCTGTGATGTGGTCAGCAACAGCATAGCCCACTGCATACTCTGGCGATGTGTAGCCATTACCCGAGTAAAACAGGTAGTACCGCCCCGCATGCTTCCACATGAAGGGCGCTTCCACAATCTTCCCTTCCCAGTGCTGATCATCCTGGATCAGGATTTGTTCACCCCCTGCAAACTGCACATGTGTACACCACCTCTTGAGCAACTCAGCATCAACACAAATCATCTTCCTCAAGAGCTCCCAATCAGGACAGCTCTGACCTTGAAGTTCAAAAATTTGTTGTTGGGCATGTGCAATTCCACTGAGTATTGTAGGCAAGCATTCAGTGTCTCAAGCAGTGTGCAGGCTTACATAAAAGTTTGCAGGCATCTGGTAAAGCTTACTCACATGCAGCAAGAGCTCATGCTCAGCATTCTGGAGCTGAGGCAGCGAGTATCTCAATCAATATGGACATGCTACTTCATATAGTTGGGGTGAGTTGAGATATATGATCAGGCTAGGTTCAGAGGTGTGAAGGTGGGTTCAGGCTCTCAGGACTGCTTCAGATAGGCCTTAATGCTTTGAAGTATTGGGCGTGATCTCTCTGTGAAACATGCATTCCCAAGAGTGTAGCTTTGTCAAATAGCAGTACCTGCAGGGCGTCTGAGCTCAGAGGCCTTAAGTAGATGTATGTGGGCTGGCCCACAGCATTACCATCGTTTTTGAACAGCAGCCACCGCTTGCCATCGCTGTCAGTGAACACTGATGGGTCAATGCTCCCACCTTGATCAGCCTGCGAGCACACAACATCTACGCAGTAATATGACTGCGGATACAAGAATATGCCTTGCTGTGGCTGTAATGGAAACGTCAGCGGGAGGCAGCCTGAATTGTGCAGGCACAGTTACAGTGTATCTGAAGTGCAATGTATGATGCAGAGCATGGTACAGTGTGAAGCAAGGCAGCATGACATTGCACAATGCAGGTCTGCAAAAGCGTGGTATAGATCGCATGCTATGAAACTGCATACTGTAAGCACCATTTCAACCAGAGTCAGCAGCAGCTCCTACAGGCAAGATGGGCAAGCGCCAGCACCAACAGCAGCAGGCCATCAGTGGGTACCTCAGCATGAGTCAGTGGCTTGCCTGATAGCCAAAACTGGGCAGGCACTCGACATGATTGTTTTTTCTTGAAGCTAAAGGTTGTTTTGTTGTGTAACTATCTAATTAAGACACTGTTTCTATAAGTACTGATTTGAAGCCTGGCAGAAAGGCTGTCTTCACAGCTGGTGTGCGCAGCCGCCCAGCAGCTGAATGATGAAACCAATGTCAGCACATTTTGCTCTCTTCACAGCTGTTGTTCAAGGCTAGCCATCAGCTGACAGATGGAATCAGTGTCCTGTTGCTCTATTCACAGCTGTTGTGCATAGCCTGCACTGAGGACGCCTTTGTGAGAAGAAATATGTGAAGTTTTGTTCATGACACATATCTTTCTTCCCAGCAAGACGCCCTCTGCACAGAACTGCAGCAGGTAGCAAGAGGCCAGTGATGTTACAAACTGTGCAAGTCTGGGCTATGGCTCAACAGACCTTCAGCTCTGCAGGATACCCCAACAGTACAGGTGGCAAGCACCAATCAGTCTGTGCTTCACATCAACATGGAGTATGCTAACGAGCACATTGAGTTCCTCCTTGCAACATGCACCAGAAGCCATTGCTCACTTTGATGACAGGCATCACAGGCGGCTGAGTTGGCAATATCATGTCAAGCGCCAGCAGGCATATGCTGCTGTCTTTGTATCCAGCAAGCTGAATGCATAGACTCCTGCACATGCCTGCTGGCATTATGTACTAAAACTAAGCAGTGTTTGGAGCTGCAACCACAACGTCTCAAGCTTGATGACTGGCTGACGGATTTGCAACAGGAGGAAAGGGCATCCTCATTGATTCAAAACTATGAACGAAAAGCCCTTAAGCTTCAAGGGCTTCAAGCCCAACTCGAGGGCTGCACTGCTGATGTGTTTTACTAGTACTTTAATTGCGAGCCTCGAGTACCTGCATTGCTTCAAATACCTGGTCAGCCAGTGATTCCGGAGAGCATAATCATTTCACAAGCAGTTGCTAAACAGTCACAAAACTGCTGGCATGAACGCGACATGCAGCATCTCCAGATGATTCAGGGTTCGACAGCTGTATTGCAAGAGCAAAGCTAAATGCCTGCAGGTGTCTAGCTCATAATGAGCTGGAAAGAGTAAGAAAGATTGATATCCTGGATTAAGCCGCAGGCTGAGGCATGTCTCAGGCAGTTGATCAATTCATTATACTCGTGCGTGGTGATCAGATGCCCCAGAAACAGAAGGCTCGGTGCTGCTGAAAGCATTGCATCATTGCCTTGACAATGCCATGTGCGTGACACATCATGTTGATGCAGGTGGCATGATATTGCGTACACATGATATTGCCAAGGCAAGAATGCAAGGTTTATGACATTCTGTCTGGCACAGTATGTCATTCACTCATTGCCAACTGCGTATATGCTTGTGCAAGCCCAATGCCCCAGGTGTTGAACAGCTTGAGAGGGATGAAGCCCCCTGCCCCTCAACAGCTCTATCAGTCCTCGTAGCAGCAAAGCAGCTGCCAGGCTGGGCTGCATGACTCAGCTGGTGACTAACGCTGTGAGAGCCGGGGACATGCCACCTGAAGCTCACAGAGCACCTGGTGGCCAGCCAGCTTGAAGCTCACTGCAAAAGGTTAGTCATGCTGTATGTCTTCTGCACTGCAGTAATAGTAAAGGCAGCATACAAAAGTGTACGTTATTGAGGGTTCTTCAGGGCAGGCTCAGGCACACTAGGTTTGCTAGACTCTGCATAGCTACAAGAACAACAAAAGCAGGTTGCGCAGCCTCTGCCACTGCAGCATGCTTCTGCGGCTGCATTGCGCTGCCTGATTGAGCTGCTGGCATTGCTGACATGCATCCTGGCTTTGGAGGGCCATAGCTGAATGCATGTGGAGCACCAGCACTGCTACCCAGTTTGTTTTAGCTGTGGCCCTCCAAAGCTAGCATGCCTGTCACCAATGCAAGCATCTCTATTCAGGCAGCGCATTGCCTCATGCCTGTGAAAGGGCTTGACAGGGGGATGCGTACTCACGGCTGCGCATGACAGGGCCACACAGTGTGTTGGCCGCTGGTGTACAAGCATGGCAGCAGAGGGACAGACTTTGTCATGCATGACGTCATGCATGACAATGTCGACTGGACTCAGTCAGTGAACAGGGGTCTTCCCCTATAGGGTGCTAGGGTCCTATAGGGTGCTAGCTAGGGTGAAGTATGCACAGCCCCAAGTAGCCACCTGGGTTACCAAAGGCTGGCTTTTGAAGACCAAAAGGCTGTGTCATGCTACATGCAGGAAAATCCACAGACAACCTGGTTCTGTTCACCTTTGTCAACCAGCTCAATTGCTACCTCTACAGCACCAACAGACATGGATGCACGCACACACGCACTCACACAAAGCACCTTGCCTGAGATGCATGTCGAAGGGATCAATTGCTTACATCATTTGATGCCTTTGACAATCATCTAAGCCAGATGTTGACGGGGAGCCTCGTTAGGTTTTTGTCTCTCATGACCGTTCATGACCATTACATGCTTCAACACAAGCGTGAGCACCCTAGGGCCTGTGCATCACGTGATTAGTCGTGGCTGTAGAATGCAGCGTCATGGTTGTTCTGAAGGCAATTAGTAAAGCTGTATCTCATCCATTGCACAGATTGGAACTGCTCTGGTGCACAGAATGAGGTACAAGTTTACTCAGTGCCTTCAGAACAACCATGACGCTGCATACTACAGTTGTGCCTGATCACAGAACTCAAAATCATACAGCACAACATATGTGTTTCAATACTGCTACGCTTCATTAGTGCTGTGCAGCATACATAGAGGTGCTGTTGAGCAAGCTGACCAGGCAGCACATTGTAGCGCAACTCCCTGCAGGCTTATTCACACATGCTCTGCATCAATGCCCTCGCCAGAAACAGAAGGCTCACTGCTCACAAAACTCTTGCATCACTGCTGTGACAATGCCGTGGGCATGTAACTTTATGTCATGCATGTGTCATGATGCCAGATGGCCAAGGCTTTGCCGAGGCAAAGATGCAAGGTCTGCGCCATATTGTCTGACAAAGTATGTAAATCACTCATTTTCAACTGCGTATCTGCTTGTGCAGGCCCAATGCCCCGGGTGTTGAACAGCTTGAGAGGATGAAGCCCCATGCCCCTCAGCAACCCTATCAGTGCTAGCAGCAGCAAAGCAGCTGCCAGGCTGGGCTGCATAACTCAGCTGGTGACAGACGCTGTGAGAGCTGATGTCATGCCAGCTGAAGCTCACAGAGCACTTGGTGGCCAGCCAGTTTGAAGCTCATGGCAAAAGGTCAGTCATGCTGCCAGACCTTTGCAATGCAGTCACAGTAAAAGTTATCGTACAAAACTGTATCAAAACTGTATCATAGTATGCTATACAAAGCATCTGATGTACAGTGCTATTTAGGGCAGATGGAAGCACACAGTGTCATCCGAGTTGAATGGACTGCGCATATCTACAACAACACTAACATCAAGTTGCGCAGCTAGCTGCAGCCTCCACCACTGCAGCATGCTTCCGCAGCTGAATATCACACTCAGCCATGCTTTGGCACAGGGCCTCATGGCTGGAGCCATCCTTAGCACCCCCACCACAACTTGTGGTGGTGCAAAGGCGGCGTCAGCCATGAACCCCGTGTGACACAGCAGGAATGGGTATGATGGCAAGGCCCTGCCCTCTTGCAACTTTTACTTGGCTCAGCACCTGACTTAGCAAAAGCTCAGCCGGCCAGTTTAAATGGCATTGTGAGGCTGTCTTGGCCCCTAGATCAGGCTACAAACTGCACAGCAAGTTGACAGTCAAATGATACACTCAGGAGTTATGGACTGTTCTGCGTTCCTACCAAAATTGTGCTGTTTGTCTTGACCAAAGTCAGTAGCACAAGACCTACAAGGACACACAGAATTCTCAAGCCTGTCTTGACTCCTGTCAGAAGCTCTACACCTTGCCAACATTGTTGCACAGCATGTTCTGTGTGATATAGACATGATGCAAAAAATGTGTTGTAGGTCTTGTATGGAATGATTATCATATCATATCACACTGTGCTAGTTGTTCCAGGCTTTCAGTTTGAGGTTTAGGTAAGCCTAAGTTATATGCCTGATTGCTGCTCTCCCAGGGGGATACACATGTTTGATGAGTGCATGATTGAAAGAAAATTGAGCATTTCAAGAGAGTCCATGTAAGCAGCACTGCAGATGGTAGAGCTGCTACAAGGGCTGTTTGCAGATGCCCTGATCTCATCAGTCGTCCACAAGTTGCCCTGTGTCTCCTCTTGGGTCAGGTCTGCACAGCCCTGAGTATGTAAATCCATGCACATATGTGAAAGCGCCTATTTGGGCAATCAGTGTGCAAACAAGACAGCAGAGGGATGGACATTGTCATGCACTACTGGACTCAGTCAGCAAACAAGGGTCTTCCCCTAGGACCGGGTATGCACAGACGTGTGGGCATTGGTGCTGATTCCTGTTGTGCAATGCATTGCTGTTGTCTATCCGACCTTGAGCCAATTATTCAGGCTCATGTGATGTAGCTGTCAAAAGTCAAAGACCGGATAGCACCTGCTTAGGAAATCATCAGACCTGATACTATACTTCTGATACAGTAAAAAAGCTGGACTATTTCAGCAGTACCGAGTTCAAGATGTCTGCATTCATAGCCTTGAACAACGAGGCTATACAATGCAAGAGTCTTGACCTCAGTGCTGCCACACTTCACTATAGCTGCACATTTTCATAGCAGACAATATTGTGATTAGTCACCGGCTGGCTGAACAAGCTGATCAGGCAAGATATTGTAGCGCCACTCTCTGCAGGCCTGCTCACACACGCTCTACATGCATGCCCTCCCCAGAAACAGAAGGCTCAGTGCTGACAAAACTCTTTTATCATTGCTGTGACAATGCCGTGGGCATGTGATGGCTAAGGCTTTGCCAAGGCAAACGTGCAAGGTTTGTGCAAGGCTGTCTGTCAAAGTATGACTAGTACTCATCGTCAACTGCAAGTATGCTTGCGCATGCCCGTCGCCCCAGGAGATGAACAGCTTAAGAGGGATGAAGACCCCTGCCCCTCAGCAGTGTTACAGCGCTAGCAGCAGCAAAGCAGCTGCCAGGCTGGGCTGCATGACTCAGCTGGTGACTTACGCTGTGACAGCCAGGGACATGCCAACTGGGTCTCACAGAGCACTTGGTGAAGAGCTACTTTGAAGCTCACGGCAAAACGTCAGTCAGGCTGTCAGTCCTATGCAATGCCGTCACAGCTGTCATTACATTTTATAAAGGCATTTTGAATCGGAGTTGACAAGAATGTGTGCTATACAGTGTTGTTCAGGGCATCCAGAGGTATGCAGTGTCATCCAAGTTTGACACGTTGTACTACGTACAGTATCAGCAAAAGCATCATGTCGCCGCCACTGCAGCATGCTTCAGCAGCTGCACTGTGCTGCCTGACTGAGTTGCTTGCATTGCTCGCCATGGCACGATGGCATGTATGCCATCACATACATGCTGGCATTGGAGGGGCACCCGTACGGCTCAACACTGCTGGAACAGCAGCACTGCTGCCCACCTCTGTTCAAAACTATTCCTGCAAAGCTAGCATGCATGTCAGCAACACAGGCAGCCCGCTGCTTTGTCAGCTGTTTTGTTGCTTGTTTTGTTTGTGGTTTTCTACCTTTTTTGGCTTATCTTAATCAAACGACACAATGTAGCTGGGCAAGCACCGAGGCCAGCAGCAGTGTCTTACCTCTGGGCCCCAATGCACTGGGCAGCACTGCTAGTGTCCCAGAAGCATTCAGTGGACACTGCTGGACCACTCTGCCTTCCACCCAAGTCAAGCAATCCCACCTTGTGCAGTCACAGTACAGACAACATACAACCATTTATGCTATACAAGGAAATGCGCATCAGGCACACAATCACTGAATGTCATCCAAGTTTGCTAGACTTTGCATTACTGGAACAACAATAAAAGAAGGTTGCACAGCCTCTGCCAATGCCAGCATGCTTCTGCAGCTGCCTCGTGCTGCCTGATTGAGCTGCTGGCATTGCTGACATGCATGCTAGCGTTGGAGGGAAACAAGTGACTGCTACTGGATCACCAGCACTGCTGACCAGTTAGTTCCACTTGTCTCCTCCCAAAGCTGCCGTGCGTGTCAGCAATGCAGGCAGCTCAGTCAGACAGCATTAATATTATGCAGCTGCAGAAGCAAACAAGGCCAGCAGCAATGCTCACTTCTCACGCCATATTCATTGGCCAGTACGCTGGTCTTCCAGTAGCATTCAGCTGAAGCTGCCATGTCATGACAGTGTGTCATGTCTGATCAGTGTGCCACCCAAGCTTGGGCTTTAGCAGTCCTGCCTTACGCTGCAATTCATGTCACAGCAACATGCATGTTAGACTTGATTACGTGTTCAAGGGACGTCCCTGGCAGCATGCAGGCAGACGTGTGAGCGTTGAGGGTGGTGTGGCAACCAAGAGCAAGGTTCTTTTGCCATGCCTTGTTGCTGTTTACCCAATGTTGTGCCAACCATTCCTGATCATGTGGTGCAATTGTTGAAAGGTCAATGATCGGATAGCGACGGCTTAGCAAAGTCGTTGGACCAGAATGATTTGATGAAGACGAAAGCTTGATTGCCATAGTGATACAAATTCCAAGATGGCTGCATTCATAGCCTCATAGAACAAGGCTATGCAGTGTATTCCACCTTGGACTCAGTAAAGCTAGCAAGCTGATCAGGCAACACATTGTAGTACAACTCTGTGCAGGCCTGCTCACACCCCTTGCAATCAATGCCCTCCCGAGAAACAGAGGGCTCAGTGCTGAGGAAACTCTTGCATTAGTGCCTTGGCAATGCTATGCGCGACGCACATCATATCATGCATGTGACATGATGAGTGTTGGGCATGGTATTGCCAAGGCAATGACGTAAGTTTTGTGCAGGACTGTCTGACAAGGTATGTCAATCACTCATTTTAAGCCGTTCGTATGCTTGTGCAAGCCCAACATCCAGGTATTGAACAGCTGGAAAGATGTCAAGCCCCTAAGCAACATTAGCACAGCTAGCAGCAGCATAGCAGCTGGCAGGCTGAGCAACATGACTCACCTGGTGACTCATGCTGCGACAGCCAGGACTCGCTAGCTGAAGCTCGCAGAGCACTTAATGGCCACCCAGTTTGAAGCTCACTGCAACAGGTCGGTCATGCCGTCAGTCCTTTGCAATGCAGTCACGGTGAAGGCAGCATACAAAAGTGTATGCTATACAGTGTTGTTCGAGGCAGCCAGAGGCACATAATGTCATCCAGGTTTGACAGACTTTTCAAAAATACAACAATAACAAAAGCAGGTTGCACAGCCTCTGCCACTGCAACATGCTTCTGCAGCTGTGCTGTGATGCCTCGTTGAGATGGTTGTATTGCTGACATGCATGCTGGCATCGGAGAGCCATAGCTGAATGCTACTGGAACACCACCACTGATGCCCAGTTGTATCTTGCTGTACCTTTTCAAAGCTAGCATGCCTGTCAGCAATACAAGCAGCTCACTGCGTTTTTTCTAGTTTTTGCTGGTTTGTTTCATAACTATTCAGTGGTTATTTACCTATTTTTGATCAGACAGCACTATGCACAACTGCAGAAGCACCAAGGCCAGCAGCAGTGACTGACCTTCGATCCCCAGACTCACTGGGCAGCAGTGCTGGTCTTCCAATAGCACTCAGTTGATGCTAATGCATCAGTGTCCCTGCCACCCACGCTTCAGCACTACTGCCTTATGCTGCAATGTGTCCAGTCATGCAAAACAACACATTGCTCTTCAAAGCAACATGATGTTACTTCATGACCGAATGACGTATCGTCATGTCGCTCTGAGGAGCAATATATTGTTCTGCATGACTGAAGGACATTTTTGCCTGCTTTGATAAAAAGCATCCAATGCAATCAGACGTGTGAGCATTGGAATTGTCGCTGCATTGCGCAACCAGAGCACCGTCGTCACATGCAAGTCAGAATAGCCAAGACAGACATCATGATCACCGGTGATGACACACACACACCATTTGCACATGTACAAACTAGGCTTTGGGGCAAGTAGAAAATGTCAAGTGCTAAACCCTAAAGACACAAGCAGCCATCTTCCCCCTCCTCAGCCCCCACAGCCTCCTTCCAACCAATAGGAAGGACTAGCCAGCCAACCCCCAGCCCAGATGCTACCTGTTTGTATACTAATCCAAAACATGAACGGTCTGTCCACTGTCAAAACCAGCATCCACAGCACATGGCAGCGCATCAGCCAATACAACATAGCCCTCGTTTCAGAGACCCAAGTTGTGCACAGCGTCCAGCATGACATCAGAAGCCACCACTTGTTCAGCATTCCAGCCTCAGCTCCTAACAGGCGCGGTGAAGGTCTAATCATTGCTGTCAGCAAGCAGCTTCCATATTCAGCTTCACAATGGCACAAGGACACAGTCAACCATGTCATTTGGGTCACTCTCAAATCCCCTTCAGCTCAGCTTCCCCCCCTCACCATAGGCATCTGTTACATCCCGCCCATCACCTAAAAAATGGCCCTTAGCTCAGTCAAAGACAGATTTGACACCCTCACCAGGCACATCAGAGCAGCAGTAGCGGCAGCAGCAGCTGCTGCAACACCTGCACACGTCATGGTAGCAGGGGACTTCAATGCCAAAGTGGGCAACCTCCCAGATGCCTCGGTCTCCACCTTCAATGAAGACATCCCAGCATGCCAGTCACAGGACCAGAGCGCCGATGCTCTTGGCCCACACCTGATGCAACTTTGCGAAGGCACCTCCATGGTCTTGTGCACGGGCAGGACCCCCCTGGATACCCCAGCCGCCCCCAGCTACCCAGGGGCAACTCGCGACTTGACCACGCCCTGGTCAGTCCCAGCCTCTTTCCATTCATCCACAGCTGCGGCATTTCTTCCCCAACTCAAGACTCAGACCACTGCCCCCTTGTCATGAACCTCCACCTGCCCTTCACGCCTCCATCCACGCCTTCCACACACAGCTTTCACTCAGGCACACCTTTGACCAGGTGGGTTTGGGACTCAACCAAGCGGCCAGCCTATGTAACAGCTTGTAGTACACAGAGCAGCAGCAGCTTCGCACACACACACAAGCTGGATATCGATCTCACCTCAGTACTGTTCATCAAGCATTTGTTTTGCAACATGTCATTACTCCTCATTGCCAATGCCTTACTCCTTGACCCGAGTAAGGCATTGGCAAGGCAAGCTGGCAACACATACAACAATACCTAAAATTACACACAGTCAACAAGCCATGACTAAAACCAATGCCGAGGCTGTGCTTGAAGTGGAGCTGATATGCGTGAATGCTTGCTTTCTTGTCTAGGCAAACACAAGCTGCTGGTGTTGCAGCATGTGCATAACTTGATAACAAGAACTTGTTGGGGAATCAGGGATCAGGCAAGAGCAAGCATGTAACGATGATGCACAATGATACACAAGGGTGCTGCAACTGATATCATATTGAACAAACGCTTGACCTGATGGTGCGTCAGGTAGAAGTGTGTGCAATGTTTTCAGCACGTCCAGGGTTGTAACTAGGCTGGCATTGTTCATACACTTGCACCCACATCACAGTGCAACAAGCCTGCACTTCAGTTTTGTTTGGACTTCAGCAACAATGCTATGCAATGAACCTGTGTACAACATGCAAAGAAGCTGCCACCTGCACGCGGCCAGTAACTGATGGCAGGTCTGCTGAAGATCTGCAGCAAATGCTTCTAGGCTGCATGGACTTCGCTGATACACTTTGTGGTCCCAAAATATTTGGCAGCAGTTGTCACACCTGCTGCTGCACGCTGTTGCAGTAACTCCTTCTCCCTCACTTGCTCCAGAGCCTTTTCCTTTGCCAACAGAGAAGCTTTATTTGCGAGAAGGAGCTGAAGGCATGAGTCTCTGACAGAACCAGGCTCTGCTGCGTCATACACTTGCTGAGCACGTGCTACAGCAGCTTCAGCTTGTTCTATCTTCAACTTGAGCTTGTCCTGTTCGTCAGACATCCACAACAACAACTGCAAGATCAAGTACTACGTTGCAGCAGCGCAGCAGTCACTCAAGACTCTGTGTGCTTTCAAGGTTTACCTATGTCAAGGTGACCACAACTGAAGGAAAGCCGCAATACGCGGACACCTCCCGAACGCAGCGCAGCAGTGCGTACAATTTAGAGGATCCACGCAACCACACTTCACTGAAGTTGTGCAACTGCTCAGCACACGGGATGTGCTGGACACTTGGGAAGGAGCTGAAGCTTTGCAGTTATCAGTCACTCCGTGCTGTGATGTTTCGTCCTCCTTGGAGGTCACGTGACGGATGGAATCTGCTGTGGAC
>JAABUK010004862.1_pt1 | contig 21488 bp, 19 predicted proteins | sample 5559141 | NCBI WGS metagenome assembly JAABUK01 (sample SAMN10711869, study PRJNA513367) | rock metagenome | isolation source: Antarctica rocks | place: Antarctica: Victoria Land, Pudding Butte nord | collected 2016-01-03
GTCATCTAGATAGATCTGACAAAACTGATGTAGATATTCAAACAATACGTCGTTCATATAATGTTGATAGAACGTTGATTCGTTGATTAATTCAAAGAGCATTACATGATATTTGTATAAGTCGAAGAAGATAATAAAGATAGTCAAATCTTCGCTATCTGAATGCATGCGTAGCTTGTTGAACGTGACAATGATGTTCAATCAAGTCAGATACTTGCTTTCTTGTATATGAGTGAGAGTCTCGTCTATCAATAGCAAAGAGTAGTGATCTTGTTTAATCAAAGCATTGAACTTTCTGTAATTGACGCAGAAACGCAGACTTTCATCTTTCTTTTCAGCGAACAAGATGAGTGAGACGTATGATGCAAAGCTGAAGAAAATGAATTCTTTGTTCAGATGTTTGATCAGATACTTCTTTATTTTCTGAAGCTTGTGATTGAACATCTGATATAGTTTGCTTCGCGAAAGCATTTCTTCATTGATCAACTCAATTTTGTGATCATAGAAACAATGCAATGATAGCTGATCAATCATTGCTTGATCGAAGATGTCTAGATAGTCATGATATTCAGAGAAAAGCTTGATCTTGACTTGCTCAAGAGCTTCAGCGTGAAAAAGCTCATGCAGATTCACTTCTTCAGACTTGTTTTCAACTGTAGTTATGAGTCGATCAATTTTCAAAATGATAACAGCAAAGATCTTGACGTTTGATCATTTGACTAACATTCTATATGTTGCTGCTTCTATCATTGCTATGTTCATTGAACCTGACGTTGATTTAGAGATTTTGACGTTAGTTAAAGTCGCGTCGCGCGATTTTAACTGTTCAATTAGTTTAACTGACTTCTCATTGAACTGACTGAAAGAGAGTGATTTCAGACTGAGTTGAGAAGTAGTGAAAGATCTCTTCAGTATATGAGTAGAAGTCAAACTCTTCTGCTTTGTAGATGTTTTGTTGCTTGTGAGTAAAACAATCAATTTCAAATTGAGAGTGAAATTTGAAAATTGAAGAAAATTGATTTGCATATCAATTACTAGATTGATTTTGTTCATTCAGGTTTTTTCAAGAATTATTTGATGTTGATCTAATCAAGTGATCAACATAAAAGCTGTGTCAATCGTATGATCTTAAACAGTCAGGTTCAAATAAATGGCATGAGTAATGAGTTTCTTAGCATAGTGATCATCAAATTCTCGAATTGACTTCGCTTTGATCAAAGTCAAAAGCTTGATTTGCAACTGGTCACAAACAATCTGCGCAATCACTTCATCAATGAATGAATAGTCAGCAGCTTCGATGTCTATCAATGACTTCAATGAGTAACTAATTTCATTGCTAGAAAGTACACATTTAGTAGTCAAAGATTCAGAAGCAAAAGAATCATTTAACATGCTTATTGTTGAAGAAATTAACATTTCTTTCATTGCATCTTTGATGAAAGTCTCTAGTTTTTTGCCTCACTATCTTTGAAAGAAGACATTTTCTCATTCTTCTTATTCTTCGAAATGATGATTTCATGTAGATGAAAGATGAATGCATGAGATGTAGAAGTGTTGATCTTGTTCTGAGAGCAATTCTTGAACAAATAATTCGAAGTTTTGCAAGTATAGCAGATGATAGATGATCTTGCTGACTCAGAGATAGAAGAGAAAATAGACTTAACATAATTAATTATCAAAGTTGTCACTGACAATGAAGTAGCAGCACGTTTATCAGGTACAACAGTAACTTTGACAGTGATAGTGCAAAGCTGACTGTGTAGCTGATAGTTGACTCGCTGTTTATTATTCACATCTTGAAGAAAGATCTTAAGATAATGAAGTGAAGCGAAGTTTTTGAAACATACTGACAAAGCATTCTGCAAGCGATTGTTGATTTTATTCTGAAGATCATTCATCAGAGTGCAATCGTTGTAGTTTAGATAGTTGAATAGCTTCATAAAGTCAAAGTAAAAGATGTTGAAGAACTTGTTTGTTTATCTCAGAGCGTTGTACTCGCGATGACACTTTCGATTTCTATTCAGTTCACTGTATATTTCTTTCAGATGCTCAAATAGCTCGTAGATCAAGATGTAAGAATGCAAAGCATCATGACGACATTGAACAAAGACATGTTCAGCAGCATCATCTTCTAGTCTAGATATTACATAAACAATACAGATATTCTCATTATTGAAGTGATTGACATTTGTCTGAAGCTTGTCATTCATCTTGACTCTTCAGCTATCTCATGTTGATTCATCTTTATCGAAGAATACAGATGAGTTCGAAAACTTGAAAGACTTGTGATGATCATTATTGAATAAAGTGAATGATTCACGTCAAGTATGATTCTCAATAAATTGATGAGGTAGAGATTTCATAGAAACTTGAGATTCAGTAGATTGATGAAATCAAGATTGATTCACTGAACGCTGTTTCTTTTTTAGACTCAAGACTTTCTCTTGTAGTTCAATGATAATCTCTTCTTGAATGTCTATTGTCATTTGATTGATCTTTAGCTCATTAAGTCTCTTGATGTGATTGACTTGAACATCAATTCATTGCTTATTGAGTTTTAAAGTCATGTTTTGTTGATCTCTTAACTCAATCAGCATCTTGATGATCTCATCTGACTGATTGATAGCTCATTGACAAAGTTGTTGACTCATGTTGATGTTTCATGAGATAGCAACATTCTGAGATCTCGCTGAAACATCAAAAGAAATAAGAAAAACTCGTCTATTAACAATGCTTCTAAGCAGACGAGCTGTTCATGACTCGACTGATTCAGAGTTGCATGTCATTGTGAAAGATTGAAGATAAAGATAGATAGATTGTGAGAAGATTGAGTGGTTGATTTGATAAATTTGAGTAAATTTGAGTAAATTTGAAGATGTGTTTTGATGAAAGTAATTCAAAGAATCTCTTGCAAATTTTCTGAATGAACGAAGTAGATTATTTCATATCGTCTACACATTGATAGCAGAGTAGTTGATTAGCATTTATCTACTGTTAGAGATCAGCATAGAGCGAGTCATATGAGTGTCATTTAACTAATAGATAAATACTAAGAAAGAAAAGTATCTACAGAAAAGAACTCGATTCTTATATGTGTGTTTCTCAGCTCTGTGCTAAACTCGATTGAGTTGACGTCTTACACATATGATTCAGAGTCTCAATGATATCATCTCTAGATCAGATTCTCGCTAGATTTGATTAGAATGAAATCAGGCGAAGACTAGATGAAGAATAGACGAAGGCTAAAATCATAACAGATAGAATGAAAAATGATGCAATGTAAAGAGAACATCACGAACTTGAGAAAGCTCTTAAAAATCATGAGTGCAGCGACAATGATCATTCAAATAATACTCTCAACGAGCATACTGAATCAATTTCAAGCTGTGATGTCATCAAAAAGTCAGATGAAAGAGAAAGAGAATAAAGAAGAAATAAATTCATAAAGTTTTTGCATTGAGAACAGTTATAGTATAGAACGCAGAAAGAAGCGATTTTTGATGCGAAAAGAATGTTGTGCTAACGCAGCGTTCGCTACAGTATATAGAATCTTGCATAGGTTCATAATGAGTGTTGAATCGAGTAAGAATTAAAAAAATTAAAAATTAAAAATTCATCTTATGATTTGCTTTTAACATGTTTCGCTGAATATTTTCTTTCACTGACACTGTGAATAAATGTCTTTTCAACATCATTTATCATTTATGTTCATTAATAAATTTCATTTTGTAGTCTGCTTTCAACATGTTTTGCTGAATATTTGTTCATACTTATACTGTAAATGAACATCTTCTCAACATCATTAATCATTTATATATAGTATAGTTCTTTAATTGCTATAAATATAAAACTATTTAAGCTTTCTATTTTAGTCAACTTCAATCAACAACGAGATTTATCTGTACGAAATGCTGACTACGAATCTTCTGCAAGCTATGCTTGTCAGAAGAGTTGAACAATCTCATTGACAGAGCAGTAACAGCGCGATATGCGCATGTTACGCTCACATACACAGATTGAGCATTGCATTGCGATGCTCACAAACAACAAGATCATGTGATCAAACAGCGAACGAAAGCTCACGTCAAAGTGATCAGCTTTCATAATACACAGATCGAGCATTGCATTACAATGCTCACAAACAACTCAAAGCTCATCTAGTCTGTTTAACTAAATAATCAAACAGCGAACGAAAGCTCATGTTGAAGTGATCAACTTTCACAATACACAGATTACTCATTTAGTCTGACTAACTAGATGATTAAACAGCAAACAAGAGCTCATGTTGAAGTGATCAGCTTTCATAATACACAGATTGCTCATTTAGTCTGACTAACTAAATGATCAAACAATAAACGAAAGCTCATGTTGAAGTGATTAGCTTTTACAATACACAGATTGCTCATTTAGTCTGACTAACTAAATGATCAAACAGCAAACGAAAACTCACGTTGAAGTGATCAGTTTTCACAATACACAGATCACTCATTTAGTCTAACTAACTAGATGATCAAACAGCAAACGAGAGCTCACGTCAAAGTGATCAGCTTTCACATACACAGATTGAGCATTGCATCACAATGCTTACAAACAACTCAAAGCTTATTTAGTGTGCTCAACTAGATGATTAAACAGCGAACGAAAGCTCATGTTGAAGTGATCAACTTTCACAATACATCAATCAATCATTTAGTCTTTTCATCTAAACAATCAAACAGCAAATTCGAAAGCTTACGTCGAAGTAATCAGCTTTCATACACAGATCAAAGCTCATTTAGCTTACTTAACTAGATGATTAAACAGCGAACGAAAGCTCATGTTAAAGTGATCAGCTTTCATAATACATTGATCAATCATTTAGTCTTCTCATTTAAATGATCAAACAGCAAATTTGAAAGCTTACGTTGAAGTAATTAACTTTCATAATACATTAATCAATCATTTAGTCTTTTCATCTAAATAATCAAACAGTAAATTCAAAAGCTTACGTTGAAGTAATCAGCTTTCATAATACATCAATCAATTGTCTGATCTTCTCATTTAAATGATCAAACAGCAAATTTAAAAGCTTACGTCAAAGTGATCAGCTTTCATACACAGATCAAAGCTCATTTAGCTTACTCAACTAGATGATTAAACAGCGAACGAAAGCTCATGTTAAAGTGATCAACTTTCATACATAGATCAAAGCTCATCTAGATTACTCAACTAGATGATCAAACAGCGAACGAAAGCTTACGTTGTAGTGATCAGCTTTCACAATTTCAACTTGTTGATATGATTACTTGATTATATAAACAGATTGCACGCTCATATGCACACACAAATGATCTGACTGAGCAATGAGAAGATATATTGCAGTGACTAGAGCTAGAATACATGTAATTTAACTTACATACAGCGCTTCAGTGCAACTATTTAGATAGATAGCATCGTGTTTCATAGTCATAAACTGCATAAGCATGTAAAACTTGAAGAAAAAAAAATCTAGTCAACTTTCACTGCAAAGTGAGCAACAAATGATTTGCAAAGATGTTCTCACTCTTATAGTCAGATCATCTTGATAATGCATTGATCAAGTTTATCTTTTCTGATCTATGCATTATTTCAAAGTTGCAAATCAACAATCTTATAACTCATTTGACTTGTCTTTCATTTAGCTTTTAAACATTCATAAAACTCTTCAAATTATTATGATCAGTCAGAACTTCAACAATATGATAACTGTTTTTCACATAGTGTTGTCAGTGTTTAAACATTGCTACTATGATTAAAAGCTTCTGATTATATGTTTCATAATTTCTTTTAATGTTTATTATCATTCTGAATCAGAATGCAATTGAATGTCATTGATCTTTGTCATTTGACTGAGACAAGATACTTGTGACTGCATAATTAAATGCGTTGATCTCAATGCATATATGTCATTCTAAATCAAAGTGTCTCAATATAAATGCTTTCATAAAGACGTCATAAAACTGATTAAATGTTTGTTTCACTTTGTTCAATCATATGAATGAGTTTATTTTTACATCTTTTACACTATCTTTCAGCAATTCTGTTAAAGTCTCTGCTATCTGAGAATAATGATGTATAAAACATTGATAGAAATTGACAAATCTTAGAAAAACTTGTATTTCTTAATACATCTTCAATCTGAATCATGTTTTGATGATGTTTATTTTACTTAAGTTCATCAAAACACTTTCTGTGAATATGATAAACTTTAAAAAGTTTACTTTAATAATGAAGAATTTACACTTCTTCAAGCTAACATATAGCTTGAACTTTCTTAATCTTTCAAGAATTTACTTTATGTGATTTATGTAATCAGTCTTCTTTACAAAGAAGATTAGAATGTCATTCAGATAAACAATATAAAAGTTGTTTAAAAACTTTGTCAAAATTTTATTAATATAAGGTTAAAAAATGACAGATGCATTGATTAAATCAAACAACATGATCATATATTCAAAGTGATCATAATGAGTATGAAACATTATTTTTCACTCGTCTTTACATTGAATTCTGAAATGATAATATGCATTCTTCAGATTCAATTTAATGAACTGCTTAACTTAATTAAATCTGTTTAAAGTTTCATTAATTAAAGACAGTGAGTGATGATTCTTAATAATGATCTTATTCAGATCTTGATAATTCATGCATAAATGAAAACTATTGTTCTTTTTGAGAATGAATAAAATAGACGCGTCAGTCAAACTGATAAAGTGCTTAATTCATTCTTTCACTAAAACATCATTTAAATACTGTCTCAGAATTGCTAACTTTGTGTTCAACAAATTATACAATGATTCATATGATGACTTTGCAGTGATTTCAATTGCATGATCATGATTTTCATGCAAAGACAATTTGTCTGCATTTTCTGTCAAGAATACATCTTTATAAATCAGCAATGAAACTCATCTGTATGCAATGCTGACTACGAATCTACTGTCTAGCTACAGTAAAGTTTAAAGATTATCAAAAGTTTGAATGACATTAAAGCGTTGCATGATGATGAAGCGTTGTGCGTTGATCGCGTACAGAGTTTTCGTGATCACGCAGACTTTGATAATTTTAATGCACATGTTACAAGCAATCTGCATGCAGATGAGAAAGTCAAATAGAACGCAAAACTACAAGAGAAATCGCTTATGAAAATCATTCAATTCAGCATCTTGTCGCTGCAATGACAAGAATTAAGACAGAACACTCTTGCATTTGATTTATTGAGAATGATTAGCAAAAAGAACTCAAATCATGAACATTCTTTAAATTTACATGTTAACTATGTATAAATCTTGTTAAGACTGCATGTTTGTTACTACGACATGAGCAACTCACAAGACTCGTTAAGTTCAACATGAGTAAACTTAAGAGTTTCATTAATATCATTTAACAAATGTTCAGACACAGACATTTTATATGTAAATAACATGCTGATGAGAAAACTTTATTAAAAGAAGAGAAACACAAGCGAGTTAGTAAAGAATGATTAAATTACGCTGTCTGATTAAAAGTGTAGCATATGAACATCTCTGCAAGACATGATCAATCTGCATGAGAGAGATTTCTACAAATAACATGAAATAAATGAGTTGCACACTTTACAAGTGAAGTGAGCGTCTGCAAAACATGATATACAATGATGATGAGTGTTGATTTTAAGAATCTTATTTCTTCACTGAGTTCTGACTCTTGAATGTTTTGATGATAAAGTCAATTTCTAGTTGAAAACATCATCTGTATAGCTTAAGAGAACAGTAGTGCATGTTAATGTGATTAAAGAAAAAATCGATCACGATACATATGTGTATCACAGACGAAACGTCTGCAACTCATGCTTAAGAAGTAAACTGTCAAAATTTGAGCAATGAAAGATTTTGTTTTTCTTAAACTGTGAATCTGTCGTGAGAAATTCTCTCTGAGTAATCTCTCAAGTCTAAGAAAAAAATCAGCATAGAAATTGTACTTTATGTATGTTGCATGCAACGTATACAACATATTTTCACAATATGAAGAGAATATCACGAACTTGAAAAAGTTGTTAGAAATCATGAGCGTGATAACAGCAATCATTCAAATAATACTCTTGACAAGCATACTGAATCAATTTCAGACTGTGACATCATTAAAGAGTTAGAAGAAAGAGAGAGAAAGTAAAGAAAGAATAAGCTCATAAAGTTCTTGCATTGAAAACAGTTACAGTATAAAACACAGAAAAAAGCGATAGTAAATATGAAAAGAACGTTACGCTAGCACAGCGCTCGCTACATTATATAAAATCTTGCATAAACTCATAATGAGTGTTGAATTGAGTAAGAATAAAAAAAATTACATCTTCATATTCTTTTAATTTAATGAATAAAGTCTGTGTTTTAAACACATTTGTAATACAACTCATCATAAATGCAAAGAACAATTACAATGCATGCATTACAAATTTTGAAAAAAAGCATTATAAATAAGATAGAGTGAATCTAGAAGATGATTGAATGATGATGAATTGCATGAATTGCAGCAATGCTGATTCAAAGATGATTGCAAGTGACGTTGATTCATTGCAAGAAAACAAAGATGCAAGATTGAAATACTTATGCAATGATGAAAAGAATGTTGTTAACATTATTGATTTACTAATAAAAATATCAACGTTAAAGAAAGAAAAGAGCAAAGATCATTCATGAAAAAAGATAGCATTGAAGCTGATTCAACATCTTTGACTCAACTCAGAAGAAAAACATCACGTGAATCAAAATGCATTCATCGCGAAAAATGTACAGAAATTGAAGACATCAGTTTAACTGCTCAACAAGCAGTTGCATACATAAAGAAGCATGCGTCTTTCAACAAAAATCACGTCATAAGCGAACGTGACAAGAGAAGAAATAACGACAAGAGAGTAATGATTCAGAAATGATCTGTCGTCGCTTTGCAAAAGATGAAAAGTCATGATTAAAATAATGAACAGAAGAGAAATAAAAGAGATACAGAAGAAGTTGATTGAACAAATTCTACAAAGAATCGCAGATGTGTTGACAGATCAAAGAAATCTAATCATGTCACTTTGCAAGCTGAGTAGTGATGACATTTTTCTTCACGCAGTTAGCTCAGATGCTCAAGCAAATCTGAAAAAGACTTAAACATGAGCAAAAGAAATCATGAGTTCAACATGCGTAGCACGTTGAATCTTTGCAGTGCTGATACATGAAGTATGTACTATAATAAACATGAACAATTAGAAAAAGATCATTGAAAGACTGATAAAAGATAACGCAAAACTTCATGAAGATCTGAAAGTTCTAAGAATAGTTTGACTCAAGAATATAGCAAAGAGCGAAAAGACTCATTCATCACTCATTGTAGAGATCACGATTGAAGCAATGACAAATTGACTAATGAACATAAGCATGCTGAACTCATATTAAGAATGTGCATGCAAGCTATTTGAAAAGAATTGTTGCATCACACAGTGCTTCAGATGTCACGAATTTGATCATATGACTAAGTTTTGCAGAAAGAATCAGCGCTGTGAAAAGTGTGCAAACAAGCATCACATCAAGAAGTGCGTGATGTCTTCAAATAAAAGATGTTGTATTAATTGCAACGAAAATCATGAACTCTGAAGATGCATCTGCGTCAAGTGATGACAGTAGATGAAACAAGCATTCAAAATCTATAGAAACAAATCGTTCAGATACTCTGAAACATCTAAATACAATTGCACATTCTTCTCGCTGTTTCTGAACTCTTTAGAGTCAATGAACTCTTCAGGTTCAACAAATTCTTTTGATTCAATGAATCTTTCAAGCTCAGCAACAGTCATGTTGAAAACATGCAGTTGAATTGCTGATGAATCAGCTTGACAGATAGTAAAGATCAAGAAGAGATGAGTCGATCTTTTCTCTTGCGTAAGTAGTGACTCAGACGAGATGACATCTGAGCAGATTCAGAAACGTTCAATCAGAAAGTGAGAAAGATTCTCGATGATTGAAAGCATACAAAGAGTCTTCTCATTGCAGAGTCAACAACAGCTATGAATAACTTTATGATGAAACAATCTTTTCTACAAATTTTACAGTACAACATCAGAAAGTCATTAAGAATTCAAGAATCATTTCTAATTAACAAAGAAGTTCGCGAATTTGACATAGTAGCTATATAGAAACAAAATCACAACAACAATAATTCACAATCATTTAGCTCAGCATACAACTTCTTTCATCTAGTGAAAAACTCGTCATCTCAATCAAGAACATGCATATACATTAACAAACATCTAAAGTTCAATCAATGAATAGTAGAAACAGCTGAGTCAAACATTTGCTTAATCAGAATATTAACTCGCAACGCAGATGATGAAACGCAGACGCTAAAACTTCTAAACGTCTACAATTCATGCTCATTGTTTACTACATTTACAGAGAAATCTTTAATCATTTCTCATTTGAACAAACTACTTAAGAATAACTGCAAACAACTGATTGTAGAAGATTTTAATCTACATCATTCTCATTGAGAGAAGTGAAGATGCTTCACTCATCATACAATGACTGATATTTTACTAAACGTTATTACAAACGCAAGGCTGAAATTATTGCTGAAATCAGACACTATTACTTGCAAAGCTCACAATCAATTTACGATGATTGATCTAGTCTTTAACAGCGAGAAAATACAGTTCATGATACACAAGTGCAAGATATGAATCAATCTGCATCAGAGATTGAATCATCTTTTGATCATAACAAAGTTATATTTACAAACAATCTCAGTGCAACTCTTAACTTAATGACTTTGAAAGAAAATGAATACAGAAGCATTGAGTGCTTATTTGCAAATACATCTATCTTTGAAATGCTTTTTAGACGACAAGACTATAATGAATGACAGAGTGTGCAAGATTATTAGAGTGCTACAGAAGATCATTGAGAAATTTATTTTCTTGACAAAGTCATCAAATTAAGCAAGAGACTTTTGAAATCAAAGCTGCTTCGAAGTAGTAATGAAATCAAGATAACTGCAAATAATATAAAAAATGCAAGATACATTAAAAGCATTAAATGAATATCTGAAGCACAATGATCATAAAAACAAGATCATTCAACAAACGAAATGTGCACACTTCAGATCACAAATGCATGAGTTGAGCAAAGCATTCAAATCAATATGATGCTTTGCAAAATGAGCTAGAATTGAAAGTCAGTTATTTAAAAAGCTTTCTCAGTTTTCGTCACTAAAGTGAAGCAACATCAATCATATAACAACAACGTTCAAGAAAAAAATCGAGATACTGCAAGAAAAGTTCTTTCTCTCATCTTTTTAAGCGAATGTCAATAACATTGCAGAATCATTTATATTTCTGACAGTCTCATTCAATTCATGCATTACAGAAGATGAAGTGAAACAGATAATCAGATGAGTAAAAGCAGACAAAGCGTTGAGTGCTTCAGATATTTCAAACAGAGCGCTTTAAGCGAGTCTTGCAGAACTGATCTCAGTATTAATGAGTTTATTCAACATATGCATAATACACAAGTATCATTCAAAGCAGTTCAAAAAGACTCAGACAATAATACTATGCAAATAAAAAAAAGCAACTATATCAATTCAAAGATGTATCGACTCATTGCTTTGCTTAATATCATGAGCAAAGCATTGAAGTTGATCATGATCAAAAGACTGAGTGACATAGTTGAGACTTATCACATGCTATCAAATGCTCAAATGAGAGCAAGATGCAAGCAATTCATGATCTTGACGTTAAATTTACTAATAGATCAAGTTCACACAGTGTGAAGCTGTGAAATCAAACATGTGATTTTCATGCTAAGCTTAAATGTCGTCGAAGCGTTCAATCAAGTCTCACACGTCAGACTTCTGCATATGCTGAAAATGAAAAGAATGTTAAGCTACATAATCAAATAAATATGCAGCTTTCTAGAAAATTGAGAAACATTGCTAATATTCAATGAACAAACAAGCGACATGCGCGAGATAAATGCAGACATATTGCAAAGATTTCTCATTTCATTGATTCTCTTTCTATTTTTTAACGCAAGTTTAATTAAAAAATGCGAAGCATTGAAAATTAAAATTGAAGTGCTTGACTTTATAAATGATATTAACATTCTAGTTTATGACAGATTCATTGAAGAAATCTGCAAAACACTGAGCAAAGCACATAACGTCTGCACGAAATGAGTTTGCACTCATGACACAACGTTTACATCAGAAAAGTACAAGCTCACGCATTTCACTAGAAAATTAAAAAGATTCAACATGATGATTAGCATACAAATAAAAAATTCAATTATTAAATTGAAATCAGACGTATGAATTCTAAAGATGCAATTGAACATGAAACTGCAATGAGACACGCATCTTCGACAAATAAAGATGAATCACGTCACAAGAATGCTGATACTTAGTTGTTTTGAAATCTTTACATGAAGAGCTATCTTCACAAAAGCGAGACAAGTATACTCAGCAGTAGTGAGATCAGAAATCGCATTTGAAGCATCAGTTTGACATCAGTGCAACAAGAAAGATGAACTATCGAGTAAAGAATGCAGACTAGAAACACTTCAGAATCAGACTCTGTGTCACGTAGCAGAAGTGTTCAAAAGAGTAAGCATTGAAACTTTAAAGACAGAAACATATATAAGTTCACTACATGTTCATTTGAACATGTTACAGAACAAGATCACGCTACACAGCTAAGTTGATGATTGAATGTAAGAAATTAAACAAGCATGTGAATTAATATACATTTGTTTGACGAAAGTTAATTACGTCATTTCTCGCTCACTCATCATTAAGAAAATAGTACTTCTGAATTTCTTCATTCAAGAAAATGCGAAGATACAGTTGAGATGCAGACAATGCATTCTCTTCTTCACAATGATTTCAACAAGCGATAGCATCGCAATAACGCAGTATCACAAAGATCAATGAAATCAACGATGAGAAAAATACAGAGAATGCATCGCAAACATTAACATAATCTCAGCACAAAGATTGCATCTGAGCAATAAAATGATAAAAATGCGTAATGATTTTCAGAAAGCAGAAAGCATTCTTGCAATACACATCAGAATTGAATGCATAGATCTGAACACTTATCTGCACTCTAGAAATGTTTCAGACATGAATAACTTATGATGTGACTGTGAATAAAGTCATCAAATGACGAAGCATGTACTCATGCATTGCTTGAACTGATTGCATCTGCAATCAAGAATGCTACAAGATGCTGACTTCTTGAACTATTGAATAATCATCATCATCACGAAAAGTCTTAAAACAGTAGCAAAGATAATGATGAAAACGAAGCTCTTGAAGCAATTTAAAGTGACTAGAACACTCATTCTTTAACATGCAATCAACATGAACAAATTTGATACATAGTCTTAAAACTCACTGTTTCAACTGCGTGAAGCAGTTGTATAAACTGCAAGTGATTTTCTATTTCAGAAAGTTTTGTTCACTCGATACAAATAGCATAGAATTTCTCATAAGTTGATCTAATCGATGTCACAAGAATGTATGAATTTATTATTATTATACAACTCATCATATTATTCATTGCTTTCACTTAATGTTTAATGATTAATTCTTCAACAATGTTGATCATGATAAAAGTATATACAGTAAACTCATTTTGTAAAGCTTTTGCAAAATCTTCTGCAATGAATAACTTGAATGCATGCTCATTCATATTGAAACATTATGTTCTTATGATCATGTTTATTTAAATATGCTTAAATTGCATACTTGACATGCTTAAGATCAAGAAAGATTCTTTCTTGTTAATAGCATAAAAGATACTTATATCTTTTTTCTTTATGCTTCAGCTGTTTATAAGTTGATAACACATCTCATAAACATCATAGCAATAAACATTCTAATCATTCATTTAAATAAATCTTGAGAGATCAACATTTAGCAATGATATATTCTGCTTAATGATGAAACATTAATTAATCACGTTAATCTCAATATTAATATTCATGTAAATCTTTATTTTCATCTTTTGATCTCTCTGAATTACATACTTTTTATATATAAGAATCTTTATAAAGAGAACTTCTTGTTTTTCTCTTGATGATTTAAAACATTCATTGAAAGCTTGTTTTTTCTTGAAATCTTGAAATGATTTATATGTAACATCAAATTGATGAATACTTGATTTACATCAGATTCTTTTGATCTATTCTTGATCTTTTCATCTTTATAATTAATGATGTAATGATTTTTTTGATTGCAAATTCAACACATTATTTTCAACAAGTTTTTGTTATAACATGTCAAAGTGTTAAAACTTAATTTAAATGATATATTAAATTTGATTGATTTATGAAACTTCTTTCATCTTGAGTGAGTCTTCTTGATAATCTTAGTTTAATCATACAAGTCTTTGAATTATAATCATTTCAATGATAAGATGTATTTTTTTTGCAGATTGATTTTCAATTAAGTGACAAAATTAATTAATGCACTTTATGTGATAAAAATTAACTGCACATTAGTAATGATTACATGCAGCTCAGATTTTAATTTGATGAATAAATGAGTTTACTTATGCTCATTACTATACAATGAAAGTTGATGTTTCAAAATGCTCAAATAAACTGCAAATGTTTATATCATTTGATTCAAGTGTTACAATGCATTTACATATTACTGAGTCATGTTTATATCTTGATTCATCAAGTCTTCAATTAGATTGAGAAGAAAATTGATAAAATTGAATCACGTCTGCTGAGTTGCAAACATAGTTTCTTCATGATTGAATCAAAGCTTCTTTGATTCACTCTTAAGATAAATCATGCAATACAAAATCTTTTTTTCATTTCTTTTAAAATATCAAAAAGTATTTTGAAACGAGGTTTTGACATCATGAATTCATTTTCTATGTTTTCTTATGATTTTATCATGATACTTCTTCAAGAATATTGAGAATCTTCACTTTTATAAAATGATCTTATAATAACTTTGTTTCACTTTCGTCAACATTATGAAGATGATGCATAAATCATTCAAGTTCTCAATCAAGACTTGAATGAAAGCTGAATGACTTTTCTTCATTATTTCAACAACTTGCAAAGTTTTAATCTTTGATTAAATGATTGCTAACTTCTGTTTTTTTTGCAGTTCATTGCATTGAAACATTGCTTGAGTCAGCTGTTCATTAATATTAAGAAAGAATTCATTTTCTGCTTCTTCACTTTCTGATTTCATTATATGATGTTCATTTTCTGATATGATGTCTTGCAAGATTAAAATGTTATCATTGCAACTTTGTTGCAATCATGTTACTGTTATTATGCTTGAATATTAAATCATCATTTCTAAGAAGAGTTTAAAATAATTAAAACTGTAATGATTGAATCTACTAAATGAATAAATGAGATTTATAAAAATGATATGACAATGTGATATTTTAAACAGACACAGAATAAGTATATATTATGATAAAGTTAATTATTAAGAAACTTTCAATAACTTGAGAGAATTGATTAACTATAAAGAGTTTGTCAAGCATTGTCAAGTCAAACACAACATAATTTATGATATATTAAGTTGAAGATATGATGTGATTTAAATGATGTTTTAACAAAGTTATAAAGTCTCAAAGTTAACTCAGATCTGATCTTCAACTCAGTTTCTAATTCTAGTCTCTGATTTAACTTTTATATGTCAATTCATCATGATAATTTTAATGTCATGAATTCACTCTTTATGTTTTTTTATGATTTTGTCATGATACTTCTTTAAAAGCATTCAAAGTCTTTACTTCTGCAAGATGATCTTATGATGATTTTATTTCATTCTCATTAACATTATAAAAATGATGTATAAATCATTTAAGTTTTCAATGAAGATTCAAATGAAAGTTGAATAACTTTTCTTCATTGTTTCAATGACTTGCAAAGTTTTAATTTCTGATCAAATAGCTGCTAACTTTTGTTTCTTTTGCAGTTTATTACATTAAAGTATTGCTTGAGTCAACTGTTCATTAATATTAAGAGAAAGTTCATTTTTTGCTTCTTTACTTTCTGATTTCATTATGCAACATTTATTTTCTAATATGATATTTTGTAAGATTAAAACATCATCATTGCAACTTTGTTATGATTATATTACTGTTATCATGCTTGAATATTAAATTACATCTTTAAGAAGAATTTAAAATAATTAAAACTGTAATAATTAAATTTACTAAATGAATAAATGAAATTTATGAGAATGATATGATAATGTGATATTCTAAACAGATATAAAATGAGTATATATTATGATAAAGTTAATTATTAAGAAGTTCTTAATAACTTAAGAAAACAGATTGACTATAAAGAGTTTGTCAAGCATTGTCAAGTTGAACATAATATAATTCATGATATATTAAGTTAAAAATATGACGTGATTTAAATGATATCTTGACAGAGTTACAGAGTCTCAAAGTTAACTCAAATTTGATCTTTGACTTAGTCTTTAACTTTAATCTTTGATCTAATCTTTATGTGTTAATTCATCATGATAAATACTTTAATTTTGATTTTTAATGCTTTGCATTTTTTTTATTAAACTTACATTAAAGAATAGAAAGAGAATTGATGATATGAAAGATTTCTGTAATATGTTTGCATTTGCATTGTACATTGCACTTATTTATTCATTGAACATCAATGATGATTTTTTATCATTCAGAAAGCTGCAAGTTCAGTTAATTATATAAATTAATGCTTTTCTTATTTTTAGAATGTGTAGAAGTTTAGCTTGCAAAATGTGATTGAATGCTTTAACAATATTTAAACTGAGCATAAAAATTACATATCTTAAGATAAGATTATGTAAATTTAACTGATTGTTTATTTTAAGTCAACACTCTTTTATTCTTAAAATGCTGTTGAATAGCAGTCAATAAACTGTTAACTCTAAGTTCATTTGAATAAAGCATAAAAGTCATGTTTTGTTAAGTCACATTTTCAAGAGATAGAATATAAATGCAATATAAAGAGCTGTAGAAGCAACAGAGTGTGCAAACAATGAACATATGCAATGATCATACTAGTAGAAAGATACTGTAGAACGTGTGTGTATGAATGCTTTCTATCTATTTGTTGAAAAGAAAATCTATATGTACATTTGAGAAACATTCTCAACTCTTTTATTATTAACTCAGATCTCAATCTCTGTCTTATGATAAAAGCTTTTGCAGCTACGATAAGTGAAGCAATTAATTCTCTTTTTCATACAGTTGCAAGCATGATGATCAGACTCATCACAGATAACACACTTGACATCAACATAATTCAACATGACAGCTTTTTTCAAGCAGATTTTAGATGTATGATTAATTTCATTGCAGAGTCAGTACAACAAGTGAAGTGATTAATTCTCTTTTTCATACAGTTGCAAGCATGATGATTAACACTTGAGCAATTGCTTTTGAATGCTATCACTCATCATTCTTCGTCAAAAGAATTTCATTCTTCATGCAGTAGAAGTATAACTTTGACTCGTAGATTGCAATCTTCATCTTTCTCATTCTATCATATGCTCTTTGCATCTGAGTCAATGAAGAATTATGATAGAACTTTATCATCTTTTGAATCTGATGTAAATTCTGACTGAAGAGCAGCTCTTTTTCTTTCAGCACTTTCATTGAATCTCAGCTTTGCAGACTCATCAGTGCATTCAACATGATGCATATTTCTCTTATCTCAATCATTGCAAAGTAACGAAAGAGCAATTCTTCATGCTTGTCATTTAGTAAATTGCATGATGTTGCATTTGAGAATCAATGATCTTGCAGCGCAGTTATTATCTCATTCTTCATTTCACATTTTTGAATTTTCAGATTTACATCATCTTTTGAGATTGCTGTGTAATATGTTGAGATCATGATTCTTTTTTCTTCAAAGTCTTTCATGTTCTCACAAGATATATGTGACATAAAGATGCATACATCTTTCGTCACGCATTTCTGATTCATTCATCTAAGTTTCAATTTCTTTGAATTGATTTTAATGAACATTGCAAGAATTACGCTGTGTGTGAAATCATCAGTTGCTAGCTCTCTTTTCGTTATTTTCTCTCATCACTGCTTTATCTTATGATGCATTCTCAAAATCATCTCATCTTCACTTTCAATCAATTTGTTCGCAAAGACTGCAAACTCTTGTATTCTGTTCTGCTCTTTGTCACTTAATAAATCAAGAACATTGATGTTCAGATGTTTTACAATCGCGAAGCAATTCTTCAATATACATTTCATGTAGTAGAAAAAAGCTATCAGATTGATCTCATGATTTGATCTTAATGTTATGATGATGAGATAGTATAGTAGATTTTGTTGCATCATCTGTTGTAATATGATATACATTAATGTTCTAAGTCATTCATGCTTGATGACATTCAAATCATTTTGCTGATGTCACATGTGCATATTCAGTTCTTTTTTTATCAAGAGTCACGTTTTCTTACTCTTGAATCAATCAAAAATTTTGAACAACACTATCAAGTTATTCTTTTTTTATTTCTGATATTTCGTCTTCTTTACAAATAACTTATGAATCAAAGATGTATCAATTCTACTCTTATTCATCATGATAAATCATAATTGAAATAACTGAAGCAAATTAATCTGATGAAAAAGTTTGTTATCTTGATGAAATTATTTCGTTGAAGTAGTATTGATTTTAAGATGCTTTAGATGAAATTGATAATCATACATGATGTTAATTCATTTAAGAAGTATATTCTCTGCTAGCTGTTTCATCTTTAATTCTAATCTTTGCTTGAATTTTTAAAAATAAAGATGATATACATGCATTCTTATGTTCTTGATCTCATAATAAAAAATTTGCAACAACTTCATTATAGCTGCTAATGATATAAAATCAAGATAGTTGAGAATTTTTTTTCATACATTGAAAACTCATACATATAAGCATGATTCACTCACTACATTCATTCATGAGTTTTCTTCTGTTTAATAACTCAATTGCTGAATCTGTGATCTGATATTTTCAGTTGAAGTGACGAAAATGACTTCTTTAATATCAATAACAATTTTATTCATTTCTGTTTTCAAGCTATATTGCAGAAAACTTTTCTTATCATTCACAAGTGAGTTCAGTGCAACAACAAGTTTTTGAGTATTTCACTTCATCATTTTCAACAATGCTGAAGTTGAAGAAATTGAAGAAATTATAAATTGTATGCATGATGATTTTAAAGAAACTGATGTGAAAAGTCTTGATGATTGACGTGTTATCAACATGCTTCATGATGTAAACTCTGATGAACTAAGATGCATATTAACATCACTTATCTCTGTTGTAAAAGAATGATTCTCATGCTTTGATGATCTTGATCTTCTAACATCACTTGTCTTTATTGCAAAAGAATGATTTTCATGCTTTGATGATTTTAATCTTCTTTTGAATGTAAACTGTAAAACTGCTGATGATTTCATTACTATTTTTGCATGATCAATCTCAAGATTCATATTGTGTGATTATTGATTCAACAATTCAGATTCAATTCTTGTTCAGTTTATTTTATTCAGCTGTTCTTCTGTTAATATCACTTCTTTCTGCTCAACAATTAACTTATTGTAGTTCAATAATTGTAAAAATGAAAACATTAAGATTTATTCTTTGCTGATAAAAGCTTGAACTGCTCAATGATAAATAACTTACTTCATCATCACTTTTGTTAAATCTTTACTTTCAACTCTTGCAATCACAGCATGCATCTTGATCATGACTTCTCTCTTGATTAAATATAGTGAGAAGTTTTTCTCTGATGTTCAAAGATTCAAAAGTTTTTGTCTTCATTTGCTTGCTATAATCTTTTTAGCTTTGATAACATCTCTTCTCTTTGCATCTATACTTGCTAGTACTGAAAAACATAGAAGCAAGAAGACATTGAAACAGTACATTGACAACAGCGATTTATCGAAGCATATGATATATCAAATCGATTGACAAGTTATAGAGCACAATCATACGATCAAAACAAGTTCTCATTCGACTCAATAGCTTCACAGATGACTGTGTCGCAAGTCAAAAATCGAAAATTGAAATTTTTCGCGCTTACGCAGACCAAAATCGACGGCGAAACGAGAGTTCATCAACGCAGAAGAAAGAATCATCAATTCAGACAGTAATTTGATTGATAAATTGAAGAGCAAACTCACACAAAAAGAACAAGTCATCAATTGACTTTAGAACAGCACAGAAGACTGCATACTGATGTAAAAATCGAAATCGAACTTTTTTGCACTTGAAGATTGCACAGAGAACAATGTTGTTTCAGAGAAGTACAGCGTTTCTTATCAAATCACTATCTGTTTTATCTTTTCTTGATGTGCAAAACAATAAGTTGAAATCAGTCGTTACTATTCTGAGCGAGATAACACAACTACTTTGATACATGAAATATAAAGCAATTGTGTTAAGCATTTTCTATCAAAAAGAGTAATTTAGACTTTTGCAGACTAGATTTATATCATTTTCGTCTGACATAAGTCAATAATAGAAGACGATTTATTGCAGGTTTCAAGATAGAAATTGAGAAATTTCTACATTAAAGTTACTGTCTACGTGAAACGCTCTGAGTAAGAGATTAAAGAAATATTTAAGTGATGTCAAGTGAATTTTCTAGAAGTTTGAAGCTCAAAACTCGAAAAAACTCTCTATGAAAAGAAATATAAAGAGTCGCTTTATGCATTCTTTCTCGCCTCGATTCGCGAATAGTAATGCGAAACTCAGCAGAAGCAATAGCTCAGAGTCAGAATTCAAAACGTTGACGATAGAAATCAAAAAATCAACGTTAGAGATTGAAACAGATCTATGAGATGAACTTAGCATGAGTTCATCAACAAGCAAACAACTGCAAAACGACATTATCGATCTATTTTGCAGTCAACAAAAATCGCTCACATCAGCATATAGAAAAACGCAATACATGTTTAGTTCACTTGATGCATTAATGCTAAATTCACATGCAAATGCGCACAACGACAAGAATACAATCAATTTGCGAAATGCAAATTCGCAGCAAAAAGAGCAAACATGAGCGATTGTGAAAGTCAAAGGAATGAAAAAGCGAAAAGCGATGAAAAGTTCGCAAAAAGAAGCTAGCATCGAAGTTAGTACTAGCAAGTGCTATGATGTCATCTCTAAAAAGATGCAGATAAAGAGATTGCGCAAAAGAATTGAATTCGCAGTCAATCAGCTAAGACAAGCAATATCAGAACAGAAAGAAACTATAAGTCATAGCTTAATCTACATTTGAAGAGCATGCAACGAAAGCATAGAAAACTCAATTCAGAAGCAAATTGATCAACTTCAAAGTCAAACAAACAACAAACTGAAGATCATTCTACAATTGATTCAACAAAATGCTGAAAACATCAAAAAGAAAATCAACGCAAAGCAAATGACAAAGAATTCGCAAATCTTGCA
>JAABUK010004864.1_pt1 | contig 21479 bp, 19 predicted proteins | sample 5559141 | NCBI WGS metagenome assembly JAABUK01 (sample SAMN10711869, study PRJNA513367) | rock metagenome | isolation source: Antarctica rocks | place: Antarctica: Victoria Land, Pudding Butte nord | collected 2016-01-03
CAATCTGGACATTTTAGCGCCGATTGTGGGCGACGATTCCTCGCTGCTGGCAAAGTTGGGTTCAACCGCTTCGCGCGTGGCCGCCAAGAACAACTACAGCAACCCGAAAACGCCGACCGACACCCAATCGTTTCAATTGAACCTGGCGCCGCGCCCACCGATTATCCTGACTGTCGGGCGCGCGACGGCTTACATCAATGGCCAGGAGCAGCAGCTGCGCGCGGCCCCGCTGGTCATCGGCGGCAAAATCTGGCTGCCAATTTTTTCTATCGCGCCGCTGTTGGGCGCGGCCACGCGCTTACAGCCGGACGGCACGCTCAACATCACGCCGACAATTCAAAGCGTCGAGATTTTCCCAGCGGGCGGCTACACCGTTTTGACGGTCAAAACTTCGGCTCCCATTCCCGCAGGCGCTGTTTTGCAGGGCACAAATGAAGATCCGGCCAAATTGTATTTCGATTTTTCCGGCTACTCGATGGGCTTCGATGCCGCCAACTCGACCGGCGAACGCGTCGTCAGCGCCGGTTTAAATGACGTTCAGCAGGTGCGCGCGGGAATGCCGCAAACTTTCCCCGACGTGACGCGCATCGTTTTGGATATGAAGCGCATGGCAAAAGCGACGGTTCAGTCGATGCCCGACCGCTCGATGTTCGCGGTTTTGATTCCCAACAGCGTGACGCCGCCCAAGCTTCCTCCGCGCGACGTGACGATTCCCGATCCGACCGAACCGCGCCCGGTTTCTTCCGATGGCACTTTGCGCGGCGTGACGATTGTGGTTGATGCCGGACATGGCGGCCATGATTCGGGTGCGCCCGGAGCGCGCAGTCTGGAAAAGAATCACAACCTCGATATGGCGCGTCGTCTGCGCACGAACCTGGAATCGCGCGGCGCGACCGTTCTGATGACGCGCGACGGCGACTACTTCATTCCGCTGCAAGGTCGCGTCGATTTCGCCAACTCGCATCACGCCGACATCTTCTTCAGCATCCACATCGATTCGTTTCTGCGCACCTCGAGCGGCACGACGACACACTTTTACACGGCGCAATCGCTACCTTTGGCGCGCGAAGTTCAGGCCGAACTGGCGCGCGCAACCGGCATTAAAAGTCGCGGCGTCATGCAATCGCGCTTCTTCGTGATTCGCAAAACCTGGATGCCAAGCGTTCTGACCGAAAGTGCTTACATCTCTAATCCGGGCGAAGAAGCGCTGCTGATGAACCCGAAATGGCGCCAGCGTGTCGCTAACGGCATGGCGCAGGGCATTGCCAACTATGTCACTAAATACGGCGTGCGCAACTAACCCTCTCATCTATCATGCGCCTTCCCTCAACCGATTCCGATTCGCCCGTTGAAGTTCAAACGCCCGTTCAACCCAAGCCACGTGCTCCCTGGATTTTGCTGCTGCCGCTTCTTTTAGGTGCGGGGATTGTGTGGCAGCAAACGCGCGACACGCCGCAACCCGAGGACACGACGCCCGAGCGCATTCACCGTAAGCCGATTAGCACACCAACGCCACAGGCCACGCCTGCAATAACGCCAAAACCTGCAATCGAGTACTCGATTCCCGACACGATTTTAGTTCCCGGCGACGATGAAAAGCTGCACGAGAAGCCATTCAAAAACGACATTTCGGCTAAAGGCGGCGCCAATTTACCGTCGGTTTACACGCGTTGGATAAACGCCGTTGTGCAGGCCACGCCCGAATTGTTTCCGCCCGGAACACGCGTTCAAAGCGTCAAATTGGGTAACGAGAGTGAACCGGCACAAGTTGATTTCAACGCGGCTTTCGCCAAATCCGACTTCTGGCACGGCGAAACCCAAACCAAGATGGCGATTTACGCGATTGTGAACACGCTGTCAATTGAATCGATTGTCCATGCACTTCCACCAATGCAATCAAGCAGAGGCCGCGACGTTCCGGTGCAGATTTTAGTGGAAGGCAAGCGCATCGAAACTTTGGGCGAATTTGATGCGAGCGACCCCATCAAGCCGGATTTCAGTTTGAACGCTGACAGTCTGCACGATAACGCTGCAAACAACATCACTGATTCAGCCGCCAAAGGTCAAGACAACCCGTGAGCCTTTCGTCTTCGAGTACTCGAACGGCACCTTTGCGCCCACTCATCATCGGCGTCCGCGATTCGGGCGTTGGCGGCTTGACCGTTGTGCGATGCATCCAAAAGGCTTTGCCGCACGCGCGATTGCTGTACTTTGCGGACACCGCACACGTTCCTTACGGTGGACGCGCGCCCGCAGAAGTCCGATTTTTTGCGCTTTCCATTGCAGACTTTCTCATCAATCGCGGTGCGCAAATCGTGGTTTTCGCGTGCAACACCAGTTCGGCGGTTGCACTTGAAGCCGCGAGAGAAGCGCTTCCGGTTCCCGTCGTCGGCACCATCCATCCGGGCGCGCGCGCGGCTGTTGGGCAATCGAAAAACAACTGCATCGGTGTTTTAGCGACGCAGGCGACAGTTGAAAGCCAGGTTTATACGCATTCGATTCAAGCCTTAAATCCTGCTGTTCGAGTGCTCGAAATCGCCTGTCCCGAGTTTGTGCCGCTCGTCGAAAGCGAAGAAACCGAAACGGCAGCCGCGCGCGACGCCGCTGTGCGCTATTTGCAGCCTTTGGTCGAGTTCGGCGCGGACACCGTTGTCTTGGGCTGCACACATTATCCGCTGCTGCTGCCGGTTTTGCAGATGGCCGCGCGCGAACTGAACGCGCCGCACTTGCAGTTTGTTGATCCCGCGCAAGCCGTCGCGCAAGATGTGCGAAAGTTGGCGCAACAGGTTCAAGATTCGCAAATCGAGTACTCGAACGAGGCAAGCGCGCCACAAGATCACACGTTTTTTGTTAGCGGCGAACAAGATGGCGTGCGCCACTGGATTCAAAACCTGTTGCAGATTCCGCATCCGCACATAGAACATGGGCCGATTTTCGAACAAGACAAATAATTCACCGCGGAAGACGCGAACGAAGAAAAGAGTAGCGTATTCGTAGGACGCAGCTTGCTGCGTCCGCTATTGAAGTTTCGAGTACTTGAATATGCGGACGCAGCAAGCTGCGTCCCTACGAATACGGCGCACTTTCTTTTCCTTCGGCTTTTGGCGCTCTTCGTGGTAAATCTTTCCAAAGGACAGTTATGCCACGCAACGATGGCCGCGCGCCCGACCAACTTCGACCAATTACTTTTACGCGCGGCTGGGCGCCTCATGCCGAAGGCTCATGTCTGGCCGAGTTCGGTGGCACGCGCGTTTTGTGTACCGCGACCGTCGAAAACACGGTTCCAGCCTGGCTGCGCAACAGTGGCACCGGCTGGGTCACGGCGGAATGTGGAATGCTGCCGCGCGCCACGCATTCGCGCAACCAACGCGATGGAAGCCGCAATCGTCCCGATGGAAGAACCATTGAAATCCAGCGTTTGATCGGGCGCAGTTTGCGCGGTGCCATCAATATGCGCACCTTGGGCGAACGCTCCATCGTCGTTGACTGCGACGTTTTGCAAGCCGATGGCGGCACGCGCACAGCGGCGATTTGCGGCGCCTGGATCGCCTTGCGCGAAGCGATTGCCGGTTTGCGCCGCGACAATCTGGTTCATGGCCAGCCTTTGCAAGGCAACATTGCGGCGATTTCGGTTGGCATCGTCGGGCGCCAGGAGTTGCTCGATTTGAGTTACGAAGAAGATTCGCGCGCCGGTGTCGACATGAACGTCGTGATGACCGAAGGAGGCCGCCTGGTCGAAGTTCAGGCCGCGGGTGAAGGCCAGACTTTCACGCGCGCCGAACTGGGACGACTAATCGAACTCGCCAAAATCGGCATCGACCAAATCGTCGCGCTGCAAAACGAAGCGACAAAAGACCTTTCGTAACACCTCAACGAACCCTGAGCGTAAGCGACGGGTGAACTGTTAGCTACATCCAATTGTTAGTTCACCCGTCGCTTACGCTCAGGGTTCGTGGTAAGAATCTTCGCGTATCAGGCTTTCTCTGTTCTAAGATTGAGTACTCGAACCATGATCCTTCTTCTCGCCACTGGCAATGCGCACAAAGTCGAGGAAATTGCGGCGATGTTGCGCGATGTCCCGAACCTCGAAATCCAGTCGTTGCGTGATTTTCCCGCTGTCGAGATGCCGGAAGAAACCGGCGCCACGATGCGCGAAAACGCGCGCCTGAAAGCGCAAAGTTGCGCGCAGCAAAGCGGCATTGCGGCTTTGGCCGACGATTCGGGAATCGAGGTCGATCTTCTGGGCGGCGCGCCGGGCGTGCATAGCGCGCGCTGGATCGAAGGCAGCGATGAAGATCGAATGCGCGCCCTGCTCGACCAAACAAATGAATCGAGTACTCGAAATGACGAGCGAAGCGCGCGTTATCGTTGCGCGATTTGCGTTATCTTTCCCGACGGTCGCGTTCTGGAAACCGAAGGCGTTTGCGAAGGCCGCATCGCACGCGAGCCGCGCGGCGAGAACGGTTTTGGCTACGACCCGATTTTCGAGACGACGCCCGAAACCGGCGCGCCCATCGAGTACTCGAATTGCACGATGGCGCAAATTCCGCCCGAAGCTAAGGCGCAGGTTTCGCATCGCGCGCGAGCCGTGGCCGCAATGAAAGAACTTTTGCGCAGCGTCGCCGATTCCTCACAATCGGCATGAAAATTCGTCGTCAACCTGCAATGTCGCCGCGACAACACGCTTCGCAAATGGATGTAATCTGCAACAAAGGTTCGTCGTGAAATCTGCTCGTTGTTGGCCGGCATCGACGCGCTGGACGAGCCTTGTGGCGGCTTTGTCGTTTCTTTCCGTGCTGGCTTTGGGACTTTCGCGCGGGTTTTTCCCTTTTGATGAAGGGCATTACGAAGGCGGAATGTGGGCGCCCGCGTTACTGATGGCGCACGGAATCAACCCTTATCATCGTTATCTCGTCGAGAATCCGCCTTATACCGCGTCGCCTTATGGCCCCGTTGGTTATCTTCTCGTCGGTGCCGGGCTGCGAGTTTTCGGGCTTCAATTCCAATCGGGACGCGCCATTTCACTGCTGGCGCTGCTGATTTGTAGTGCGTGCATCGCTTTTTTGGCGCACCGCTTGACACGCCGCAAACGCTTTGCACTCTTGTCGGTCGCTTTCTTCTGGTCGCAGCAGCCGGTTCTTTATTGGGCTGGCCTGCAACGCCCCGACTTTTTCGCTCTGGCGTTTGGCCTGACGGCGATTTGTATAGCTTTTCGAGTACTCGAAAGCGCGACTGCGACGCCAAGACAACGTCTTTTCGGCATGACGCTGTGCGCAATCCTCACAGTTTGCGCCGGGATGTCGCGCCTGACGACGTTCGTGCCGTTCTTGTTGGTATTGTCGCTGTGCCACGTTTGGAAAGCGCAACGAGAAATGCGTTTCTATCTGCTAAGCGTTCTGGGATTGTTCGCTGCGACGTTGTGGGCGCTCAACAGCACTTCCGACGGAGGTTTCTGGTGGCAGCAATGGACCTTGGCGAGTGCCGCACCCAAAAGTGTTGCCGTCTCATGGGCCCAGCTTTCTCTTCTGCTGAAGGGATCGCCAAGCACGATTTTAGCGCTGCTTCTCGTGTCATCCGCCTGGGCATCCGCCTGGCGCAAAGAGCGCCTCGAGAAACGCCATTCGCCTGCGCAAACGGCTTCGCATTCACCTTCCGCAAACAAAAACACGGTCTGGCAAATGTTTTGTCTTGCGACAGTTGTCGCTTTGGTGGTCGCTTTGGTGACGACGGCGCGCGCCGGTGCCGACTTGAACTATTGGCTGGAAGCGACGGCTTATCTCTCGGTTGTGGCGGCGGCTTCGTGGCCGCAACTGGCGCAGGAAACACAGAAAATCTGGCGCGTGCGCTACGCTTTTTGCCTTCTCATCATCGCACTTTCTGCGACGGTGCCGGCGATTCCGATGTGGCAGCACGAGCAAGCGCGCTGGGGTTCGCTGCCTTATTTAAGGCGCGTTGTGGCCGCCATCAAAGAACACAGCGCGCCACAAGAACCCGGCTTCGGCTTTTATGTCGATCTGATTTATGCGGCCGGTCGCACACCTTTTTTCAACGATCCGGTGCAATACGACACTCGTTCATCGCTTAACCAACTGCTTCAACGCGAACTGCGACAACGCCGATTCGCCGCCGTTCTATCCCTTTCGCGGACAAAAGGTTATCATCGCCTCGACATTCCTTCGGAACTGCCGGAGCAGAACGTCTGGCTTTACATCCGCAACAAGTAGCTTGTGAAATGCGCAACGCGCAATCGAGTACTCGAACTGTGTTGCGCGCTATTTCCGCGACACATTAAAGCGTAGTTTTTCATTGCACACAAGCAATCGCTACGAAGGCGTTGAAGACGATTTCATATCTCTTTTGTATAATCATTGTAGAAACAAAGGAGGGTGCAAGTGCAAGCACGAATTCAAAAATGGGGCAACAGTTTGGCGGTACGAATCCCGAAATCGTTTGCAATGCAATCAAATCTGGGCCAGGATTCTCTGGTCGAGATGTCGATTGAGAACGGCAAGATCGTTCTTTTGCCGATTCAACCCGAAATGGATTTAGCGCAATTGCTCGAATTGGTGACGGAAGACAATTGGCACGCAGAAACACAAACCGGAACAACGATTGGGTGGGAAATCTGGTGACGTCAATGGCTTATATTCCCGAACGTGGTGATGTGGTCTGGCTCAACTTCGACCCGCAAGCCGGACACGAACAAGCCAGCAAGCGTCCGGCTTTCGTGCTGTCTCCGGCTTCTTACAATCGCAAAGTCGGCCTGGCGTTGTTTTGTCCCATCACCAACAAAATCAAAGGCTATCCGTTCGAGGTCGATCTTCCCGATGGCTTGCCGATTACCGGCACAATTCTGTCCGATCAAATCAAGAGCTTGGATTGGCAAGCGCGCAACGCATCTTTCGTTTGCAAACTCCCCAACCCAACGGTTCAGCAAGTCTTGGCCAAAGCCGCGACTCTGCTGAAATAATTGTTTGGAGATGATCGAGTACTCGAATTGATAAACTTGCTTTTATGAGCATCCAAGAAATTGAAAAAGCGATTACGCAACTTCCCGCGTCCGAACTTACTCAGTTGGTAAGCTGGCTTGCCGAACATCATCACGCCGTTTGGGACAAGCAGATTGAAGACGATTTAGAAAGCGGTCGATTGGACAACTTGCTGAGTGAAGTAGAGAACGAGTATCAATCGGGCTTGGCGCGCCCTTTATGAAGCACTTTCGTTCGGCTCAATAGGTTCAGGCGCAGCAGGATCAATTAGTCGGCTCAAAGCTGTGGCATCTTCAGTGGCTATGGAAGTAGCCCATTCACTTACAGTGCATTCCAAATGTTTTGAAGCCAGAACTTTAGCTTTCCACATTTCAAGGCTCGGCAAAACTATACGATCTATTTTGGCGAAGTTAGTATCTAAACGGTACGGAAAGCGGCCTGCTAATTCGTGCAATTTTGCCTGATAGTCACGATCAGTACGGTAAGTCGCAGCATCTAAGCCCCATGTCTCGACGGCAGCGCGAGCTTCTTCCAACTGTTTAATAGAACCTTGAAAGCGGTAACCGTTACAATTTTTCTGTTGCAGATTGCGTGTTCGCGCTGAGGTATCACCTAGTTCTAAAACCAAGTATTGTGGTGGGTTGTGATAATGGTTATCGCGTGCGCGTGCTACATCAATGGCATCCCCAACCCAAACCTCTATAATCTTTGGTTGACCAGCGATAATCCATTCTGGCAGCCAGCAGAGAACCGCCACTTTAGTTACCTTGTCGGTCAGCATAGTTTGGCTGTCACGAAACCGAGCGGTCATTTCGGTAGCTAAAGGAAACCATGCTTTAACTTCTACACCAGGGCGCGGCGTTAGTGGCCCGGAGAAAATGACATCGGGGAACTCTGGGTCCTGCCGCATCCATCGGCAGCCTTCCGGCCATTCACGCGCTTCATTCAAATACTGCACGACCGCATATTCGAGTAGGTTGCCCACGATAGGCGACAGCTTTGAAACGATTTTAGAAAGTTCTACAGCACTTTGCACATCATTTGGACGCTTAATGGTCAGAACATCTACTGTGTGGCCCTTGAGGTCAAGCATGGCTTGCAAAGCAATTTTGATGATTTGCGTGGGTGTAGATTTGGATGTCATCATGGTTGTGGAATATCCCGGGTTTCGAGGCTCTGAATAAACTCCACCGAAGATATTCCAATAGCTTGACATACAGCACTCAACTCCACTACGTCCAAGCGCCGTTCGCCACGCTCATACTTAGACACAAAGGATTGCCCTTGTCCCAGCCGCTGCGCCAACTGCTCCTGCGTAAGCCCCGCTGCCTCGCGCACCTCACGCAACCGGCGTATGAATACGGCATACTCCTGAGTAAAAGTCGATTTAGGCATAGTAAAAAACGAACTTGCACCAGCAACAAGCCAATGATATAGTCTATTTTGGAATAGTCCAAAATAGGTTTTAATCTCGATGAATATGAACTTCGCTCAACTCCCGAACACTAACATAGCTGAAGAAGAACTGCTTCCTTCAATGGAGGTACGGCTTCTGATGCCTGCAACAGTGCCAACAACGCGCATCGGTGACATTCAAATCCAGTGTGCTGATGCCACAGGTTGCTATGATCACTGGCCGTGTCCCACCGTTATCATTTCAGATGGGCCTTACGGCTTGGGCTTGTTTCCGGGAGAAATGCCAACGGCTGACGGGTTAGCTGAATGGTATGCGCCACATATTGCAGCGTGGACTAAATATGCTCTGCCGGAAACGACATTGTGGTTTTGGTGCAATGAAATAGGTTGGGCGACAGTGCATCCAGTTCTTGCTTTGCACGGTTGGCAATATCGCTCTCTTCATGTATGGGATAAAGGTATTGGCCACATCGCTGGCAACGTGAACTCTAAAACGATCCGTCGCTTCCCGCCTGTGACTGAAGTGTGTGTTCAATATGTGCGCGAACAACAACTGCCAACGGGTGATGGACAATTACTTCCTTTACGTCGCTGGTTGCGAGCAGAGTGGGCACGCACTGGATTACCTTTCTCCAAAACGAACGAGGCTTGCGGTGTAAAAAACGCTGCTACACGCAAGTACTTTACTCAAGACCATTTATGGTATTTTCCGCCGTCGGAGATGATGGAGCGGTTAGCCGATTACGCCAACACACACGGACTTGAAGATGGTAAGCCCTATTTTTCTCTCGATGGCAAAGAACCAGTGCGTGCCGATCAATGGGTGCGAATGCGCTCTAAATGGAATCATGTTCATGGCATAACTAACGTGTGGTCAGAGCCCGCTGTGCGCGGGTCTGAGCGACTTAAAAATGGTATGGCCGCAGCACACGCTAATCAAAAACCAGTGCGATTGATGGAACTCATCATTGCAGCTTCGAGTGACGAAGGCGACGTAGTATGGGAGCCATTTGGCGGACTATGTACTGCTGTTGTTGCCGCATGGAAGCTAAAGCGTAAGGGTTTTAGTGCAGAAATCAATCCTGATTATTATCAGATTGCCAAGACAAGAATCAAAAATGAAACCGACATTTCTGTTCTTCCGTTACAGGATTGATGTAGCTTAGGCAACCCAATGAACGTTAGGTAAACCAAGAACAGCCCCGCAATCGAGTCCTCGATTGCGGGGCTGCTTGGTTCACAACACTCTCAAAGCCTTACTTCTGGTGGCCTTTGAGGATTTCTTCCGACACGAAGGCCGGAACAGGTTCGTAATGCGACGGCTCCATCGAGAAGGTCGCGCGGCCTTGCGACAGCGAACGAACTGTTGTCGCGTAGCCAAACGTTTCGCTCAAAGGAACCTGCGCTTTGACAATTGTCGTGCCACCTTTGTCGGGGCGCATTTCGGCAATGCGTCCTCTGCGGCTGCTCAAGTCGCCGATGATGTCGCCCATGTTGGCATCGGGCGTCACGACTTCCATCGACATAATCGGCTCAAGAATCACCGGCTTGGCTTTCTTGGCGCCTTCGAGCAAGCCGTTCATGCCCGCGATTTCAAACGTCATCGCGTTCGAGTCCACGTCGTGATACGAACCGTGAACCAGTTCGACGCGAACGTCCACCAGCGGATAGCCCGCTAAAATACCGCGCGAAAGGGCGTTCTTGGCGCCTTTTTCGACGGACGCCCAGAACTCGCGCGGAACCACGCCGCCGACGACTTTCGAGACGAACTCGAAGGTCTTGTCCTTGTTCTCGTCGTTCTTTTCCATCGGGATGATGTTCAAAACGACGTGCGCGTATTGACCCGAACCGCCCGTCTGCTTGACGTGCTTGTAATCGAAGTTGTCCACGCGCTTGGTGATTGTTTCGCGGTACGCGACCTGCGGTTTGCCGATATTGGCTTCGGCTCCGAACTCGCGGCGCAAACGGTCGACCATGATTTCAAGGTGCAATTCGCCCATGCCGCCGATCAACGTTTGTCCGGTTTCCTCGTCGGTGCGGACGCGGAACGTCGGGTCTTCGGTCGCCAGCTTAATCAAAGCGTTCGACAGTTTGTCATCGTCGGCTTTGGCTTTCGGCTCAATCGACTGAAAAATCACCGGCTCAGCGAAGTTGATCGTTTCCAGCAAAATCGGAAACTCCTCGGTACACATCGTGTCGCCAGTTGTCGTCGATTCCAAACCGACCGCCGCCGCGATGTCGCCCGCTTCCACGCGATCAACGTCTTCGCGCTTGTTGGCCTGCATCCGCAAAATGCGAGAAATGCGCTCGCGCTTGCCACGACGCGGATTCAACACATACGAACCCTTTTCGAGCACTCCCGAATACATGCGGAAATACGTCAAAGTGCCGAACTTGTCGGACACGATCTTGAACGCCAAAGCCGACAAAGGCTCATCGGGCGAAGCTTCGAGCGTGATGCTTTCGTTCGTGTCGGGATTGATTCCGACAACAGCCGGAACATCCAGCGGCGAAGGCAAATAGCGAATCACAGCATCCAACATCGGCTGCACGCCTTTGTTCTTATAGCTCGAGCCGCAAATGACGGGAACCATGTCGTTGCGAATCGTGGCCTTGCGAATGCCTTCGTGAATCTCTTCGTCCGTCAAAGGTTCGCCGCTGAAAAACTTCTCCATCAGCGCGTCATCGGTTTCGGCGACGGCTTCCAGCAAGATCGCGCGGAACTCTTCAGCTTTGGCCTGCAAATCCGCGGGAATCTCCTGCAATTCGTAAGTCGAACCGAAGTCTTTGCTTTCCGTATAATAAATCGCCTTCATTTCGATCAGGTCAATGACGCCTTTGAGGTCGCTTTCCGCACCAATCGGAATCTGCAAAGCCACAGCACGCGCGCCCAGACGATCTTTGATCTGGCCAAAGACTTCGTAGAAGTTGGCGCCGTCACGATCCATCTTGTTGACATAGGCGATGCGCGGAACGCCGTAGCGATTCGCCTGACGCCACACCGTTTCCGATTGCGGCTGCACGCCACCGACCGCACAAAACACGGCAACCACGCCATCGAGTACTCGAAGACTGCGCTCGACTTCAACTGTAAAGTCTACGTGTCCCGGCGTGTCGATGATGTTGATACGATGAGTCGGCTTGCGGCGCATCGTCGCGGGGTCGGCGACATCAAGCCCCCACTGACAGGTGACAGCCGCCGATTGAATCGTGATGCCGCGTTCCTGCTCCTGCACCATGAAGTCGGTGGTTGCGGCGCCATCGTGAACTTCGCCGATGCGATGCACGCTGCCGGCGTAGAAAAGGATGCGCTCGGTCGTCGTGGTTTTGCCGGCGTCGATGTGCGCGGCAATGCCGATGTTGCGAGTGAGCGCGAGGTTATTTTGTGTGGCAGTGGCCATGATCTTGTCTCCAGTTGGAACCCACGAATGGGAATTGTAAATGTTTGGGTGAACGTCTCTCAATGACGTTCGAGTTGGTGTTTGGATGCAACGCAATGCGCAGGGCGCAAAGGTAAAAAAGACACAAAAAACCGCAAGCGAAAAGCGGGTACAAAGTGCGACGAGAATCAGATGTGAGAAAAGGAGAACAGGTCAGGTGGACTCATACGAGTTCCATCAACCGTTCAATCCTTCGCCTTCATCGTCTTCGTCGTCGTTCTTCATCGCCGTTTTCGCTTGCGGTTTCAGTTCTTTTCGGTCTTAAATTACATTCAAACGTGCAAATTATGACGGGTTTCGCGAGGTTTGTCAAGGGACAAAATCTCGTACGGAAGTTGTTTTTTGATTTCGTTTTCAATACGAATTTCAATTCTCAACATTTGTGGCTTTGGTATGGCGATAGCGTCAAGAGACAATACAAAAGGTGCAGCAATCGTTAAGGTTCCTTGACCCGGCGGCGCCACCATTTCTCCGCTAACTCCTGAAATCTTCTTACTGCCTGAATCGAGCAAAGTTATTTGCAGGTATAATTTTCGTCCCTGCCAATAAGGCGGGATTTGAATAAATCCTGCCACGTTTAATGCGTCAAGACGGAATGGAAAGCTTGTTGCTGCTGTTTGAAAATGAATACCTTGCAGGTGAAGACTTGTGTTGGTGTCACTTAATTCGCCTTTTTTGCATACAGCTGCTGTTAAGACTTTTAACCCACTAACAAATTCAAATTCTTCATCATTCGCTGAAACCGCGATCAATTTGAACAAAGTCTCGCGTGCTACTTTGCCATCTATTTTGATGACAAAATGATAATCTCCCGGTTCGACAAACTCAATATTCTCAGCGTTGATGCAAACAGGCATCTTAGGCTTGAATCGTCCAAACATCTCGGCTGGAACCATATCAAAGGTGACATCTGTGATTTTTGTGCCAGTCGTCTTTTCAATCAAGAAGTTGATGCTGAAACGTCGATTCCAGTCTTGAAGCGCAAACTGGAAAAGAACTGCAAAAGCGATTTGGCGCTGAATAAGCGGAAAGTCACTACTACGAACCTCGCGCAACTCATCTATTACCTCATAATCGCTTCCAGAAGCTCGGGTTTCCTTACCTATACTCGCTTTTAATACTTTCATGCTTCTCCCGTATAGTTCGGCATTTGCACAATCTCAAATGGGAACTGCGCTTTAAGTGTATTTTCTAAGTAAATTTCAATTCGTATAGTCTCCGGCTCTGCAACCACCAAGCCTTCGACCGGAGCTACGAACGGGATGATTGGGGTTGATGTATTACCGACTGATTCAACTCCTATCCTGTTCTTGAACCTAACAATCTCTTGGTTGTCGGAGTTAAACAAAACTATTGCTATTTCAAAATAATGTCCTTGCCAATGAGGTGGCACTTGGATGAAGCCTGCGATCTTCAATTCACTAATTTGAATTGGAAAAGTAACACCCGCTGTTTGAAAGAAAATTCCTCTTACATCCATCTCAGCATTTGAGCTTTTTATTTCAGCGTCTTCACATGTGAAGGCGGATACAATTTCAAGGGTATTGGGCTTTTGTGCGTTGCTGAGTTTTGGCTGCTCAGGCACTTCAGACGATTCAATGAATGCGTTGATAGAGTGTTTGCTGTAGTTAAGAAACTACAGCAAACATTCTATCAACGCACAAAAGCCCAATACCAATTTCAAGTCCTTCGTCTATCATTTGGTTGCTCCTTAATTATGGATAACTACCTTGTAACTATACGCAACATTCATGTAAAACACCATATAAAAACACCCGAAACATTCTTCTGTTTCGGGTGTTCTCGATTATCGAGTACTCGATAGTTGACTTAGCGGTTTTCGCGCGCCAAGCGCCAGAGCATCGCCGAAACGTTGAGCAGGGCGCGGCCTTGATGGTAGCCTTCTGTCCACTTGTCGCTTTTAATTTGACCTGGAATGACCTGGCCTTCGGCTGAGACGCTTTGGCGCCAGCCGCCATTCGTGGCGTCGATTTGATATTGGCGAATGAAGTTCCACTGCTTCACGAAAGCGTTCCAGTAGCGCGGCGTTTGGCGGCCATAACGTTCGTGCATCAGCAGCAAGGCGTTTAAGCCTTCGGCCTGCGTCCACCAGACTTTGTCGGTTTTGGTGGCCGCTCCAAACGTGCTGCCCGCGTCGTAAAAGCCGCCGTGCGTGGCATCAAAGCCAAAGTCCAGCGTGTGATCGACCATGCGGCGCGCCTCGGCCCAGGTTCGCGCATCGTTGCGCTTGCCCAACGCTTCGGAAGCTTCGACTAAAAGATACGCGGTTTCGATGTCATGGCCGAACGAATCAGCGTCCGGCACGGCGCGCCAGTCGGGCGTGAAAAACTGGTTCATCGCGCCAACCGAGGGCACGTTGATTTTGTTGCGTACCAGATCGAAAACTTCCAGCAGGCGGCGACGCACAAGTGGCGAAGGCGCGACCTCATATAACGCGCTGAAAGCTTCGAGCAAATGAATGTGCGTGTTCATGCTTTTGAAGCCGTAACGCGTGCCGATGAAGTCGCTTGGCGTGGCGATTGAAGGCGAAAGCAAAATTTTTCCGCTGCGGCTTAAGGCTTCGTAATAGCCGCCGTTTTTCGCGTCGTGTGCATGACGTTCGAGCCAGCGGAAACCGCGCCGCGCCAAAGCAAGCGCGCGCCGGTCGCGGGTCGCGTGATAGTTGGCGCACAAAGCGTAAATCGCAAAAGCGTTTCCATACGCGTGCTTTTCGCCGTTGCGCTCGGCTTTGCCGTCGCCGTTCAGTTCCCAGTAGAAGCCGCCGAATTGCTTGTCCCACATTCGGTCGCGCAGAAAGCTCGCGCCGTAATTCGAGTACTCGATGTAGAGCTTTTTCTGCGTGGGAAAGCGTTGCGCGGCTTGAGCGGCCAGCCACGTCAGGCGCGATTGATAGACAATCGAGCGTTCGTCACCGGCGTTTCGCTTCCAATCGTCAGCATAGTTTTGATGAAAGCCGCCGCGCGTTCGGTCGACTGATGCGGGAAACCACTTGTCCAAATCGTCGCGTATCAGGCTGTGATTTACCTGCTGTGCCAAAGCGCGATAATTGGCGGGCGAAGGTGCGAGGATTGTCGCTTTCGTTGATGCAGCAGGAGCGGCGGCGGCGTTATCTATTACGCAACCGAGCGTGCAAACCAGCGCCACAAGAACAACGAGATGCGACGAACGACAACGAATCATCTTTTCGTGTCTCCTGTTTTTGTTGGGTAACCCAGATTCCGCAGCAGTTGACGAAAGAGGTGCTGCAAGCCTTGTAGAACCTTGAGCGTCAGCGATGGGTCTTGTATGGGTTCGCGCAAGACCCGTCACTGACGCTCAGAATTCTATAAAGCAAGTTCCAGACAATTTCATTTGGCGGCAGGAACGCGACGCACAAAGAACGCCATGTCGCGCGCGATGGGCGGAATCGCCACATCGAAATTAGTGGCGCCCTTCCAAATCACGATGTCATCGGAGCGAATTTCTTTTCCGGCCACCGTGTCCCACCAGGCCGCGCGATAGCGTCCCACATCGAGTACTGGAAGCGTCAGCGTTCCCGAGGCTGGGCCGGTTTCCTGGCCGAAATCGACGTTGATGTTGGCGCGATGATAAATCCACGCGACGGCGAAACGAGTGTTCTCCAGCGCAAAACCCGCCAAAGACGGCGCATAGTTTGTCAGCGCGATGCGGTGGATCGTCACCCAGTCCACTCCGCTGTTTTCCAGCGTGATCGTGTGCGCGCCAAGAGGAACATCAACCGTCAGTTGAGATTGTTTCGCTGCGGGAGCGTAATCTGCGTCCGAGGCCGCGAAATCTTGCTCCACAGCTGTGCCGTCCATTGATAGCTTCACATGCGCGCCCGCTTTGGCGATTTGGCTCAGCGTGACGATGAAGCGTCCGGCACGCGCAAAGTTGACGCGGAATGAGAGCGGCTGAGGATTCATGTCGCGGTGGTTAGTGCCTTGCAAAAACGACGGCAGCTGCGACATACCAGGCGGAAGCTGTCCGCTGCTCAAAGTAAAATCGCTTTGCTTGGCCGTCGCCCAACCGCCGCCCGGGCTAAATGCCAGATCCGAATTTTGTCCACTGGCGATCTGCGGCACGACACGCCGCATATTTATTTGCCGCGCGTAATCGCTCGCTGCCAGAAAAGCCGAAGCCGCGCGAAACTGAGGGTAGAAATTGTGCTGCTCCACCAAATCCCAAAACCAATACTGCGCCGCGTTGTGCCCGCTCATCAAGCTCGACCACAAACCTTCGTGCAAATAAATGCCTTGTGAATCCTTGAGATCGGTCGGCCCGAACTCGCCGACAAAGGTCGGTTTCGCGTTTGTGCGCGCTTCGCCCGCTAAAGCGACGATCAAATCCGGCGCATAAACGTGATCCTGCTCGTAATCCATCGCGGCGGCCACGTTTGCAGGAATTGACTCCATCGAACTCGTCGTAATCAAGTGATGGTAACTGTCTTGCGCGCGAAGAAACTGCGCCATTTCGCGGTGCCACTGCGCGACCGAGTCCCACTGATTGTTGCGCGCGGCATCGGTGAACTGCACTTCGTTGAAAAGTTCCCACGCCATAATTGACGGAGAGTAGCCCCAGCGCGCGACGATGTAGCGCAGCTTGCGACGCGTCAAATCTTTGGCCTGAGCATTCGTGAAAAACTCTTCCGGCTTGTTCAAAAACCCGCCGTTTTTCACGTTATAAGGATTGTCGTCCCAGTTCGAGTTGACCTGCGTCGAGTATTGCCCATGATGCTGCAGTGTCATCTGAAAGGCGATGTTGTTTCGCTCGGCTGCGCCTACAATTGAATCCCAGCGCCGCGCGACATCCAGATTCAACGTACCGAAATCGCCCTTGGGACGGGGCCAATCCAGGTTTTTGCCGTCCCAGTGGTTCATCCACACGCGCGACCAGTTTTCGCCGTTCGCGCCCATCTTGTCGAAGAGTTGCGGGATGTCCGGCAAATCGCTGTTGCGCCACGCCTGATTGTGGCCCAGCGGAAAATAAGGACGGCCACTGTCATAAACAAAGCGCGTTTTATCTTCGGGATCAATGCGCACGAAACCCCTGTTTTTCACGCGCTCCACGTTCCATTGGTGCGGCCTCGCCCGCACATCGAGTACTCGATTGTTGAGCGTGATCGCTTCGACAACGTAGTGCCCCTCAACCATCGGCATGTGACGCGCGCGCCAAGTCGTGCCGCCATCAAAGAACGCTGGAATCGTGCGTATCGGGCCATCGTCGCGGCGAAACTGCACGCGCACATCAGTCTTCTGATAATCGAAAGGATCGCTTTTCAAATTGGGAATACTAAACGTGGTTTCAAGGCGCGCAGAGATATTCGCATCGTTGCGAAGTGGCGCCGGCACTTGAGCCGACGAAACCGCTTGCAGGCTTTGCGTCGCTTGCAAAGGTGGGGCTTTTTGCGTCGTCCGCATCGGCACCGAATGCGAAGCGCAGCCTGTCGCCATGCAAAACAAAGCGACCAGCGCGCCATGCCATTTGCGAAGAGTTGGAGTGTTCATAGATTGAACTTTAGACGAAAGCGCCACGAGTTTCAACATTGTGCCGGTCGGGCGCATCGAGTACTCGATACAGCTAATTCTCGGAGAAGATAAAGACAACGGATGCCGCTGAGCCATCAGCAACATCCATTGTCAAGCCTTCTGCTCACCTTTTGAAAGCAAGTGGATTATGTGTAAGTCGTATAAGTAAAGGCTCAACCGCTTGTTGAAACGTTCGTGACTACTGTCCTGATGGCGTAGTTCTTGGATTGGCTGGGGCTGGCTGTCCGGGTACCGGTGTCTGTGCGCTCTGCATCTTCTTCTTCATGTAATCGGCCTCTTGGCTCGTCATTTGACCGCCGCCTCGAAAGCCTTTTACATCGTCCGCGCTGGGCGTGGAATTGCTGTTACCGCCCCCGCAACCAGCAAGTGATAAAACCATGATGCCGCAACCAAGGCAAAAGAGATTTTTTAAGGAATTTTTCATTGTGTAAATATGCTCCCCTGCAACCGGGAGGACAAAACCCGAAGATGTCGTCCTCCCAGTCGGCCAGGTGGTAAAGAGTGGTTCAACGGGTTACGAGCGAGTTGCATCCCACATGTTCTTTTCGGGTTGGTTGTTCGGGTCGGGATTGGTCGCGGACGGCTTCATGGATTTGACATGTCCGTCCACGAAGAGGAAGTTAGCTGTATCAAGGTGCGGCGTGGAGACAGCTCCATTCGCGCCATTTGGGTAGTTAGCCGAAGTTGGCGCGGCTTTTGTGCCGTCCGGAATTTCCTGAGGACCAAACGGCGCGTCCCAGAATCCTAAGTTGGTGAATAAAGAGGGCGGGCCCCAGAAGGAGAAGTTGGCGACAGTGTTTCCGGTATGTCCCATGACGTCGCCATTCAGCTTCTCAGCAACCATGATGGTATCGGAAGGACGCTGAACAGTTGACATGTTGGTTGGTGTATCAGAGATCCATCCCTGGTTTGCACAGAGAACACCAAGATTGCGGTTGGCGCCATTACGGTAGCCAACCAAGGCATTGCCCGCATAAGAAATAGGATTGCCGTAATAGCCTCCGATTGTAAGACCAGACGGAAATGCAGAACTGCTTTCCGAGGGGCAGCGGAATACATCAATTGACTTGATGTAAGGTTGCGTATTCGACGCCCAGTCTTCGTCAAAATTTCTTTTGCCCATGCCGTTCGGGTAGGTCTCGTCGTACTCCTGCGCATATTGCATGATGCCGATGCCAATCTGCTTCAGGTTGCTGGAACAGCTCGAACGACGGGCGGCTTCGCGCGCTTTGGCGAACGCCGGAAACAAAATCGCCGCTAAAATGGCGATGATGGCGATGACGACCAGTAACTCGATCAGCGTGAAGCCTTTGGCTGTGGGCTTGCGACGGACAAATGACGAAGTGTTCATCTGAAACTCCTGTTGCTTAATTGTTTAAGCAGGTCGGGAACGGGCGAAGCCCATTCGGAAAAAGTTGTCCAGCTCTGCTGTCGAACTATCAAAGCGAACGGCTCGAAGCTGCAAGGTGAGGCGGCGCCGTCGAAGCGCGTTCAATCAACTGTGTCGGCAGTTTGTAAATGGAACGGGTTGTTCGAGTACTCGAATGCGCCTCGAGAAGCGTCCCCGACTCCTTATCGACGGAGGAAGAAATCTGTTTATCCTCTGCCTTTTCGCGCAACCCACCACGCGGGATGACGGATTGTTTTTGCCCGTGATTGGCAGTGTGGCCAGTCTTTGTCCCCTCCTTTTGCTCCAGGATTTCCAGGAGCAAGTTGACGGCAGCCCGTCCCATTTCGGCGAACGGTTGTTCCACAGTCGTCAGTTGCGGTGTTGCGAAAGCCGAAACACGAAAGTTCGCAAAACCGACAACCGACAGGTCGCGCGGAACCGACAATTGCAACTCGTGCGCAACCTGCAATGTCGCCAGTGCGATCAAGTCGCCGGAACAGAAAATCGCGGTCGGGCGTTCTTCTTCAGGCAAACCCAACAACGAATGCGCCGCCTCAAAGGAAGGCTCGTGCAAGTGGTAATCGCCTCGCGCTACATAACTCTCGGGCAAAGCCAGGCCGCGACGCTGCATCGCCCTGCCAAAAGCGTTCTCACGCAAAGCCGACAAAGTCGATAACTCTTCGCCCGAAATAAACGCGATTTTGGTGTGTCCCAGACCAACCAGGTGCGCGACTCCCGCTTCGATACCCGCTTCATCGTCCGACACGACTTGCGGCATATCCGACATTTCAGAACGCGCATCCATCAAGACCAGCGGATAACCATAGCGACCGGCCTCGGAGCGCAACTCGGATAACGTTTGCGGCGGAAGATGCAGCGCGATGACACCCATCAAGCGCAATTCCGAACAACGACGAATCACCTGTTGCGCGCTGCCACCCAGAGAATCGCGCAGGATCTTCAACGTGTAACCTCGCTCGTCTGCCGCTTGCAGCGCGCCCGCCACCATTTTCCCGACTGGCTCTTCGCCGGTATCGCCGCCCAACATGCCCAGCATCAACGTATTGCCCGTCCGCATGGCGCGCGCCATCTGATTCGAGCGGTAACCCAGTTCTTCCGCCGCTTCCAACACCTTGTTGCGCGTTTTCTCGCTGATGCGCTCTTCGGCGTGACGGTCGTTCAAGACAAACGAAACCGTCGCCGATGACACACCCGCGCGCGCCGCAATGTCGCTAATCCTCAGCATAATCGAGCTTTACTCCAACGCACGCGACGGTCTCAATCTCAAACAGCAGAAGCCGCGCGTTTGCACAACACTTTTCGCTCCGACAGAATCGTCAAACTCAAGCCGAACCACAACGCACCACATTTCTGTCCATGCTCTGATTCCTTGCTAAATCCATTAAGTTAGTCCATTATACCCATCGGCTTTGTTTTTCAAACATTTGTTGCGTCTTTTTGAAAATTATTTTCTCACGTTCAGAGTTGAACAAAACCGCCGTTTGAAATAGGGGAAGACAAACAGCAAAACACCCGAAACATGCTTCGTTTCGGGTGTTTTAATTGAGTTCGAGTACTCGATCGCGCTTTACCAGCGATAGTGCGCGAACATCTTGTTCGATTCGGCCATGCGGTGCGTGTCTTCTTTCTTCTTGACCGCCCCACCCGAACCGCGCGCGGCGTCCAGCAATTCGGACGCGAGCTTATCCATCATGGTTTTCTCGCTGCGCTTGCGGGTGTTCTGCAAAGTCCAGCGAATCGCCAGCGTCATCTTGCGTTCAGGGCGCACTTCGCTGGGAACCTGATAGCTTTGTCCACCGACGCGGCGCGCGCGCACTTCGACAGCCGGCGCGATGTTCTTGATCGCCAGCGCGAAAACTTCGAGCGGGTTGCGACCGCTTTTCTCTTCGATTTGCGTCATCGCACCGTAGAAGATGGCTTCGGCTTTCGACTTCTTGCCGTCATACATCATCTGGTTGATGAAACGCTGCACCAACATCGAATCGAACACCGGATCGCCCGGTGTCATGGTTTTTTTCTGTGGGCCTTTGCGACTCATTTTTTCCTCACTCTATTTCGGTAGCAACGAGTGGTAGCCAGGTATCGAGTACTCGAAGCAGCTAATCACTGGTTGCTATTTCTTATCTTTTCTTGGCGGGTGCGGCAGCGGCGCCGGCTTTTGGCTTCTTGGTGCCGTACTTCGAGCGACTGCGCTTGCGGTCGGCAACACCGGAGCAATCCAGAGCGCCGCGCACAACCTTATATTTGATGCCGGGCATATCTTTGACACGGCCGCCGCGCACCAGAACAACGCTGTGCTCTTGCAGGTTGTGCTTTTCGCCCGGAATGTAGGCGGTGATTTCTTTCTTGTTCGACAAGCGGATGCGCGCTTTGGCACGCAAGGCCGAGTTCGGCTTTTTCGGCTTGTCGGTCTTGACCTGCAAGCAAACGCCGCGCATCAAGGGCGCAACGTAATCCGGCGTCGAAACACCTTTGACGGTGTTATAGGCTTCTTTGAACGCGCTCGTACTGTTCTTTTTTGGCGCGGGCTTGCGGCCTTTGCGAATCAACTGCGAAATTGTCGGCATCAAACACTCCTGACTTTTACAAACGAAAACTGGGACTTATTCAAACGTTTTTAAGGGTTTATGCGCCCAACCAACCGGCATATAAAAGC
>JAABUK010004865.1_pt1 | contig 21476 bp, 30 predicted proteins | sample 5559141 | NCBI WGS metagenome assembly JAABUK01 (sample SAMN10711869, study PRJNA513367) | rock metagenome | isolation source: Antarctica rocks | place: Antarctica: Victoria Land, Pudding Butte nord | collected 2016-01-03
GGTGCGACATAGTTCAGCATCAAAGGGCCATTGGTGGTCATCAAGTGTATGATACAACACCATGGACCATAGCTGTGTTAAGCGTGTCCTTCCTGAAGGTACTGCGGCTTTTGATCCAGCTGTATGAGAGCGTGCCCAACCCTGATTGGGTTAACATCTGCCAATGCCTGATGTTTCTAGATGACTCACAAGCAGTGGCCAAGATCCTGTATACCCTGATAGAGGGCACCGAGGTAAGACATTGACCCGGGACATTCAGTCAAACAGCTTGGACAGTACAACTGCATGCTGCACTGCCTTCAATGACGCGAGACTAACACAGCATTTGATCCATAGTGCTTTGCAAGAGTTGCATTGCTGTGCTGCATCTGCGCTTTTGTCACTAACACAGTTGTGTGTCATTACGTTGCAGGAAGAGGCCCTGCTGGCTTACCAAGTGTGCTTTGACCTGTTCGAGAATGAAATGCAGTCTTTCCTGCTCAAGGCAAGTGTCTAATGTGACTTCTGTACCCTGCTGTGCTGACTGTCCAACGCTGGCAGTCTGTTGCTACTGTTCTGCATACAACAGCTGAATAAATTGGAATCTGTTAAGCAATGCATGGGTCTCCCGGGAGAACTTTTGCAAATTGTAACTTATGTACAGGTGGGTGAGCATCTAGATACATTGTCACCTCAACCACCTCCAGTGCAAGAGCCAGCAGCAGCAGCAACAGACACAACTGAGCAAGCTGCAGGCGCAGAAAACATGGACACAGACAGTGGTGATGCGGCACAAGCACCAGCCACTGCTGCTGATGAGCCTCAGCAGACAGCGCAACCACAAGGCCCACATGCACAGCGCTACCAGAGGCTGAGGGGCATCCTCACTGGGTCCACTCCCATCCAGCTGTACCTTGAGTTTCTGTACACGCACAATCATGCAGACCTGCAGATCCTCAGGAACATGAAGGGGGCCGTGGAAGCACGCAACAGTGTTTGCCATTCTGCTGTGATCTTTGCCAATGCTACCATGCACTCCGGAACCACGGTTGATGCGTTTCTGCGTGAGAACCTGGACTGGCTGTCCCGAGCAACAAACTGGGCCAATTTCAACGCCACTGCTGGACTGGGGGTCATCCACAGGTGTGCTTTGTCAGTGTTGCCACACAAACCCAGTCCTGGCCAATCATTCAGGCTAGACAGGCTTTAAATTGTGTACATGCAGTGTGCATAGATCGTGTACATTGCTGCGTATTAACACAGCAATGGTGACCACAAACATTCTGCTGCCTCTTGTTGCGCACAAGTACTGCTGTGTGCATGTGCTGACGTAAAGAATTGATTGCAAGCAGACAATGCTTCACAGCTTACAGCGCACTGTGTACATGCATACTCAACTTTCACCAATACCAATGAGAGTATGTTATGCATGGCTGATGCAGTTTTTGTGATGCCATTTGTCATGTGCTGCAGGGGGCACTTGTCCCAAGGGCGAGCTTTGATGGCCCCATACCTGCCTAGGAATGGTGCCTCTGGTAGTCCATACTCAGAGGGCGGTGCTCTATATGCTCTTGGGTTGATACATGCCAACCATGGCCAAGACATTCGTGATTTCCTGCTTGAGTCTCTGAGAGGAACCCAGAATGAGGTGATTGCTTGTGAAACTCATGTTCTAGGGCTGTTTGTGGCATATAGCTTGTCTCATGATCCTGCACAGAAAGGCCGTTCAATGATCTCTTGTAATGTGCTGTCCAGACCGTACTGCATGATGGGTTGGTGTGCAGGCTCATAAACTAGCAATGCAAAAATGTGTGGGCAATCTGCCTTTCAGCCCCTTGCGCAGTTGCATTTCCCCCATAAAATGACTCAGTTAATGCAGATGATGTTTCCCAAACATGACTCAGTTAATGCAGAGGATGTTTGCAAAACATTCCAAGGCTCTGACATGCTATGCTCATGTGCCTTGCCAACTTGTGAGATGGAGGTCACTCATCTTATGTACAATGTAACCCCCCTTGTCCTGAGCAGCCTGGTACAAATACTGGGCTTCTCATTAAATTGACACCGAAAGGTGTAGTCTTTTCTTTTCTTGACTGTACCTGTGCAGTGCATCCAGGTCAACATGGTGCCCTGCAGGTGACACAACATGGCGCCTGTCTTGGACTGGGCCTGGCAGGCCTGGGCAGTGGGGATGATGAGGTCTTTGAGGACCTGAAGAACGTGCTGTACCTTGACAGCGCTGTTGCTGGCGAGGCTGCTGGCCTGGCCCTGGGCCTGCTGCATGTTGGCACCGCTACTGAAAAGGCAACTGAGATGTTGGCCTACGCTCACGACACCCAGCATGAGAAGGTCAGATCACCACATCAGCCTCACTGTGCAAACAACCTTACTGCTGTGTGCAGTGAGAGTGGAAATATGTTATGTATACCATTGCCATGGTCAGTAATGTTTGACACATCAACTTTGCAATGGTCTAGAATGCCAGTAGCAGAGTGTCATCCTGGGAGTTCTGGTGGCTGCAGATCATCCGTGGCATTGCCATGGGTCTGGCTCTGATCATGTATGGGCGCGAGGAGGAAGCAGAGACACTCATAGAGCAGATGTCACGCGACCAGGACCCAATCTTGAGGTGTGTGTGTGTGTGTCTGTGTGTGTCTGTGTGTGTGTGTGTGTGTGTGTGTGTGTGTGTGTGTGTGCTGCCCAGCAACATTAGCATGTTTTTTCCAAAAGATTGATGCTGCATTTTCATCAGATATGATCAATCCCACTGGCTATGCGACCTGCTTGGTACAAGCTGACAGAAAGCCTCAGTATATGAGCAGTGACAGCATACAAACAACGTGATCTCCAGTCAATAGCAGGGTGCTTTGTGTCATTGCTGTTCTAGTGGTCACTGACAAGGTATTGCATGGTCAGGTATGGAGGCATGTTTGTCATTGGAATGGCCTATCGTGGCACGGCAAACAATGCTGCAATCCAGAAGCTGCTGCACTTTGCTGTGAGTGATGTCTCTGATGATGTGCGGCGGGCAGCAGTCCTGTGCTTGGGCTTTGTACTGCTGGGGGTGCCTGAGCAGTGCCCTCGCATTGTGTCCCTGCTCAGTCAGTCCTACAATCCCCATGTGCGCTACGGGGCTGCCATGGCTGTGGGCATCTGCTGCAGTGGAACAGGTAAAGCTGTTGCGCATTGCACCCTCTGCCTGTGATCTGTCACATGCCATGAGATTGTTTGTGATACATGCTGTAGTACATGGGGCAAGATGGATTTCCTTCCATTTTGACAAGCTGTATGAATCAGTACATATGGTGTGCACCTTGCATGTTCATTCACTGCAATTCCTCGCAAGATTTGGCATCAATCCCAGCTGGGTGCCCATTTGCTCACAAAGTGCTGTCAAACGCTGAGCATGGGCTTGTTGATGTGCAGGCATGCAGGATGCAGTTGACCTGCTGCATCCTCTTCTGACAGACACAGTGGACTATGTGAAGCAGGGAGCCCTGATTGCCACAGCACTGGTTCTCATGCAGCAGCCTGAGTCCAAGGTGCCATACCTCACTGCTTCTGTGTCCAGACGCTGCAGAGCATCAGCAGTTTATGTCTGCTGAGTGATTATTTTGCTTTACCTACAATGCTTTGCTGCCTCCTGTCAATACACAATTAGTCTTGTTGCTCAATCCTGCAATGCCCAGCTCTGCAGTCCAGACATGCATGTGTAGGTGAGCGAGTTCAGGAAGCTGGTAGATGGCAAGATAAGTGACAAGCATGAGGAAGTCATGTCAAGGATGGGAGCTATCATGGCAGCTGGCATTCTGGATGCAGGTATGGTCAGTTGCACATGCTGTCCCAAAACGTCTTAGCCCTGTACATGACAACAAGGTCAGCTACAGTTGATACTGACACTTTTCAATTGCTGCTGAACAGACTTACTTGCTGCTCTGAGATCAATGCTCTGCAAGGCAAAACGGTTTTTTTGGCATGTTGCTCAATACTTGCATGGTGTACCCGTATCACCTTGTCATGAGCACCAAGTCAGTCTTCCAGTTCAATCTAGTCAGCAGCATGGCCAAAGTCCTTTCAGCTGCACTTCGTGCTTACATTTGCAGGTGGTCGTAATGTGACGGTGGGCCTACGCAGTCACAGTGGGTACTTCCGCCGTACATCTGTCGTAGCTTTGGCCATCTTCAGCCAGTACTGGTACTGGTACCCTCTATCCTACTTCCTCACCCTGACGCTGCAGCCTACTGCCCTGCTGGGACTCAACTCCGACCTGCAGATGCCAAAGCTCCAGGCAAGCTGGTTGTTGGCCTCATTTTCAAAGCCTGCTTGTATGCATCCCTCTCAAGCAGTGCTGCACCATTGCATCTTGGGTTGGGAGGCATAACTCATGCATGTGTGCAGTTGTCTGAATCTTGCAGCAAATCTTGTCTGGCCAAGGCAGCTTAACAACAGTGGCAGCGTCAGTTTGACATGACGTGTTGCTGGTATGTTTGCTAGCTGATTGTGTGTGCATGATGAAGCCGAGGCTTGCTGTATGCAGGTGACCTCTGACTGCAGCCCTTCCATGTTTGCCTACCCGCCTCCAGTGACCACAGAGACCAAGGATACCGGGGCCAAGGTGCCAAAGGCAGTACTGTCCACTACAGCCAAAGCCAAGGACAAGGCCAAGAAGAAGGATGCTGAGAAGGCCCTCAAGGAAGGCCGCTCTACTGCTGACCAGGACAAGGACACTGGTGTCAAGCCTGAAGGTGATCCAGCTCTGCATTGCACTCCATCACAACCTGGTCTGTTCACTTGGTCTGCTGCTTATACTGCACGCTCTTGGCTCCTGCCTGTTGGATCTGGGACACATTCCTGCTGCTGAGTCAATCCTGCACACTCACACAACAAAGTCATGGCGCTGGCTCCGACCCAGACAAAAGCAATCAGGAAGCTGATCCCCAGTCCATGTGGCATCAGTCGACTGTCTTTCCAGGCGAGTATTACTTTGTCCTGCAAAGCCTCAATCAGGCAAACAGCAGTCTGCAAGCAGTTGCCCTTAATTTGTCAATAATCGCTGGGTGTCTTACGTGCAATTTCAGCTGCGTAAGGACCCTCAGCCATCTTGCCTGACTGTATGCTGCCTTCGCCTGCTGCAGGAATGCAGCTGGATGAGACAGACAAGGCACAAGCCAAGCCAGCAGAGACTGCTGGGGCAAAGGACGGTGCCCAAGATGGAGGCAAGGAGGGCAGCACAGAGGGCACAAAGGAGGGGCAAAAGGAGGCAGCAGCCCCTAAGGAGCCAGAGCCCTCTAGCCATAGCCTGGACAACCCGGCACGTGTGGTACCAGCGCAAGAGAAGCTGGTCAAGTTCCCTGAGGGCAGCCGCTACACTCCCATCAGGCCCGGCCGCACTGCAGGCATCCTGCTGCTCAAGGACAGCACCCCTGGTAACCACCCAACCTTTGTAGCTGCTGTGGCAATGCGCGGAGCATGGTGCCAGCTAGCCTGCTTGTGCATGTGCCGCTGTGTCAGAGCTAGTGCAACAGCAAGTGTAATCAGGCCAGATCTGTTGCTTTCAGGGCATCATGCTCATCTATGTGCTGCAGGGGGCTGTTGTTGTGAGCATTCAAACCTTTTGTTGCATCCAGACCAAGAAATACACTTTGTTAGCTAGTTGTGCTGTTTGCTGGTGCACTGTTTGTGCCCCTGAAGCGACTGTCAAACCTATGCTGCTTCAGTGGAACTCAAAAGGTTTCAAGCACTGCCAAGACAAGTCTATCCAGTACCACATTATACTTCAATGTGATGACAGCTTGCACAATCAGCTGTATATGCTGGGTGTGTTTTCAGGTGAAGAGGCAGAGCTGGTGAGTCAAGGTAACCCATCAGCTGGAGCACAGGCAGCACAGGCAAACCCACCACCTGCTGCTGCTGCACCCCAAGCCGGGCAGCAGGCTGAGGAGGAGGAGCCACCCCCACCAGAGCCCTTTGGTCAGTCTCCTGCTGCTGTTTGCTTTGTATTGCTGTTGCGACATGGTTTGCTCTTACTGCTGTTTCTGCTGTCGCAAAGTTCTTGATGCAGTGTTGTGTTGCAATTTGATGTGCATCTGCTGAGGTGCATATCAGAACACTGTGTTGCTGTATGCACTCATTGCCAGCAGTTGATTGCAGGCTGCATATGACCAGCCTGAATTTCTACACCGTGCTCAATGACCATGCACAATGATCTTGCTTGATGACTGAGTTGTTGATATGTTGCGATTTGTGTTTCTGGTGTGTCCGCGTGTGTGCCTCATGTGAGCACAACTACCAGTTACGCTGATGATCTTATATTGATGTTGATGTGCAGAGTTTGCGCCGGGTGGAATGTAGTGACTTGATGTGCTAGGCTCTGCAAGAAGATCATGTAAAAGACGCTTACACTGGTCTTGCGTATGAGTTTGCTGCAGCAATCTTGATCACCCACGTGAAACGTTGTTTTAGAGGAACAGTCAGCATCTTCCGACGATGTGAGACCCACACTTTTAGGAATGTCACCTAACAGAATGGAAGAAGCCCTTTAGGGTTTCACCGTTATGAGCCAGTCTTGTTTTACATGAAGTCTCCATCAACGATGCATCTGACTCAGGCAAGGAGCTGCATGCAGTGCTGATCGAGCAACACACATTCAAATCAGCAGACTGTAAAGTCATGTGTCATCGCAGGCAGATTCATAAATGTGCTCGTTCATTGGGTAGTCAATCAAATCCATATACGCCTCAACAACTTTAAGTGTCAAAATATGACACAACATCACATGCACTCCTAACAAGATTCGTTTCAGACTGCAGAGAGCATGTCCCTATGAAGGCCAAAACTTATGCTCCACATGCACGGCCATAGATACTGCAGCTTTGAAATGCCTTGAGGCAAGCAGCATGGAGCCTGTGACTAACAAATTCTTCAAGGTTATGACAAATGCAACAGATAACAAGTCCACAGCTGCATGTGCTATTCCTGTCAAAACTTGTTGCTGAGCTGTTGGTTGGAGGGGCAGCTTCGTTTTATATACAGCTTTTCTTCTGTGTTGTGCACGTCCCTCGGGCAGACTGCTGTTGAAGCCTGATGGGCAATTGTAGCAGTCTGGGATCAAGTCCAGGGTCCTGTCTCTGGTTGGACACAAACCCCAGTGACATATGCAGTGTAACATGCTGCCCTGCACTCAATATTGGACAGTCAACAATGTTACGTGTTCATTTGTAGCAAATCTTATACAAGTACAAGGCAGCATGCATACACATGTACTCAACAAATGCAGTTTGGAGTCAAACTAAGTCTTGAGTGGACATAGCTCACCTCAGAATGCCTGCAAGCTCATTTCTTGTTGACTGGCCAACAGGCTAAAAGCCACAGCTGCCAGCCAAGCATTTGCTGCTTCACTCGCAGCTGTTGAGCACAGTGCTACTTTGTGATGCTGAAGCTGCAGCAAAGTGCTAAATGATCTGATGGCAAGTCCAAGGTTGGCAACCCTGCACATCAAAAGGCATTCTTTGAACACCAGATGTTACAGTGTTGCAACATACATAGCTGGCTCTTTGCCGCATGTAAGCATGTAGGTTTATGTAGGCCCATGGCGTTGACTGCATCTGTCCTCATCAAGATGCCTTGACTTGCATGCAGAATGGTCATTCAAAGATGGACTTGATTGCACTGAAAGCCACTCAGAAGGCAAGCAGACTGCTTCCAAGAAAGGTAGCATAGGGCCATTGTCAGACTTGAATTACCTGTGGCACCAATGGCCGCCTCTGATGGCAGCTGCCAGTGTGACACAAGTTGCACTCGGTCGTCTGCAGAGTACCTGAACCAGAAGTTTGATGACCTCAACTTTGAACCTGTGTGTTGCTACACATTTGACGATGCAGACAACAGATGGGCGTCAACAGAAAATTGACGCTGCACACAGCGGAAAGTCATGTGCACGTACCAGATGTAGTCAATGATACGCTTCGACTCGCCATCAGAGCGGAACTTCCAGGTGGAGAAAGGCTGATGATCTTGCATGCCACCTGACCCGTGCACTGCCTGGGGGTAGGATTCCCATGAGGTCCTGAGCTGCAGGGGGTCTCTTGCAATCAGCTGCATACCATGTGATGCGTCAGACACTGCTGTATTCGAGTTTGATCTGTAAACACAAACAAGCCATGCAAAGGTGTGGCTAGCCATGACTAGGCAGCAGTCAATGACAGCAGCTGCTGTGAACAACAGTACCCCAGAAGGCGCTGGCAATCTGACTAGCCTGTGTCAGTACCGTTATGCACCGCTGAGTAGCTCAGAGTCACACCTGACAGGTTGATGAGTCCGGTGTGGTGTTTAGATCTCCACACAAGAAAATCAGGGGTTGCTGAGAGCAGCCCTGTGGTGCTCTTGACCCTGAGGCTGCTACAGACTTATCATTGTGTAAACTGAGACCTCTCTTGAGCTCACTCATCAGCTGGGTAATCTGCACAGGATGTTTCAGAAAATAGCTTGCCACGATGGCACAGCAGGGCTTGCAAAATCAAGCTTTGATGAGACAGCTGTGGTTCAAGCTGGCAGCATGTTGGCTTACTTGATGATCTCGTACAGCATCATTAACTTGACCAGGTTTGGCTTTCAAATGAGTTGTGGCTGCACAGATTGGTGTATTGGAATGTCTGTCAAACAGGTGAACCATCAGCATTCCTTGATTCCCAGCAGAGCCATCCATGGTCTGGAATGTTTGGCCTGCAAGGAACGCAGGCAATTGGCACTTTCTCATTCAGCGCACTATACTAGCGATGCTGTCAATGGCATGGAAGAAATTCTTGCTTGGTTCACGGCAGGAGAATAAGGATAGAGGCAATGGTGAGGAGGATCACCTTGAGGCTCAGCACAAAGGTCAAAGCGGTCCGAGCGGTAGAACAGAGCACAGCCATCGCATGGAGCGCCATACTGCTCAGCAGGTGAGCATGACTTGCAGAAGAAGGCCCCTGTATAGCCATGCTTCTCCATGGCTGGGAGGAAGCAGTCACCTGGCGGGCAACACTTTCACATGGTGTTCATGAGCACAAGTCGGAAGTGGTCTGTCCCATGTAGCAACAGGATGTGCAGATGTCTTTGCACGGTGTTTGTATCAATTGTACCGTATCTATTGACTTCTTGCAGGCACACTATGTCAGGTTGCGGCTCCAGGATCAGCTGTAAAAGCTTTTCGGCTCTGTAGGACCAGCATAGAGCCTGTTGCGTGACCTGGTGCACCGGCATGTCATCAGAACCGCGTCTATTCACCAAAAGATGGGCAACAAAGCCATATGGACATTTTCCCGGCACTGCAGTTTCAGCACTGCACTGCCTGAGTAGTGGTATGTGTACCTTGACAAAGTCTCCATGTTGCGCTAGGCCATCAGCCAGCACATTCCATTGCAAAACCTTCAAGGTTGCACTGTCCTTTTTTGGATTGACTGGCAACGTCCACACACGTTTCAAACCTTTACCTGGCATACACTGCAGTTGGCTACATCGAACAAACGGAAGCTTTGCAAGTCGGCACGAAATGGCGCTCATGCAGCAACGGCTCGCAATTGCTGCTTAGGATCACTGCAGGGATCACTGTTTCCGCGCAAAACTTGGCGCATCGCAGTTTTGTACGTTGTGCGAAATTCGTGCGCACTGCGAATGTGAATCGCTACATCGGTAGGTGCTCACAAGTAGACATTCGCGGCTGGCATCTTTCGAAATCAGACCAAGTCAATTCTAGATTTTACCTGCATCAGGCGCACAAGCTGGCGCTGGCGATTGCAATCGCTGCAGGGCCTGCGGGAGCAAACACGACCATCTGATCAGTGCACATATCGCTCTGTCCGCAGCCTGCACTACGCTTTCAGATGTCTTACAATGCAAGTAACCCGCCGTACCAACAGCAACAGCAGCAGCAGCATGGGTTCCCAGCGCAGCAAAACACGTTTCAACAGTCAGGATTCCCATTCCAGCCAGCACAACTGGACCCCAGAACGGTATTCACTCCACAGCAGCCAGCGGTTTCCAGCAGCGGCCAGCCTATTGGGAACGATCCATTCAACAACCTTGCAGCTTCCATGATTCAACAGCAAGGCTCAAACTATCTAGAGAGGGGTCAAGAGTTTGTGAAGTCGCGCATGGGCTTTATCAACAGCAGCAGCTTACACTACCATTTCAATGTAGATGCTGAATATGGTGAGGATGGCAGTTCTCAGCACTTAAATTCTCTGAGTTGCTGCTGCTGTGTCAAGAGCTTCGACGCTTTGTTGTATCATAAGGTTACTACACCAGCTCTCTGTATGTGGCGCTGCAGTGAGAAATAAGCTTCTTATGCTGCTTGTACCTTTTCTCAAGCGCTGGACTTATACACGTACAAGGGAGCAGGTAAACATGGTGCAGATTGAATGTTATGCACATCCAGTGCCTGACAAGCAAACTACCTTGTGTGTTTCAGATAGCAGGGGGGCACCCGTTCAAGCCACCTAGGCAGGATGTCAATGCCCCAGACTTGTATATACCTTTGATGGCATTGTGCACATACTGTATCTTAGGCAGCATAGCTATGATCTCAAAAGCCCGGTGGACGACGGATTCAATGTATGCCTTGGTGAGCCTTTCATCAGAGAGTAATGCATGTCTGCCTTGCTTTGCCATGCATACTGTGCTGAAACCAAGAATCAAGTACAATCACTGTTGGGGTTGACTGTGCAACATATACCTGCTTTGCGCAACGTCTCTCACCTACTGCATGGATCAATCACTCAGGACTGTCTTGAGTGACAGATGCTACCAGCATGTGGCTTTGTGCCATGCATGTGTGTCTGCATATTGCTGATGGCAATCTTGGATGACGCAAGCTCTAGTAACTCTGCAGCGCAAATGATATGCGTAACACAGCAGGTATCTGGTGTCCCTTCTAATACAACACAAAAGAGATTCAAAGAATGGATACTACGTAGTGACAATATACTACAAGGGCCTGTGTCAATGATGCACAGGTGTCAAGTGGGCTGTCAGCTTGGACAGCGCATCTACTGGTGCTGAAACTGGTGCTATGGCTGCTTGGTGTGCCATCGGCGGTGCCCTTCCTAGAGGCACTCTGTTACACAGGCTACCCTTTGGTATCTGTGTGCATCAACACTGTAGTTGTCACCCTTTTAGGTGAGGCCAGGCCTTGCCCCCTTGCATGTCTCATATAGTTTATATGTCAGCATATGTCAGTCAACATAGGGGATCAAGCTGTCATGCTGGCTGCATCTTGAAAAGCTGTTTGAGGCAAACACACGCGGTATATTACAGCATGGCTCATGCATAGCTGTAGCCATCTTACTTCCTCGTTCCAACACAACAAAAACTTCCATGATGAAGAAGACTCCGCGGGCAGCAACCCAGAGTCTTTGTGTTTGTCTTGTCAGTTCACTTGTGCTACATTTGTCACAGGTGGCTGGTCCTATTATGCTGCCTGGATTTACGGCTCCCTCTGTATGGCAACATTCACTGTGAGGACAATGAAGCGAGTCCTCTTCAGAGAAGCACGGCAATACAGTAAGCGTTTGCCTTTGTCTTTTGTACACCATGTCCAGTAGCACGGCCTGAGACACACATGAAGCACTACGGGTGCTGTTCTGTTGAGTTGTGCCATTCTGTACTGTTGTGAACTTGCTGTGCCATGCCATTCTGTACTATTGTGCCCTTTCTGTGCCATGTGCTTGCAGCATGTTTGCATCTGATTGCAAAGCCAGTTTATGAACAACAAAAGACGTCAGACAACCTGGAAACACCATTTCTGTTGCAGGTGCTGATTCCTCTAAGCACAATTATATGCTTCTGGGATTAGCGGTCTTTCAGTTTCCATATATAGCTTGGCTGACTGTACGGCCATAGACAGCCACCTGAATGCCTACTAATCACAGCCATGATGTCCTACAAAATCTGCAGTTGCAGCACGTCTTAAATTTGCTTTGTGCAAGAATGCAAGGATGGCTGCTGTCAGCTCCCTAACAGTCCACTGTATGCTGTGTGCTTGATTGACAAGATGTGAGTGTTGTGACATCATGCATCTGAGCATCATGTGCAATGAGCTGTTTTGCCAGCCCTGTCGCTCTGATGGTGCGGAAAGTTTGAGAGGTGAACGTGGCTGGACAGTACAGGATCAGTGAAATTGACAAAATGAAGAAGGCAAAATTCCAGTGCAACACATCTAATTTACAACATATCGAAACTTCTTTTGCTCTCTTATCGTCCCGGCTGTTGGACACAAACCTTTAGCATTGCAATTGTTTGGCGTTGAATTCAACACTGCTGTTGCTCTCTACTATCCTTGCCAAACACACACTCAACCGTGGCAATCAGCCTAAACATAGTACAAGTCCTTGCATGTTTTCAAGGGAGTCTCAAACACAACTCGCTACCTACAAATGAAATGTGAGTTTTTAACACATCCAAAATTGTTTAGATGTGTGCCATCCTGCAGAGCTGAACTCATCTTACGCATGATGCAAAGACGCCCTCTGACCATTGATGTACAGCATGAGCATGATGACAATTGACAACGCTGCATACAGCTGTCGCATTGACATGCCCATGATCTTGCCGCCCTCGCTCAGAGAAACCTGCTGCAGAGCATCAATGTTGTCTGAGCATGCTTCCTTGACCCCGTGGTACCCAGTCTGTATGCCTTCAGCAATGGCAATGGCTGACAAGGATAGCAGCATCATCCTGCCTTCTGGTATCCTCAGCACCTGCACCCATCATGCGTTTGCATTTGACATAGAAGACTGGATATGGGCACAAGTTAGTATTACAAGTACTGCAGCAGCCAACAGATGACGTGCATGCTTGGCAAACTCACGAAGCAGACCATGTATATTTAGTGTGCAAGACATTGGTGGATCAGTGTCTTGATAGATGCATATATTGCACCAAAGTTATCACTTCTATGACTGTGGGATGCATGTGTCACACTTGTTGCTCTGACACAGTCATGGCAAAGCCTACCTTGATTGCTTCTCTGACAACCGCAGTTCCAGTTGTGCTGTACCAAGACTGCGGCCCACTCACGCACTGCTCAGGAGGCATGTCAGTTTGAGGACGGCTGCCTGTATAGGGCAAAACACCAGTGCGCGCTTGCAGGCTCAAGGAAGGTTTTTGCTTGGCATCTGCCCTGGACATGCTTTGGCTAGAAACCTTGGTGGCTGCATGCCTGGACCGCGTTGCTGTCTGCTTGGCCTCTGGTACCTGCTGTTGCCTGTCTGATTCTGCCCCCTTGCCGACACCTGGGCTCTGTGCCCGCTCATCACTGCAGCAAGCAGAAGAAGCGTACACATCGAGAAATTGGAGACATCACACTCCGGTATGGGAAGGCAACATTAGGCCAACATTTCAGACCTGGTCTATTCTCCAGCGAGACATGTGCTTACATTGTCGAGCATTGCATCAGTTTTGACATTGAGCAGCAGATCAGATCTACTGCAATCTGCGACGTGATGCAAGGAATTGGCATGCACAAGCTATCACTGACCTGATTGGGGGTGCTGGCCTGCGCACAGTGTTTGCCAGCTCATTGACAAAGCATCTGGTCATGTGCCCAGCAACTTGTTTGTACTCTGGCTTGACCATGGCCGCAAACAGGTCTGACCAGAAGTCGGTCCCTTCCAGATTCTGACAGTAGACCGAAGTAGCATTGGTCACAAAATTTGTGACCCCCATCATGCACAGCCTCTCTCCCTCAGGCGTGCAGGCAAAGCGCAGAACCTGCTGAACAAGTGTGTCTGCTAGGACACCAGTGGCCTCTTCTGATGCCTTTGCTGCTGTTGCTGAGCGCTCAACACACTCACAGTATGTACGAGTTGATGTCCGAGCAGCTACGCTCACTGCAAGGGACACTAAGCTGTGTCCTTTTTCGCTTGTGAGGGCGCTCAGTACACTGTCAAGGCCGCCAGAGGGAGAAGCTCCAGTATGCTGGGTGGCAGACATGATGCCTCGAATCGTTGCTGCTGCTATGCTGCTTGTTGCTGCCTGTGTCTCCTCAGCATGGAACAACTGAGCCAGCTGACGCAGGCTTTGCGGAAGCTCCTGGCTGTTCGATTGCAGGAATGACTTCAGGTCATTGCTGATGGCAGCAGAGATCTCAGCACCCGCCAGAAATGTCTGGTTGTAGCTGGAGAAGGCAAGGACAAGTCTCTGGTATTGACGCCAAGCTCGGGCGACGCGCTCTGAGTGATACAGCTTGTAGAGCAAAACAGCGCCAGCCACAGAAGCTGTGCCAGCCACCACCCAGGTTCGCCTGCGGCTTCGCTGCATCGTGGGCAGGTATGGTAAGATCTACCCTTATCAGTGACAAGGTATCATTGGAGCGGTACAAACATTTCTCTCATCTCGTGACGCGCATCGCAGCAGCTAAAGGGGTGCCAAGTGGGGTCAGAGCAATTTGAGCTGCGCTGTCTTCAGCGCTATGAATGCCAGCTGCAAGTCACAGAAGCCACATCAGCCTGTTTGGGCACGATTAGTAGCAGCTCTGTAATTAGTAACCCGTTTCTGAGAAAGAGCCATGCTCGGACTGCTGTAACCCTTTTAGAGGACTTGAAAGATGGCGTCTGCCACAGATGACCGACACCAGCATCTCGAAGAGTTGGTATGTTGCAACATGCACGATCAAAACTCAGTGGTTATGGATACAGTTGTTTGATTTTTTGTGATTTTGCAGCAAAAAGAAGTGGAGTTTCTGCACAACGAGAACCAGTTGCTAGAAGGACACCTGCAGCGAGTGAGCCTCTCGTGAGGATTCGCTCGTTCATGTTTGAGTAAAGTGGTCGAGACCTGGTGTTGTCCAGGTTGCAGCGTCTCTACTGGTGTCAGTTGCAGAGGAGGAGCGACAGGTATTGTTGTGAAGCTACAAGTGACAAGCCTACCAGGTACACCACAACTTGGTGATTGAGCATGACAAAATTACGCAGAAAGGCACTGCTAAGAAGAAAAGCACTGGTAGAAAGAAGGAAGACTGGCATGGTCTCTCATTGGAGGAGAAGAATGAAATTGTGTCCACAGAAATTGAGATCTACCAAACGGCCATTGAAAGGGTGAACAATTTTATGTTGATTTATGTTGAGCACCAATGCTACAGAGCTGCTGTATGTTGTGCTAAAGTGGTATTCACAGAGCCTTCGGAATCTTGTAGGCACAGGAAGCTGGTGAGAGGGAGTGTATGGAGGTCGCAACCATGCTGAGCGAGGTAGACAGGCGCATTGCAGAGACCAAGAAGGACATGTATGAGTTCAAGCGTGATGTCATTGGTGAGCTGCACAGTCATATAGCACATGAAATCAAGATGGACTGCCTTTGAATCCCTTCACAAATTGCTAAGCCTCGTCCGTGTGTCTGTGAAAAGCAATGGATCAAATCCCCAAGCTTAGCTGCGAACACTCATTGACAAGTCAAGACAGCCACTCACACAGGATTGGTATGTAGTGGGAGCTGAGAATGCCAGGACTGGCAAGACAATGGCAGAGAAGATGATCAAGATCATGGAGGAACGCCTCCAAGAAAAGGCTGCTGTCACAGACAAGCTGCACTCCAAACATCACGCCTTGAAGGTGTTGCGACGCATCTTGCTTATGACTTGCTGCATCTGTCTGCTGCACTGGTTTCACTTTCCCAACACATAGTAACTTTTCATCATTCCCTACACACAATAATTGATTGCCTGATGTCAGCTCTTGCTACATTCCCCACACACAATGATTGATTGCCTGATGTCAGCTCTTGCTACCATTGTATGGGTTGGTGCGTGTGGCTTAGTTTCAAGATCAGTACATGTGTCCTGATGTATAATCTGCCCAGCAACAATGGGAACATTGATGTCATGGACATGATGACTTGTCTCCTGCTTTGCAACAATGGCAATATTGATGTCAATGACATGATGACCTGTCTCCTGATTTGCAGTCGTTCACTGCGCAGGTGCAAGTCAGGAAGGTGGAGCAACAGTTGCATCAGAAGGAGGACATGGGCGAAGTGCTGCATGTTGTTGACTTTGATCAGCTGAAAATTGAGAACCAGCAGTATCTGGACCGCATTGAGGAGCGCAATACAGAGCTGCTGCGTCTCAAAACCACTACTGGCAAGGCAGTGCAGGTCTGTCCAGCCTTTGGGGCAAATAGCACCATGCCCATCATCATCAAACATGCTCAGTGTTTTGCAAGGCCTGCAGATGTCTTGCTTCACTGGAAAGGACACATTGGCTTGACAATTTGTATGCCTGCATTCGTCAGCAGACATGCGTGAGTGCCAGCAAGCATGTGTGAGATCACAACAAGACCATGACATCTGGTGTGGATCAACATTCAAACAGCCCATGGACCAAGTCACCTCAAAAAACGGCTGCGCTGTTTACTTACAGGTGCTTGCTGATCACAAAGCATCCTTGGCCACACTGCAAGCTCAAAAGAAGGTTCTTGACAAGGAGACAGCAGAGCGGAAGGAGCAGCTTGCCCGCTTTGAGAATGATTGGACAAAAGCCAACACGGACAAGACAGCTGCCAAGAAGACACTGCAGCGCCTTCAAGCTGAGCAGCAAGACACGTGAGTCTCTGTTTCCATGACTCAGCGCCCGTAGCTGACATAGTTTCTTGAGCAGTCAGTGTCTATCATATGTCTGCAATCTAAGCATTGCTGCCTGCAGTGATCTTCCCCAGATCATAGACTACATCAAGGTCAAAGCGGAGATTGGAGATTTGGAAAAGAAGCTGACTGACTGGGGCCGCAAGATTGAGATTGCGGAGATGGATCAAGCTCGCACCAAAAAGATTCACCTAGCCATGAGTGCACTGCCAAATGCAGCAACTCAAGTTTTGTAGCAGGGTGTGCAGGCTTTAAAAACCTTTGTCTTCAGTTCTCAGATATCTACAGGTTTCTCAGCCTATGTGCAGCTTTAGATTCGTCACAATGCTTTCATCTATTAGACAAATGCATTTCTGTGAAACGCTGCTTTGTCGTGCAGCCAGTTGGACTGTGGATGTAGCGGACTTCGATCAGGATGCAAGAAAAGTGTTTGCATGAACAGCTCATCCACAATGTCCTAACAGCTGTTTACTGTAGTGGCCAGCTGCATGCATGTAGCAGAATTATCAGAGATGACAAGGCATGAGCCTGCATGGCTAAAGGCAATCACTGGATGCTGCCTGCTGTTTTCAGAACCCCTGTTCATCTGTCTACCTAAAGATGGGCTCAAGGATCTTGTAGTCACTGCTGACCTCCTGTGCCTGCTTGTCATCTGTGGACATGAACCAGCACTTTCGCAAGGGCTTCAGTGACTCCAGCTGTACAAAGATCCCATCATTTATCTGGTGTGGCCACCCCTTCATCTTCCAAACCTGCATTTGATCCCAACAGCAAGGTCCATACGATGGGGATATCAGCAAGAGGCTCTGGCATTGCCGTGGATCAGACATGTGAAAAGCAATTCCAGTGCACAAGCAGGTCTAAGCACAATGACAGCAACAGCTTTTGCTAGTCTGATAGCCCAGGGGGCTGTACATGATGCGGTCAGTCAATCAGCTTTCTTCAAGCAAGCGCACACTCCGGTTCCTTAGCACCTGAGGGTATGCTATTGACTGCTTTGGGACCACTGCACAGGCTGCATGTGATCCTGTGTCTGTAGCATACTGACGCAGGAAGGCCAAGCAGCTTTGCAGCAGGTCCGGGGATTGGAAAGCTGTGCTGATCTGCACTTGGCCCATCTGCTCCTGACCGCTGGCAGCCTTCTTGCCTGCAGTTGTGATGCTACAGCTGAAACCAGGCAACAGGATGCTCTACATGATGAACATTGATGCTCTGTTTGTTTGAGACATGTTGCTATACTGATGTGCTGGTTGCAATCATGTGCTGCACAAAGCTCAGCAGGCATCTTGACACGGGTAGCTGTGCGCCTTCTGCGCATGAAAAGCTTTGCAACTGAGGAGGGTACGTGCAAGGTCATGTGTCAAAAGTTGTAGCGCATTGCAATGATCACGGACGTCAAGTCCGCTGTCGGAAAGACCCCTGTGCTGTGGGTGTGTCACCTGGAAGAAAGTACACAGAAGGCTGTATGGTCTTCCCTTCCGACATCTGTTGCTGGACGGCCACAATGATGTCTCGCCCAAACTGCTGTATCCTTTCAGTTGTGAGGGGGATTGGTTCACCGTTTGCCTGCATGTACAGCTCAGATCACATGGAGTCTCATCAAGCAAGCAAGCAGCATACTTGATGGGACTCAGTGACATACCATGCCTTCCTTGGCGGCAGCATAGTCATCATCGTTTCTGATCTCCCCGACGTTTGGTGCTGCAAGGACCTTGCTTTCTTGCTTGTCAGCAGTTGGAGTTGACAAGCCTGTGCTGCGGCCGTTGGTGAAAGCAAAAGAGCTGGCAGGCTTCCCGCTGTCACTCTCTGCAGGCGATGCTTTCACAACGGGTGCACTGCCCCTTTGAATTTGTTTCTTTAGGGTAGCTATCTTGTGCCTGAACTCAGAGGTGTTTTGCAGCTTTGCCGCCTGTTCATAATTTGTCAAGGCCTGCATAGAAGCAAGCTGTTCAGTGATGTACATTGCACAAGATTTGATGACTGGCCAGCTGTGCATGGCAAAACCAACCTGGTTGAGCTCGCCCATGGCTTCCAATACCATAGCCTTGCGGTAGTGCCCCTTCTCCCATTCTGGCTTGAGTCGTATGCACATGTCTGCATCTGCCAAAGCTTTGCCAGCTTTCTGAAGCTTCAAAAGGGCCGCACAGCGATTGCTGCAGGATCACCGCTCCTGTTCACTTGAGCTTCTGTGACTTATTGGAAGTGCTTGACAAATTGGGTTATACCTGTATAGTACTGTGTTCTCAGGCTCCTCTTTTATGCCTTTCGTATAGCAAGCAGCTGCTTTCAGCCACTGCTCTGCTTTGTAATACTCGTTCCCTTGATCCTTGTGACTTTTAGGGGGTTTTGCTTCTACCATCTAGCGCATCAGCAACTGTGATCACAGAACTCAAAACCAGCCTTTTAGAATTGAATCCCCTTGATCGACGTCAAAGCAGCAGCGACTTGATGAGCAGCACTTGCAGGTGTCCACAACAGATTGCCGGCCCTGCCAAAAGCAAAACGAGACTGTCGAGAAAGAGAGAAATGCAGCTTGGAGAGATGTCAGAGACGAACAAACAATGCATGCAGTTAGTGTCATGCATTGTAATCTCTCGCTCTCTGCCTGGGCCACAATTGGGCCACTATCCACCCATGTCGAGCAAAAGAAGCGTGTATGATGAAGATGACTATGACGATTATGGAGACGAGGACTATTACGGAGACTATGGCGACTTTGATCCTGGAGAAAGCCAAGTAGCAGGCAAGCAATCTGCCAAGGTACTTGATAGGCCGTGGCAATGCACAATACTGAATGCACAGGTGATGCTGACATTTATCTGATGCTGTTACAGACAGCAGCCAAGGTCACAGATAACAACAAACCAAAGAGTGGGAAGAAACCTGGGAAAACCCAGGCTCAGGGCCACACAGCAGCTCCTGCAGGTGCTTCTGCTCTGGCTCAATCGTTGTTCAGTTCCAAGCCACCTTGCAAGGGCGGTGAGACAACATTAAAGTCATAACATCTACATGTGCATGTGTGCATTTACAGTTCTATTGTGACTATCAGCTTCAATGTGTTAAGGCAGCCTTTTTACCTGCATGAATCATGAGGCACCTTTTCTGCAGCTGCAAAGCAGAAGACGACTCAAGCCAAATTGGCAGTGCCGTCTGCTAACAACGCGAATGAGATCCAACGCTTCAAGTTTGACACACCTTCACCAGATGACAGCGTGCTTGAAGCTCAGAAGCGAGCTACAGGCTCTGCGGAAAGCAGCGGTGGTCAACATGCCCACTCAGTGCCATCCAGTGCAAGAAGCGCCAGCTCTCAGCCACAAAACCTGACAGCTACACATGCCATCACTGAAGGCAAGTCTGCCATGGACATACTACCACATCAACCTGTCGGCGATATGTCACGCTACACATTGCAGATCAATTTCTCCTTCATGACTAGTCAGCAAGAGGGCTAGAGTACACCAGCGTCCTAGCCAAGCCTGTTCCTGATGTCCAAGGGATGCATCCATGCACACCAAGAGCAAGAGTCTCAAGGTTGCTGCCTGCAGCCCTGACATGCCTTTTGCTGCAGATGGGGCAAAGCTGCACTTGCATGATCACCCCTTGCCAAATGAGGTAGCTGAGCCCAGCTCCAAGGGCACTTCCAGGCCTGCTTCAGCCGGCAACCAGCCCCAGAGGCCCATTCAGGAGTACCAGCTGGAGCGAGATCTTCAAGCAGCCTGTGATGCTGTAGCAAACGCGGAACAGGCGCAGCCCAAGCTGCATCTGGTGGTTTTGGGACATGTCGATGCTGGCAAGTCCACCCTGATGGGACGCTTGCTGCATGATCTTGGGTGAGCCCAAGCTGATAGCAGCAAAGTTTCAACTTGCCAGTGGTCAAGTTCTCTTATTGCAAAGTGTTCCTTTGCTAAGCTGTAGGTATCTGCCCACTTTTGTATAAGGACTGTGGCTTGCTTTGTCCAAGAGTTGAAGTGCACGTGGAAAATGCCGGACAGTTGCCCTGTGTGACTCTATTGCTGTACAGCTTGTGTCCACACCAAGCTCATTTCGGACCTGCGGATCATGCCTGACTCCAGACCGCATTTTCCAAAAGAGCTTGCACAAACGCTCAGTGCCATGTTACCAATTCAGTGTGTAGTTGGCTTGCAGGTACGTGTCACAGAAGGCAGTGCACAAGCATGAGAAGGAAGCAGCCCAAGCTGGCAAGGCCTCCTTCTCGTGGGCCTGGCTGCTGGATGAGAGGCCTGAGGAGCGTGCCAGAGGGGTGACAGTGGATGTGGCCACCACTCGCTTCCAGACCAGCCAGCGCAATGTGACGCTGCTGGATGCACCTGGCCACCGTGACTTTGTGCCCAATATGATTGCTGGGGCTGCTCAGGCAGACGCTGCCCTGCTGCTGGTGGACGGCTCACCAGGTGGCGTCACAACCTTTGCTGCCTGTGCTGCCGCTTTCACATTGCATGCCATCACCAGGCCAGTGGCTTGTTGCTGGATCAGATGTGACTCACTGTGCATTTCCAGTCTTGTTAGGTGTTGCTCTTGCTTTACTGGCAAGATCTGTGAAAAGCAGCCGGTCAGAGCAGCTTTTGCACTTGCTGGTGTCCTGTTGCCACATGTCACGCTGTCCCTGCTTGTGAATATGCTTCAAGAGGGGGTATTAACTCCAGCAGTACATTGTGCACCAAATTTGCCATGAGCAATCCCCAACTGTGGATGAACCGCTGTGTCATTTACGCAAGGTGGGTTTGAGTCTGGCTTTGAGGGGTCAGCAGGGGGCGGGGGTCAGACCAGAGAGCACGCCCAGCTGGCACGCAGCCTAGGCGTCGAACAGCTGGCAGTTGTCATCTCCAAGCTGGACACTTGTGACTTCTCCCAGCAGCGCTTTCAGG
>JAABUK010004866.1_pt1 | contig 21474 bp, 22 predicted proteins | sample 5559141 | NCBI WGS metagenome assembly JAABUK01 (sample SAMN10711869, study PRJNA513367) | rock metagenome | isolation source: Antarctica rocks | place: Antarctica: Victoria Land, Pudding Butte nord | collected 2016-01-03
ACGGGGGTGGCGGCGGTGGCGAAGGCGGCGGGGGAGGGACTGCAGGAGGTGGAGACTCTGGAGGGGGGAAGGGAGGGGGCGAGGGTGGAGGGGACGTGTCAGAGATAATGGCCGAAACATTGTTGTACGTGATGTTGCCTGCAATGCCGATCTGCCCAGCTTGCAGATTGATGACATCTCCAACAACATTGACAACACCTGATCCAGCAGCATTGGTGGTGAGAGCAATGCTGCTGTCTCCTACGGTACTGTAGATGATGGTATGGGTGCTGTTGGTGAAGAGCACAGGGCTTTGGCCGTAGGTAAGCAGCAAGGGTCCTTCTGAGCCTAGGTTTGCAAGCCGGACAGTGGTGCTACCGTTCCTTGCTCCAAGTCTCAGAGTGGAGGGATGCTGCACAGCACAGACAGCCTCTCAGGAAGGTTGAGAAGCTGTCACAACAGCTGCAGCTATGTCATGCTTGCATTGGTTAAGCATAGCCACATGTAGAGCGCAACTATAGTGCGTGCATCACAGGGCTGAGCGGCTTGCAGTCTAAAGAACACCTCACTATGTGAAGTCTGGGTCAAAGTTTGAAGCAGACATGATCTATGTCAATTGTTCTTTGCATGCACTCAGCTACAATCCTGACTTGTGAGCAGTTCCCTCCTGAGTTTGTATATTTATGGCAAAGGTCAACTGTTTTGCACAGCGCATGACCAGGCAAGGTTGTGCCCTCATTTCCCACAGGATCAAACTGGCTACAAACTCTTTAACAGCTGAATCAGAAATTCTGCCTGAACATGTTCACCAGGACTCTGACAGCAACATCAGCAATCACACCACATTTGCTGTCATGTGGTGAAGGCTGATGGTCTGCCCACATGCAGATTGGACAAGGTCTGTCCAGATTCAGACCAATGTTGCAAACATGGGCATCCGGCAGGCACACCTGTCAGTGCATAATTGCGTACCTCTGTACTCCCACTGTCCGCTATCAAGCCAGTGGGCTGGTCATTGCCGTACACTTCCAACCCAAAAGGTGTTGTGACATTGCTGGTGTCCAGGTCTGAGCTGCTGCTAAGATTACTGATGATCTGATCCACATCCAGCAGCAGGTGCCGACCAGCTGCTGCTGTGCGAGCGATCTGTGCAGTCCTGTCAATAGTTCCTGTGCAAGAATCCATTCTGATGAGGCCCATGATGAGCTTTCTTGCTCAGAAATGCTTGTGGATCATACGGCCACCACACATGGCAGGTTTGTATCTTGTCTTCCCAGCTATTGTCTGTCAACTCCACTGATGAGCCCAGAAAATGTAAATTGACATGAAGTTTGAGATTGTAACAGCTAACTGCAAGGGGGCTCATGCACTCACTTGAAGGAAGTTGCAATATGGCGATGCTGTTGCTCTGCAACAGCCAGACACAGAAGTTCTTGATGGGTCAACAGTCACAAGCAACTTCCAGTGTTGTTTCAGCCCTACAGAAAGCTGCAGACAAGACAAACTGAAACAACTCTCAGGCAGTGTACCTGTCTGCTGCAGGCGCCTTCTGCCTGAAGAAGATGTAGAAGAGACAGTATTCAGGGGCCGCACAAAGACGTTGCCATACACCGTTAGGTCTGCCTCCTTGCTATCTGCATGTGATCAAGACACACGTCAAACATGGCAACAACAGATATGCTATGTAGGACTGATGCCATCCCAGAATATTGAAGACTTGCTGATGTGCTATACAGAAGCAAAATGCAGGACCTTGTTACTTCAACAAGGAAGGGAGCTGCTCAGGACTGTACGTCCTAACCGCATGGGGAAAACACGTGTTGACTGAGTGAGTAATTGAGTGAGTGAGTGAGCAAGTGAGAGAGAGAGTAAGTGAGTAGTGAGGGAGCGAGTGAGTGAGGGAGCGAGTGAGGGAGGGAGCGAGTCAGAGAATGATCATTGGTCAGCATGGCTCCTGAGCCATGCATGTATACACAATGAAGAGAGGATTCAGTAACGTGGCAGCAACAGTTGATGGCATAGCAGGAACAACTGAAGCACTGACAGATAGCAGTGTTGCTGCTGTGCAACTCATGTGATGATAGCCCTTGCTACTGACTCAGCATGTCAAAACACCTCAGGGCTGTCAAAATATTCATGTCAACAGCAGATCACACAAGGCAGTGCAAGTTGCTAATCATCACACGCTTATGCAGCAGCATGCAGGGGCCTTTAGTTCAGGCACCAACAAGCCTGGTTGAATCTGATTGACACTGCTGGCAGACAGTGCACATCACGAACACTTCAGATACAATTCAACAGATATTGAATGTTGATCAATCCCTCTGCCTGTCTGATGCTACAATGTATATCAGCCACAACAAGCAGAAGGCATGCGCAAGATTCTATTCTGTATATTACTGCTTTCTGTTTTGTTCTGGTCCAGCTTACCAGAGCCTACAGTAGCTGTGCCACCACTTGGCACCAGTTGCAGGCTCTTCTTCTTGACAATGAGTCCCCCCTCCAGGTCCAGGGTGAAGAAGTTGTTGGCCAGCGAAAAACCTCCGAAAATGAGCAGAGCGTCATGCAGCAAGATCAGCAGCAAGATGCTTGACACCTGTGACAGCATAACAATAATAATAACAATAATTTAGAGGCGTTCCAGCTAATCGTTCTTGCCAGGTACCTACTAGGTGTGCCTAAACCCTAGTCCTGTGAGCCAACAGCTGTGACAGCATGACCTTTGAACTGATCTGTGCACTCGGCTGATGCATCAATGCAGGTCATGTCAGATTACAAGGTGGCGCTTCATTGTGCAACACTTTTGCTGAATGATGAGCTGGTTGAGCAAGTGTTTCTGACACCCCTTGCTATGGTAGGTCATGCACCTATGCATGTTCTTGTGCCGCTTGCGTTTTCTCAATTCAAGCACACAAGTGAGTCCTGATGAGGCACACAGTCACCGTGCATAGGCAGCATGTGCGGCTGAAGGTGCCTTACCAGCAAAACAGACTGCCACCATTTGCGGCCAGATCTTGATTGCTTGACATCAATAGTGTCTCTCTTGTTCTCTGGGCCCACACTGGAATCACGATCCCTGATCCCAGTCACATGCTCTGCATTATCGGCAGTGATTCGGTTTGCATCGCTGCCCGGCTGTTGAACAGCAGGCTGGCTTTGCGCAGAGCCTGCTGCATCCTGCTTAGTCTGTGCAGCATCCAGTCCACTAGGCAACAGAGCTGAGCCTGCTTCCAGGCTTCCAAGTCTGCCAATACCATCAACAGCGTTTGGCCTATCAGGCCATGCATGACTGCCCACTGATTGAAGCTGCTGGCCTTCAGACCATCTGTTGCGCTGGGTCTTCAGGGGGAGTGGGAGGGGCGCCAGTCTGATCCCGGATTGTAGCCTTTCAATCATTCCAGCCGGTTTTGAGTCTGTGGCAAGCTGTTGCGCCTGGTAGGGTGACTGAACTGGATTCCCAAAAGGCGCTACAGAGTTCCTTGCCAGTCGCCCTGGCAACAAGGCTTGTTTATCCTGCTCGCTGAGCCTAAGACTACCTGTAAAGCTGCAGCTTATAAACAAGCTCTTGCACTCTGTAGAGCAGCTTCTGCACAGAAGCCATGGACAGAGGTACAGGTGCAGCTCGGCATTACACTGCTGACAGTCGTGCTACCTGCTCTTTGGATTTGTCCTGGTAATGCGTACAGGTCTCTGAGACTCTTTTGTGGCTCCAGGGGCGCCCCCGGGATAGCTCCCAAGGAAGCAGGCCAGGCAAGCTCCGGCCTGCTTGACTGCGCTGTTCCCCCCAGATCTGCCATCTGCTCCTGCAGAGTGGCTTGAAGTTGTGGCGCTGCTCGCCTCCATAGGCCTGGCAAAGCTGGACCTGGGTAGCCTTGTGGGCTGGTCTGAGGTTGAGGCTGCTGCACGTCAGCTGTCTCGTCTGCTACAGCACTGGCAGTCCTGACGGGCGTTTGATGCATTCCGCCTGGGATGTTTCGGATGCCGTCCTGTCTGTCTGCTGACATAACAAATGAACGCAAGCGCTCAGGCGATGACTTGATGTCTGCAATATTGCGAGCTGCACTGCTTTACGCCAAGTTTCATGTCAGCTTGCTGGGCGAGCATAACAATGCAGTATATGCCTAATTTGCCTGTTGGGCAGCAGTGTCCTGCGCAAATCATGACGGGCACTCCAGCATCGTGAACTTTGATCGTTGATGTGAGACACGTCACGGGAGGGCCGCCTGGGGTTGCGATGACAAGATTGAACCTGTATGTGGCGGTGGTGCAAGCCTTGAGCCATAGGCAATCAGGCGCCACTTGAAGCCAAGGCCTTCATGGTCGTTACGATGCAACTGAACGGAATTTGAACGGTTTGTTTAGAATGCTGACGAATTTTTACTCACAGTTGATGGATGAGTCATGAGTGTGCACATGCAGTTGTGTGCAAGTTGTGCTTTCCTAATACAACTCCTAGAATAGCTTCCCAAACTTGCACTAGCGAGCAAGCTTAATGCAGCGAAGTAATGAGCGCAAGTGGACATGGAGGACATAAACGCGCCTCATGGTTGATGAATTTGTAGGCATTGAGTGCTTTGTGATGCATGCTGAGAGCTGCTTTACAATTGAAACTGGGCATGAGTCCAAGTCAGGTCATGGAACCGCTGCTGGCCACAAGCTGAGGCAAGCTGATCTTACGCAGGAGGACGGTTCGAAGTTTATAGTATTACCTGAAAAGGCAGACAGGCAAATTGCCTTGTATAGAACTTCGGATCAATCAAAGCATTTTGCAGGCACAACAAGACCAGCATCGAGTCCAGGCATCAAACACACAAGAGTTTATGACTGACTGCTTCGGTGACGTGTCCCACGCGGATTGTCAGTCTGTTTTCATCTTGGTATAGCGCAAAAGCCGTCTCAAGTAGGTACCATTGGTCAATCGCAGAAACACTGCTGCTGCTGCTGCTGCTGCTGCTGCTGCTGCTGCTGCTGCTGGCGCTGTTGGCAAGCAGTATGCATGGGTTTGCTGCAAACCACAGGCGGCCCTTGTGAGACTGTCCCATCACCCTTGTGAGACTGTCACAGCACCGCTATTAGCTTGTAGTGATGTGGAAAAACATCATGTGACATGTTGTGTGTGCATAAGCAAACCGCGCTGTAGTGACTCAGCTTGGAAGAGCTGTAGGTACAATGTTTGATGTATAGCTTCAGTCACATGCATTGATGTCGTGCATGTGTGGGCCGCAAACCAGGGGTGGCCCTTGACAAGAAAGGTTTTTGCCAGCTTAAAATGATGTGCAGGATATATGTGTGTACATGTGTACACTGCAGTCTATGTGTGGTGGCTGACCTGTAAAAGATGCAAGTAAGAAGTGTTGGTGAACAATGCTACTACTAGCAAGCATTGTGCAAGGCTGAGCTATAAAGCAGGGTGGTCTTTATAAAGCAGCGTTGCCATTGGCTTGTAGTGGTGTGCAGGACATGCTGTATGGGCATAAGTGGAACTGCTAGCAGGAGCACCCGAAACCAAAATGTCAGCAGAGACAAGGCTCAGAGGAGCCTGTCGGAAGCAATGCTGGGTGCTCTACCCATGTACAAGATATGGTGTTTGGGAAAATCAATGTGTTGAACCCCTTACGAGCAAGGAGCACGTATGACTGCTCTGCATCATCCTAAATTGCAGCGTCGGTGAGTGAGGCGCATTGACGAACGCTGGAATAGGAAGTGCTCCGAAACCATAAATGGCCAAGACTATTTGCTGGTATGGTAGGCAAAGATTGATTTTGCAGCAGTCAGGCAAGCTTGCAGGTGCTGCGGTAAGCGGCTGCCACAGCATGAATGCTTTGGATGAGCCTTGTAAGGCATTCGGAGACTTTGTCGAAGACGTTCAGCACTGTACTGATCCAGGCACAGGCCTTCAGCAGCTCTCCACGAAGGGCTTGACCTCGTTGCTTGCCATGCGCGACATAGGATACAAGATGTTTGGTGTCACCGAGGGAGTGAAAGCAAATGCAGCAAAAGCAAGGGATGCTTTTGACGAGAAAACGCTTGTGTTGCAAAACCTTCTCTATGAAAGCGGGTATTACCAGAAGGAGATTCAGGAAGCGAGAGACTACAAGTCAGCTGTCAGCAATGCCGACATGGAGCTCATGTCAGTCGAGGAATTCAAGCAAACAGCTGGGGCTGCTTTTACAGCAGACCTTGAGGCATCCTCAGACAGCTATGAGCATAAGCTGGTGCTGAAACGGCTTGACCATGAGCTGCAGTCCAGGAAGCAGGCCAGACAGCAGCTCAGTGAGTTGAAGGCGCGCAAAGATGCGTTGCAGACAAATTTAGGGCAAAAACGCAAGGCCCTGGCCGACCTACACAAACATGCGAAACATATCAAACATTCCACGCAAAACGTCAGGAAGCTCCTCTCTCTGCCTGATTGCAACGATCAAAGTCAGCACCAGCTTGCTCAGCTGCTACCACTTCCACTATACTTCATCTACTCTCAGGCATCAGCCATCCTAGACACCTTGTCAATTTCAGTCAGAGCAGAGGTGGCAGGATCTAAGGAGGAAGCCGAAGTAGAGCTTGCTAGCGACAACAAGAATGCACTACAGCCAGCACGCAAGAAGCAGAAGCGCTCAGCGTCTGTAGCGTCAACAGCAGACAATGACCACTACCAGGTCTCTCCTGCAATACATGCCAGGCTTACTCACTGTGTTTGCAAGAAGATATACTGTTGTACTGTCAGGAGCTGGCATCATGAACACACCTGCACATGTAGCACATCTGCCTGCCTGCATTGTCCTGCCTCCATTGTCTGTCATAAGACCAGCCATTGCATACGTCACTGATTTGTTCCCATGCATTCAAGTCTTGTGTTGCCTGCAGCCATTCCCTTTGACAGTCAAGCTTCACGTGCTGGACCTGTCCCATACCATCACCTTCATTTACCTGCCAAGCCTGGGTGTTGTCACAGCAGAGGCTGGTGATCAACCTGGCAATGAGCTGCTGGCCGCCTTGTTCAAGGACGACTCTGGCAAAGACACTCCAAACATGGCCAACAAGTACATAGAGGATGGCTCTTTTGTGTTTGACACCAAAGTCACCGCCAGGCCTTACAGGTAAGCCGTACTACTCAGTTGCTTTTGAACATACGGCAGGCAGTGCTGACTGCAGCTGTCTTTGTCATGTCATATCAATCTGTGTACCTGTGCCTTTGTCCTTGCATTTGCCTGTCTGTCTGCTCTGCCTGTGCCCATGCCCACTGTTGCATGTGTGTCCCTGTCTCTGTCTGCGCCTATGTCTATCTGTATGATGTCGCAGCTAGCCTGTTGGGCAGCTGCTAGAGTCTGCATGGTTGAGACACCGTGAACGGCGCGACTGCTGCATCTGTGATGAGACGGCATGCCATAGGCCTGGCCTCTGCAAATCTCTCTGTACATGGTGTGTAACATGTGCATGTGCTTGGCAGGTGGGCACAGTGGCTAGCTGGGCTGGGCTTCCTGCCGGCAATGCCTGCTGGCTTGTTGATGCAAGGGAATGTCAGTCAGGAGACGCTGCAAGATGCGGTGAAGAGCTACAGCAGAGAGCGGCGGGCCATACATATCCTGACCACACTGGTCAAGCAGGCAGAAGCCGCATCTGAGCTAGGGTAGGTGGTATGCCAATGTCCCCGTCATGAGTGTCATTGGCCCATGCCTGTTTCATGTTGTCCAGGCTGCGCTGCCCTTCTTGATCAGTCAAGACTTCCCCTTTGCATGTATGTTTTGTTCGTCAACCTGTTGTGTGTATCTAGCCATCATCACTGCACTGCATGCAAAGCCGGTCATAAGCTCAATAACAGAAGATTCAGCAGTGCTAGGTTCATGTAACAGAGCATGTACGTTGCAGACAGCAACTGTCAGAGCTAGGCAAGAAGCGCATCCCACTGCACTTTCCCACCAGGCTCTTTCAGCATGCACCTGAGGCCAGCCTGCAAGTGTGGCAGGAAATGCCCAAGCAAGCCTGGCCAGCCTCTGTTGCTGCTGCCAAGCTCCAGCCTCCCTCTAGTGCCAGTAAACCAGGTGTGCCCTTGTCATATACTCAGGGAAGAGGTCTGCTTGCTTTACCGGAAATGTCTACTCGATACCCGTTCCTCTTGGGCCCTAACAACTGCTGCATCTCGGATTGCTGTGGTGTCTTCTGAGGCCTTTGGCTGTGCTGCTAAGTGAGTTGTCTTTCATCTACAGTCACTGATAGGTTACAAGAGAGAGCTTGTGGTGGTTTTACCAAGGTTGGTGGCAGCGAGAAACAAGAGTTCACTAGGCAGGGTGGCACTGGGCAGTGTGGCAAGGTAGCCACAGAGCATGCAAGCAAAGCTGTCCATGCATGCATCTGAAGTACAACGACTACAGTGCTCAAATACCAGAATGATTTTGCACTACGCAGATGTAACCATGCAAGATGCTGAGGAAGATGAGGAAGGGGAGCTGGCCGATGCTCCTCAAGCATCCATTGATGATGTCAAAGCAGAGGAGGATTCAGGAGCAATGGAGATAGATCCAGGTTCGGCTGGCCAAAGTAAGCACGCCATCTGACCTGCAACACTCGACTGCATTGTCTGCTTTCTTGCTAGAGTCTTGCATGTCATCTGCTGCTTTAGTGTGATCGTCTTGTCTTATATATCTTAACTTTCTCAACACTTTGTCGATACATTTTAAACGTCTGTGACCTTCTGAGGCATGTGAGCTGCATGTCACAGATTTGCATGCTGTCCACACTGCCAACCTGCAACAATTGTCATGCTAACAATTTGGCTGGCTTCAGTCACTCAAAAGGCTGCATTACATTACTTGGTGTTTGATAACAAAAAAGGGATGTGTAGTATCTCTATAACAAAAGTATTTGCAGTGGGCAACCCCCTTCACGATGCCCTGTAGCCCCCACAGGCATTCGGCCCTTGACATGTGGTCACAAGGGGCATGTCTACCAATCACAATTCTGCTGCTTCAAAGCACTTGATGCAGTGCAGATGGTCACAGAGAGGCTTTGGGGCAAGGGCAGGTCCCAGAGCCCCTGACACAAGTAGATGGGGAGGGGCACATCAGCTGGGGCAAAGCAAGCCAGGATACCACCTTCAAGATGTACAAGATGATGATGAAGAGCCCCAATGGTTGGCAGCTTGATGGACATGTGAGTCTCTGAGGCAGTGCTGCTAGGAGAGAAGGCATGGCACCTTTAGGGCTGTGTGGATTGAGTTGTTGCTTTGGTTCTATTGCTCATGATTATCATCATTACTCAGCTGGCGTCCCTCACCAAGCCAGGCATGTAGGCTGCAGATGGTCCTAGCTCATAAAGTCTATCCCAAGAATGATAATGAAAACTGCTGACCGGTGTTCCCTTTTCGTGTGAGCAGGTGCAAATTTACAGCAGCTATTCAGCGGTGCTAATCAAATCTATTCCCAAGAATTGTAACAAAATATGCTGACCGGTGTTCCCTTGTGGTGTGAGCAGGTGCAAATCTACAGCAGCTACCCAGCAGTGGCGCCTCAGGTTGTGGTCACTGCCATCAAGGAGGGCTACTCGCCAGCAAGGAGTCTCAAGGCAGGCCGCCCTCAGCGACAAGAGCTGTCACACCAGGAGGTCACTGCTGTCCAACAGCAGGTGAGATGTTGCTGCTTTTGTCCAGACATGGCCATTATGTTTGTGACAGTCTACCAGCGCAAACGTTTTGAACTATTCATCACGATCATGAAAATGTACCAGCGCCCAAATGATGCTGGAGTATCATTAGATATTTTGCAGAAGAAGACTGTTCATTCGTGCTTATCACTTGTGTGTTTGATACCATGCTCATATAGCACATGCAGCACTATACACTGGTGCTTCATGCAATAAATGCATTGTGCACAGTAGTGTTTGCTCTCATGCATTGCCTATGCATCAGGACGTTTCTTGGTACACCTGCCTGACATGATGTGCAAACGCTTTTGTAGGTCAACAGGGACCTGCTGTCCAAGCTGATTGAAGATGAACAGAGTCGTGTTTTGTCGTACCAGATGATGCAATTGCTTATTTTGCTAGTGGAGCGCACCAGAAGCAAAGGGCCCTTGTCAGCTGCAGCTGCACTGCCTGCTGCTGCTGCTGCTTCTGCGGTTGCTGGCGAGGGTGCAGTTATATAGTCTCTTACAACCAGGTCTGGGGCTAGACAAAGCTGGTATAGTGTGGAGAGTGCGCGACATTGAAAAAACATAATATGTATTGCGATGCGTGACTTGGCAACATCAAACCCTCTGAGATTGGTACAATGGCTGGTGCAAATTTACCGCCCATTCATCCTCTGTCGAAAGAACACGCTGTTGCATCTCCATCAGCCTCGGCTGGAAGCTCTTCCTCCCAGAAGGGCGAGCGTGGACCGGCCTGGCGCCCTACTGTAGGGCGATGCGTGGCGCAGCATGGCTCAAGCTGCGTTGCTGCAGAGCCTCAACAGTCAAGCTACAAAGCAGTCTGTGATTGCGTTGATGAACGCATGTCACTTAGGATCGCTATATTCGTGAGCGCGTAGGAGCAGCATTGCTTGTGCTCAAGAGTCGGCTTTGCATCGTGATCACTGCAATAGCAACAGTCACTATAGAGCTATGTTGTCGAGGCTCGTGCCGCAGCGTTACAACGTTGCGGCTGGTCTCCTTAAGCCATTGTCTGCGCGTGGCCTGTTCAGCCGGACAGAGTGCTCGGTTGAGCACGATATATCGATCGATACCTCGGCCCTGTCTAGACCTGCAGCGCATGACCATGGCAAGCTTCCAGGCAAAGAGCCGGAGACAGAGATGGCAAAGCATATCAAGAGCATCATCCGAGTAAGGCACACCTGCCTTGTCTCTCTAGTCACACGGCCAAGAGTCCGTGTTGACTGACACTCTAAGGTATTGCTTGCAGTTTCGCGGGGGACCCATCACGTTGGCGGAATATATGTCGGTGAGGCACCGTTCTACAAAGCGATGCCTGAGCCACCAGAGGCAAAGTTTGACACAGTGATGCCGTGCAGGAAGTGTTGACCAACCCTCAAGCAGGCTACTACATAAATCGGGACATGTTTGGCACAGATGGCGACTTCACCACCTCACCAGAGATCTCACAGCTATTTGGTGAGGTAATGGAGCTTTTATTGCGTCACCAATTTCTGCATCTTCTCATGTTCACTATGCCTGGCAGCCATCAAATGGCAGAGCAAAATGAATGCTTCAGCGCTGTTTGAAGCAACTTCATGCATGGCAGCTTGCAAGTTGGCTGTGACCTCTTGTTTTACAAACATGCACGTTTGCTGTCACTGTCAATGCCATTCTTGGCTCCCAATCCTGGTGTCCATGTTTAGAGCCAGACTGTGCCATGCCAGCTGACATCCTTCCAGCAATTCTGTATTAGCATGTATTTGCTTGTCCAGGACTACATACATGCTGACCCACACTGTGTCTTGTATGCAGATGATAGGAATCTGGTGCCTGACTGTGTGGCAACAGTTGGGCAGTCCCAGCAAGATGAGGCTGGTAGAGCTGGGCCCAGGGCGGGGCACTCTCATGGCTGACCTACTACGGGGAACAGCCCCCTTCAAACCCTTCATATCAGGCCTAGATGTTCATCTTGTTGAAGTGAGCCATGTGCACAGCTGGGACAGGCTGTTGCCACAGTTCTGTTCATGTAATTGCATCCTATAGAGGTTCCCATATTGCAATATTGAACTGTGGGTCCAACTTGTCTGACAGTGTCCCTGTCTGACCTGTGATGTCTGTGCGTAGAGCTGCATATCTGCTGTCTGCTGCAAAGTGACCGGTGCCAGTCTTTGTTCATTGCACCTGCATGGAGCACAGCAATTGGGCCTGCATGCTGACCTGGCACTCACACAATAACGGCCGCTTGTTGGCACGCTGCTCATCTTGCCCACGTCCTCAACATCTTCACAGGTAGGCAATGCAGTTTGAAATCAAGAGCTTCTTGTAGCTCATGTGGCATAGCTGAGGTGTTCTTCACCAATCTGTGCTCCCTGGCCTGCAGGTCAGCAAGTTCTTGCGACTGCAACAATGGGACAAGCTTCATTGCCGTGGCCTTCCAACAGCTATTGCCAGCACTGCAGAAGGCCATCAGAAGGGCACAGCCATGCCCTCTGGTGTTCAGGTAGACTGACATCCTGACTTATATGCTGCTCTGCTTCCCCATTCTCATGCACACAGTGTTCACATCAATGATCGCATCAGCAGTGTGTGATGTTATGCATGCTAGGCACGTCTGATCTTGGGTGTATCATGAGCGCTAAGCATTGCAACACGAGTTAGGGGGAAGAAGTCTCAAGTAGCTGCCACATGCCCGTTCCAGTGACACGCAGCACAGCTCATTATTTGTGCTCATGTACACCCTTTCTGCAGCATTCTACATTCACAATGCATGCCATCTTGGCCATTCTCCCTGCCCTCAAACCTCTTAGCATTGCTAAGGTCAATCCATTGCTTTCAGCATTCACCTGTGCTGTCGCTAGCATGAGCTCTGCAAACACACATGTGTTGACAGTAATACTGCTGTGGCCTTGACAGGTACATTGGCATAGAAGCCTAGACGAGGTTCCGTATGACTTGCCAACAGTGTACATTGCCCATGAGTTCCTAGATGCCCTGCCTGTCCATCAGTTCCAGAAGACAGAGCGAGGGTGGTGCGAGAGGCTGATTGACATAGCCAGTGATGATAGTCCCTTGCACTTCAGGCTGGTGCTGTCACCTCGACCAACACCAGCGTCCAAGCTGCTGGTTGACAGGAGACTTGGAGCCTTGCCATTTGATCAAAGTAGGCCTGCAGCAGGCTCTTTGCTTGAAAGTTGATGGGCAGGTTATACCTGCAACTGGTGCAGGACTGCCCAGCAATCCAGAGCAGTCTGCTCCACCTGCTTCTTGCGCTGTTGATAACCACTTTATCTGTCAGTCATCACTCAATCAGTCACGCAATCAATCAATCAATCAATCAATCAATCAATCAATCAATCAATCAATTGATTGATTGTTCTATCACCCAAGCAACCACCTGATGTGTTGATATTGTTGACTGTAGGACTCACTGTGGTACTCAACAGACAGTGCTTGAGCCATCACCATACACTCAGCACTCAATGCTGATTGACTTGTTCTTTCCACATTGCCCATGACCATGAGACGCTCTTTGCGACTCACCTTCAACTGTTGAAGCAGCATGTCTTTGATGGCTGCGTTGTTGTTGAACTTGCTGTCGTGGTACCAAATAGGTTCTCCCCCCCCCATTAAACTTCACAAAAATGAGCACGTCAAAGATGCCTGCCTGCAAACTTTTACACAATTATTGGTTACGCTGCGTCATGGCAGTGCAAAGCCACTTGTCCTGTGCTGTTCTGCAGAGGCTGCCATGAAGGGCCTTGAAGTGAGCCCACAAGCCATGACCACAGCAGGGGATCTAGCCAAAAGGGTGGCCACCCATGGGGGTGCAGCTCTGCTGATAGATTACGGCCGTAACAGACCGTACCCGACAAGCTTACAGGCCATCAGGGAGCATCAGTTCTGTGGGCTGCTAGAACAGCCCAGCAAGGCTGACCTCAGTGCGCATGTAGACTTTGGGGCAATCAGGTCGCCTCAACATTTCTTTCCAAACTGTACACTTTGTTTGAGTATTGTTGATGGTGTACAGCTGTTGGGGGTTTGCTCTGCCTCAAGGATCCTGTTGCATTGTAGACTATCATGATCCATGGGCGTCATCAGGCTCCATCAATCTGTGACATTCTGCATAGGACATGTTGGCGTTCTGAACTTGTGAGTTAGACATGATGAGTTGGGTGGGTAACTGCATGCAGGCAAGGTGTAGGGGAGTCACAAGCAGCTGCTACTTGCCATGGCCCCATAAGTCAAAGACAGCTGCTCCAAGGCCTTGGCATTGAGGCTCGACTGCAAGCTCTCCTCAAGACTGCAGATGCAGATGAAGCAGATATGCTTCAGACCGGGTATCTGAGGCTAGTTGGAGGAGGTGCTTCAGCAACAGCTTCTGTGCTAGGGGATGGCAGGCAGAAGGGACAGCAGCAGGACCAGAATGCACAGCCTGCACAGGAAGGCATGGGCCTGACATATCAAGCAATGGCCATTACTTCAGAAGACGCACCTGTTCCTGTTGCTTTTGGAGAATGATCCTCAGGATTTCTTCACATAATATACTGAGTCAGTCTTGCTGCACTATCATTTATCATTCTTACAATGGTGTGAACCAACTTTGGAGAACGAAGTATACAATAATGCAGTGAACTACATGCGGCATGGTAATATCACATGCATCCTGACAACAAGCCTGCCTGACTGTTCATTCATGTAGACCTAATGGGGGGTGACACCGGTGAATGATGGGAGCGTCGCCAGCAGACAAAACCTGCAGCGCACTGCAGAAGTAGGGGTGCAAACGGGGCGCCCAGAATGGCCCTGGGCGCCCTTGAAACAAAGAGTCCTGGAGGGTGGAAATGCATGAGATCATGACGTACATGCTCAGGGATATGACCATAACAGAGTAACAAAACAGCGCTACAATGTCAGCAAATCCAAGCTGCACTGCAACAGTCCACAAAAATTTTAGACCAATGGATGTTGACCAATGGATTGCTGGTAGCATGTGGCACATGCCATGTGCCGCCAAATTTGCAAGATGGCTGGTCTCGTACGAAGAGAATTTTGCCCATGACAGAGGCATGCATCGGCCTGCGATGTCACCGTTGTGCCTTGCTTGCCTTGCGGTAAGACTGTGCGTCGTCACGTCTCAGTACTTTCACCCAAGTTGGTGGCATAGATACGGCCTAGATCAAGTCACTTGCGGTCAAGCACGACACTCGAGCCAGCCTTTCATTGGCAACGATGCCTTCTTCGACGTGGCCAATGTCACGTATAGTCCAGGATCGAAGCTACACACGTTTGCAGGCGTGAAAATATTCCTGCACCCGAAAGATGTCAAAGAATTCAGCAAAGCCAGCAGTGCTATCGTGAAGCCATTTGTGCTCATCACACGTAGCAACCTGGATGAGTTAGTTCCCTATCCTGATAGCGACAGGCACGCCGAGTACTTATCAGCCTACACCACCATACTCGAGCATAAGCAACTGGTGGGCTGGTATGGGTCAAACAAAGTGTTACTGCACCCCAAGCTCACTGCATTGCCGTTGGGTCCGAAGTGGCAATGGCAATCTACTGAATTTCATGGCGAAGATGAGAATAAAGGTCTGGTGTCCAAGCTTTTGAGTTACTATGCCCTAGATGTTATGTATAATTTCTATGGCAAGAAGAGGGACCGGCTGATATATCTGAGCATGACAGAATCATCATCAGACAATGCCAACTATGCACCTTGGCGCGGATCCAGGCGCAAAGCAGCGCAGGCTTTGCGATCCAACTTCCCTCCAGCTTCTGATTCGGCAACCAATGTTGGAAACCAACCAATGATAAGCAATGTCAAAGGCTGTGGAGGCAGGCTTGAGCTGGAGCAGTACCTGATTGAGTTGCAACATTACAAGTTTGTTCTGTCACCTGCGGGCAATGGTCCAGATGCACACAGGACCTGGGAGGCATTGATGATGGGTTGCATTCCTGTTGTTTTGACAGGCCCCTTTGATGAGATGTATGCAGGTTTGCCTGTTTTGATATTGGATTCATGGGATGAATTGACACCCAAGAGGCTTGAGCGGGCTTACAAAGAAGTTAGGTATGGTCAGCAAACGTTCAATTTCGACAGTTTGTTTACACCGTACTGGTTCAGAATGATAGATAAAGCGATTCATGCCTTCTCCATGAATGAGAACGGATCATAATTGACAGCCTGATCACAATCCCATGACAGATTTAGATCTGTTTGAATGCACCGTAATGGCAAACGAACACTGTGTCATGTCAGACAATGTGGAATCGAATAAGTGCACCTTGCCGCTTATGCAAGCATTGCAAAAGGCTGACCTGCATCCTATACAACTGATCTGCCAGTTTGGTAAATGAGTGCACCTTGCAGTCAGCAAAGTACTGACCTGCATTACATACAGCTGATCCACCAGTCTGGTAATAAAGTGCACCTTGCAGCCTGTGTTAGCATTGCAAAATGCTAACACCTGCATCCTACACAACTGATACGCCATTCTGGGAACTGCATGACCAGCAGGTTGCTTGTGCTTGGCTGAATCGTTTGAAATGTCTAAGGGCTGCCTTTTACCTCCTACAATTTGGCAGGTGATCCGCTGGTTGGGGTGGGATTTCTACCCACAATCCGTATCAGCCACAATGACAGGACCAAGGAAGCAAAGTGGGACAGCAATGTGTTTGTGGAGGCCTGCATGCAGCAGGAAGATCGTCAATGTTGGTGGGAATATGGTCTGAAAGCTGCAGTTTATGCAGTTTGCATCTCATGACAAATACAATGCACCATTAAGATATGCCATTCCGCAGTTGCCCTGGCTCCCATGATCAGACCTAGCATGTGAACAACCGATAGTAATCACAATCCAATGACCTTCATGCCGCATGACCAGCTGACAGTACTCACAAAGCATGCAAAGCAAGCAGCTGTGCACGATATTCTTGGGTGCAACAAGGGGACCTACAGGGTTGCGTGCAGGAAAATATGTTATGCTAGTGCCAAAAGCTATAGCAGATGAAAACGTCTGGAAGCTGGACATACTGCCTCCAACTACGAATGACATTTTGCCACCACAAATAAAAGAGGCCAAGTGAAAGCTCAGCAACATACCTGAACAAGGAAAACATCCAGTGCAAGCACTGGGTTGTAAGACCCGGCTCCTCCTGCCAAAAATGGATTGGCTGTTGCATTTGTCAGCGTTTTTGCAACCAGAAGCCCCACAGTGGCTTGCAAGCCCAACAGAGTTGAGCCCAGACCCAACACATTGATCCAAGACCCTCGCATCAAAGTGTTCAGCACGTCTGCTTTCTTGACACGCTTAGAGTTGTCATCTGGTCCTGTGCTGAGATATCGGTACAAACGCCTCGACAACCTTGTGTAGCCAAACGACCAGAAGGTGCTCAGGAAACCAGCCACCACGCCAAACAAGGTCAGCCACAATGATATGCTAGGGCCATTCTGCACACCCAAAGTGCAAGACATCCTGAAGGCTGCATCACTTGAATGACAGAGCTGTCTAGGGCAAGCAGTTCAGGCACATGATCATGATGATGCTGATCTTGCAATCAGCTCTCAGCTTGGCTGTGACTGGTTTGATGCAACGTAAAATTGAGGTGGCATGCTATCTGTCAGGACAAATGCAACACAAGTATGTACAAGCACATGTATGCTGGAACAGCAAGATGCGCACTTAACATGAGCAGGCAACTTACCAGGGATGTAAACGCAACAGAGAACAGCAGAATTATGGCCGAGACAACAGACAGCACCAGCTGCGTCCAGAAGCTAAGCCAGCCAAAGCGTCTGCAGGCTGCTGCAGCATTGGCTAAATTTTTGCGTGCTGGCTCACTGATACTGGCAGAAGTGACCTGGACTGGAGGATTGCTCTTTGGACTACCAGCAGCGCACGCCACCTGAATCAAGGAGGCCAGTGTGGCAGCGAATTCACGCAAGTCAAGCCAGGCATGCAATTACTGATCACGCTACCTGTAGCCTGGTAGGACCTTGTTGATAGCCCGGGGCTTGCTGAAAGCTTGTCTGACGTGTGATTGGTCGGCTGCAGCATGTTCTAACTCGAAAGTGCGCGACATCGCGGCGGAATACCAAGAGTCTAGCTTTCAGCGAGCGGGCCAATACAGCATGTGGTCTCTGTGCGAGCAGGCAGCTCCGGCCAGACAAGGCTGCCGACATCACAAGTCAGCCTTGACTTATGGCCGGTATGAAGGCGTATGGGCAGCGCGATGCAGGCGCATGGCAGTCATGGAAGATGGTCAACATGCCCATGTTTAGAAGGCAAAGCGTCAAGTTGCCCTCAGAAGGGTTTTGCCCTAAACCTTGCTTTCAGATAAGCGCTGACGCGTTGGAAGCACGGTACAGCAACCGTTTTTGAAGTGCTTTTGCCATTTGCCCGGCACTCGGCTTGGAAGCTCACGTTCAAGGACTTGCCAAGAAGTGGCACACGCTTCCTGCTACCTCAACGCTGGTTTGCACCTGCCCACGGCATGCACGGCGCTGTTTGTCAGCGCTCTTTCCGCTCATCAACAGGAGTTCCTTTGTTCGCGACTAGAACTCAAGCCACAGTAGCCAAATGTAGACGACGGTCTGCAGTCCGCCCTATCACTGCCTACAAAGTTGACATCAACTTTAACGGTCGCACAGAAACGCTAGAAGTGGCGGAAGATCAAACTATTCTTGAAGTTGCATTGCAACAAGGCATTGAACTATCCCATGACTGCAAAATGGGCGTATGCATGACTTGTCCAGCAAAGCTGGTGAGGCCCTGTTGCAACATTGCTCAACATGCATGCCTTCTGTTCTATTCTTGCGCATAAATTTCTGCGTGATTCAGCAGCTCTCGTTGCTGCAGTAGGTCTCAGGCAGAGTGGATCAGACGGCAGGCATGCTGGACGAAGATGTTCAGGAGAAGGGCTATGCTTTGCTATGTGTCGCACAACCTCAGAGCGATTGCACAGTTCAGACAATAGAAGAGGTGAGGACCTGGTTTAGCAACCGCATCATTGCTCATGAAATGCTCTGCAGCTGTCAGCATCAGCAACAAAGGCTCTTGGGGCGCATTTTATTCATGGTGTCATCCAAGGGGCTTTTTGGCATGTGACATGCTTCTGTGCGCTGTATCTGCATAGCAGGTTCGTAGTCTGCCTGCATGCTGTACAACGCATATGCGTTACACTTTCAGCTGCCAACACGTTCCGTGCACATCTGGTCACTCTCGTTTGTAGCAGCTAAAACGGACCTGTCATGGGCTGCAGGAGGAGCTGTTAGCTGAAGTCATGCACTCTGGTGCATTGTGACAAAGACAAAGTCGTATTCCGCGCTGGTGCAGTCAACTACAATGTCAGCCTGCTGATCTTAGTTCCAACGAGTGGCGTTTGCCCAATGACCCAGCTTTTGTTATGGTGTCAGGTTTCCTGTGTTTTTTGTTTGCTCAACAGATGGTATGCTGTTACTGAGACATCATCACGTGTACTTTGTTTTTGATTTGATGCAAGCCAAGATCTTGTAGTGACAATGGTGGCATGAGATCCAACCATACGTGCGGACTGTAAATCTGTGCCACGCATAAGATCAATCACGTCTGACGCTTCAAAAAGAACAATCAGATCAGCTTTGTATCATCATCCTTGCGTCAGTATGTGGGACTTGTTGGTGCAGCCATGCATACGCAAAGCACAGTGCAACCTTCAAGGTTGTCTGTATATTGACTTGCAAGCTAATGCATGCAGGATGTAGATGTAGGCATCATTGATCACGGTGTGACTGTGTGCCAGCTTGCCTAGTCATAGAGTCTTGACACATGACAACCAGGGTTACCGTAGTAAATAAAATGCACTGGCAAGATGACACCTGGCCATGTGACAGAGGCTCTGCAGCAGCTGACATGTAGACGGGCTGAATTGCTGTTGCTTATACAGACTTGACAGCCATATTGAATGGTCAGTTACAGACTTGACAGCCATATTGAATGCTCAGTTACAGCGTCACTTCTCATGTACAGTCACTACATACTACCAGCTGTTGCGCAACATCTGTCTTGAGGCCTAACTACGTACTGTTCGCCATGGTGTACATATTTGTCACCGCTAAGTCATACACCACAGCTGCACAACAACTCACCATGACTCAGTCAACATCAGCAAAGCAAGACCATGCACTGAAACAGAGATTCGACTGGTACCCAAGACTACCATAAAAGGTGTCACAATTTGAAAGAGTGCAGCCATATTGGGCTATACTTTGCTTTCCAGCTTCAAATCACTGAGTGGTGCTTGATACCCCTCTTTCATCTATCATGCTGACATCTCAGGACCTGCTGCTGCAGGACTCCTCAGGCTTTTGGCTTGATCCACAGTCACTCCCATGCAGCCGTCAACCTGCAAGATGAATACTCACATGGGCTGTGCCATGTTTGCCACACGCACAAAGGCTTGGCTGCCTAGCAGCTGGACCCAATCACCTGCATGGCCCGTCCTATGTTGCCCGCAGCTTTGGCCACCTCACAACCGTTCAACTAACATCAGATCTCCACTGTCAGTGCTGCCAGCTTGTGTCAAGGCTGTTGTGGAGTTGGCACGGCTTGCGCTGCAGCTGGTCCCAGGGGACTCCATCTGGGTACTCAGTGGGATGGGTGGCTTGGTACCTCGTAGGCTAGCTCTTGCTGGAGAAGCAAAGCATGCCCAGCATGATTTGAAGTGCTTGTGCACCCATAGCAGTCCCTTCTTGATGTCAGCAACACCAGCTTGGGCTAACAGGAGCACCATGATCAAGACAAAGGCTGTGTTGAGCAGCAGCAGTAAACCCCCTGCTGCATCCAGGCCAGACTTGCTGGCAACAAAGCTCATGCTGGTGTCCATCATGTACAAGCAGCCCACAGCTGTGGCAACCACAGTGAAGAGACCTAGTACCTGCATGGCACACACATTCCTCCGTTGCATCTATACACAACAGCCACAGGAGCATGTGAGACTGTAGCAGCAGGTGGATGTAAAGTTTGTAGGGCCGGCCATGAACCCTGGCAGAACCCTGGCAGAACATGCATTGGATGCTACTCACATGTAGCAAAGCAATGTGCTGCAGCTGGAGCGTCAACCAGATTTGGAAGCAAAACCATATCTAGTGGCCTTTCAAGTGGCTTTGCAAAGATTGCAGAGTCAAGCATGCTCAAGGATGACGTAGGAGTTTGAATAATCAACTGCTCATGGTGTTCACCAAACTGCAGCAGCATGCTGCAAAATTGCGGCCCTTGTTGAGAACTCAGTTAGAGTGCCTGTACCTGCGCTGATTGAGACAATGCAGCTCGAAACGGGCGCAGGTGGGACAGCAGTGCAAAGCCCAGGATCAGAATCATCAACACCACCGTCAACTGATAGTAGGAGCTCAATGGTGTGGTTAGAGCAAGTGCTAGCGCCAGTGCAAAGGTCTGCCACAGGACCAGACTGTCCCAGAACCACAAGCTCGGTCTGCGCAGCAGCCAACATCTGTCTTGTGCTAGTAGACAATCAACACTATCTTAGTAGACATGATGGACGTTTGGTTGTCTGATTACATGTTTGATAGCCCAGGGATGAGTCTACATGGAGCATGCATGCATGTCAATGGCGTGGAGATCGTGGGCATCCCCTGTGTGAAAGGGCATCCCCTGTGTGAAAGGGCATCCCCTCTGTGAAAGGCCATCCCCAATGTAAAAGGGCATCCCCTTTGTGAAAGGGCATCCCCTCTGTGAAAGGGCATCCCCTCTGTGAAACAACAACAATAACAGTGACAGTGACAGTGACAGTGACAGTGACAGTGACAGTGACAGTGACAGTGACAGTGACAGTGACAGTGACAGTGACAGTGACAGTGACAGTGACAGTGACAGTGACA
>JAABUK010004867.1_pt1 | contig 21471 bp, 19 predicted proteins | sample 5559141 | NCBI WGS metagenome assembly JAABUK01 (sample SAMN10711869, study PRJNA513367) | rock metagenome | isolation source: Antarctica rocks | place: Antarctica: Victoria Land, Pudding Butte nord | collected 2016-01-03
GGCCGCCTGGAGTTCGGGCGAGGCGCTGTTCCAGAGAGGATCAGGGAGCGGCGGCGCGGGTGTCATTGCAGCAAGATAGTGTCATGATTGGCGAACAGCAACCCCACCCTGTGAACGGCTACTGCCGGGTAGGGGCCGAGCCATCCCCGTGGATGCGTCCCAGATCATGATGACTCCGTCGTCCCCAGCGGAAGCGACGGACTTACCGTCGGGCGAGAAGGCAACGTCATGAACAACATCGGAGTGTTTCAAGCCGAATTTAGCCAAGAAAAGAACGCCGATGCAGGCAATGGCAATTAGAATTGCCATGGGAATTCGGTTGCTGATTGTCTTCACAGTCCATTCCTGGGGGCGAAAACCCCTTGCACTAGAGTGGCCACCCTCCGGCCGTTCGTCCAGTTGCCTGGCGCACATCTCATCTAAATAATAAGTAGTAGAGTCGAGGATTAACGCGGTGACCGAGGTTCCGTTTCTACTCCCGGCTCATCGAACCGGACGGGCGGTTTTCCCGCATCCGGCTCTCGGACAAGAACTCACGCCTTCGCCCACGGGAAAGTCCGAGGGCGGTCGCACAAGCGGAGGGTTCGAAAAGGGGATATTCAAGATTTGCGGGCTTTTCAGTCTCCCTGACGGTCCAAATCTCCGAAGAGGTCGGCCAGCGGCAGGGCGAAGCCGGGCAGGACGTCGCCGCCGTCCAGGGTTTGCGTGGCTTCGAGCACCGTCGATCGTTCGGGGGCGTCGTAGACGGCGACGGTCCGGGCCCTCGGGTCGACCTCCCAGACCAGCCGGACGCCGGCGGCGAAGTATTCCCGACGCTTGCGGGCCATCTCCGCCGGGGTGTTGCTGAGGCTCAGGATTTCCACGGCCAGGTCGGGGGCGAACCCGGCTACCGGCCCGGCGGGACGGCGGCGACCCGGGATCCGATCCCATGACGCGAAGGCGAGGTCGGGGATGCGGACCAGGCCGGGGACGAGCCGCATCATACCCGCCTCTCCGGTGACGAGGCCGAGGTTTCGAGGGATGATGAAGGCTCGAAGGTAGGTCGCCAGGACGAGGGCCAGGTCCGACTCGTTGTAGCCCATCCCTTTCTCCACCAGCAGGCCGTCGACCAGTTCACAGGTCGGCTCCTTTCGGCTGTTCACCTCGATCAGGTCTTGCTCGGTGGCCGATCCCACGGGCTTCTTGAGCAGGACTCGGGTAGGGGAAATCCCGCCGAGACCTTCCAGGATGTCGTCGAAGGTCTGGATCGTCACTCCGGATGCTCCGGTCGCCATGCGGTGTCCTCCCCTCGGGCCGGGTCAGCCGGCCCAGACCCCCCGGTCGAGCGAGCGGAAGCCGACGGCCTCGGCGATGTTCTGGGGCTGGATCGCGTCGGAGCCGTCGAGGTCGGCCATGGTCCGGGCGACCCGGAGGACCTTGTCGTGGGCCCGGGCCGAGAGGCCCAGCTCCTCCATCGCCCCCCTGAGCATGCTGGAGCACTCGGGCCGGAGCGAGCAGTACTTGCGGACCTGGCGCGGGGTCATCCGGCCGTTGACCCCGGGGCCGGCCTTGCCGAAGCGGTCGGCCTGGCGGGCCCGGGCCCGGAGGACCTCGGCGAGGAGGTCGGCGGAGGTCGGGCCGGGGGGTGCCTCGGCGAGCTGCGCGAACGGGACGGCGGGGACCTCCACGTGGAGGTCGATCCGGTCCAGGAGCGGGCCGGAGATCCGGCCCAGGTACTTCTCGACCTGGGGCGGCGAGCAGGTGCAGGCCCGCCGGGGGTCGGATCGGTAGCCGCAGGGGCAGGGGTTCATCGCGGCGACCAGGACGAACTCGGCGGGAAAGGTGGTGCTCCGGAGCGCCCGGCTGATCGTCACCTGGCCCTCTTCGAGCGGCTGGCGGAGGACTTCCAGGGTCTTCCGGTTGAACTCGGGCAACTCGTCCAGGAACAGGACGCCCTTGTGGGCCAGCGAGATCTCGCCCGGCTGGGGCGTGCTCCCGCCGCCGACCAGGCCGGCGTCGCTGACGGAGTGGTGGGGGTGGCGGAACGGCCGGACGGCCATCAGCGGCTGGCCGGGCTTGAGCAGGCCCATCGCGCTGTAGATCCGGGTCGTCTCCAGGCTCTCGGCGGGCGTGAGCGCGGGCATGATCGTGGGGAGCCGCCGGGCCAGGAGGGTCTTGCCCGTCCCCGGCGGGCCGATCATCAGGATGTTGTGGGCGCCGGCCGCCGCGATCACCAGGGCCCGCTTGGCGTAGTCCTGACCCTTGACGTCGGCGAAGTCGTCCTCGTAATGGGCGTGGGCCTGGAAGACCTGGTCGAGGTCGACGGCCCGGGGCTCGAAGTCGACCTGCCCGGACAGGAAGCCCACGGCCTCGGCCAGGCTCCCCACCGGATAGACGTCGATCCCCTCGACCACGGCGGCCTCGGCGGCGTTGGCCGAGGGGACCAGCAATCCGGTCTTTTTGCCCTCGGCGGCGGCCAGGGCCATCGCCAGGGCGCCCTTGATCGGCCGGGTCTCGCCGGTGAGCGCCAGCTCGCCGATCACGGCGAAATCGCCGGGACGCTCGAAGGCGACCTGGCCGCTGCCGACCAGCATCCCCAGCGCGATCGGCAGGTCGAAGCCGCCGGCGTCCTTCTTGAGGTCGGCGGGGGCGAGGTTGATGATCACGCGGTCGGTCGGCCTCCGATAGCCGGAGTTGACCAGGGCCCGCTCGACCCGGTGCGTGCTCTCGCGGACCGCGGCCTCGGCCAGGCCGACCAGGACCGTCTTGGGCATCGACGCCGGCGACACGTCCACCTCGACATCCACCGGCGCCGCGTCGATGCCGACGAGGGTGTACGACGTGAGCTTCGCGAGCATGACAGGGCCGCCGCCGCCGTTTGGCCAGGGCCGATCCGACGGGGACGGCCGATCGCAACCAGTCTACCAGGCCATCGGCCCGGCCACACCCCAGGCCCCGGACTCTGGACGGCGATCCTCACGGGCCATTCGAATCGGCGATCAGCTTCCTCGCGCCGTCTATCACGCGGTCCCACTGGAAGGCGGGGCCGGGGTCGACCTTGTTCTGCTGGACGTGATAATGGCCGAGGATCCCGCTGTATCGGTCGTACACGTCATCGGCCAGCTTGTGGGGGATGAGCCGACCCTGGGCGTCTCGGGGGTAGTCGCAGCGGATCCTGGGGAAGGTCTTGCAGAGGGTCGCGGTCAGCTTGATCAGCGATTCGTACTGCTGGGGGGTGAGGTCGTACTGCGATAACTCCTGGCCCTGGATGGTGCCGGCGACGGGCTGGTCGCGGATCGGCCGGAGCGGCCCGGCGCCCGGGGCGCGGGCGGGCAGGAGGTTGGGGTCGGGCGGGGTGATCCGGATCTTGCCGTCGGCGTCGGGGGCGTACCATCGGGCGGGGAGGCGCTCGTTCCTGTCCTTGAACGTGCCGATGTTGGCGATCTCGATCCCGATCGATCGGCCGTTGGCCTTGGTCGCGTGCCAGGCGCCTTCCTTCAGGTCCAGCGTCTGGTAGATGGTGCCGTCGAGGTCGAGCATGAACTGGACGCTCAGGCCCCGGCGGTCGTGGAGGACCTCGAAGCACCCCCGGCTGGTCCCCCGGGCGTCGAAGTGGATGACGAACTGGTCGACCTTCTCGCGGAGGAGGGGGAGGTCCCAGCCCCCCCCGCGGACCTGCTCGACCTGCCCGGGCGAGAGCTTGACCTTGCGCATCCCGAAGCGATTGGGCGTGTCGAGGTCGTCGGTCTTGGACTTCTCGAACGACGATTGATCGATAGGGGCGAACCGGCGCTCGGTCCGGTAGGCGTCGTATCCGCCCGGGTCGGTCCAGAGTTTCACGGGCGTGGTGGTGTGGAAGAGCTGGCCGCAGATGACGATCTCGTCGCCCCGGCGGTCGACCCGCTCGCCGACCTTCGGCTCGCCTCCGAGGGCCGACCCGGAGGCGGTCGCCGCCAGCAGGAACGTCCCGATTCCCCGTAGTCGCATCGCGGCTGGGCCTCCCGATCGATCGCGGATCGCCGTCGTCTCCCGGACGGACCGACTTTAACACGACGGGGATCGCGAACCAAGGACCCCCGCGCGGGCGGACCGGGCTTGATTTGCCGCCCGCGATCGCGAACGCTGGTAATCGTGGCGGGAGCGGCAAGGACGAGGCGGGAGGACGGGCGAGCATGGGGACGATCGAGGTCTTCGACCATACCGCCGACGTCGGCCTCCGGATCCGGGGCGAGACCCCGGACGACCTGTTCCGGACGGCCGCGGAAGGCCTGTTCGACTACATCGTCGCCAACCGCGACGAAGTCCGCGCCATCCGCATCGACGCGATCGCCCTCCGGGCCGACTCGGCGGCCGACCTGCTGGTCGAGTGGCTCAACGAGCTGATCTTCCGGTCCGAGACCCAGCACGTCGTCTACGGGCGGTTCGACGTCCGGGTCTCCGACGACGGCCGGGCTCTCGACGCCCGGGCGGCGGGCGAGCCGATCGACCGCGATCGGCATATCCTCGACCACGAGGTCAAGGCGGTCACCCGCCACGCCCTCTCGTTCGATCGCGACGGGGACGGCTGGGTCGCCGAGGTGATCCTCGACATCTGATCCGGGACCCCCCTCATCCTGCCACGATCGGGCCTCTCGCCGGCCCGTTTGCCGATCGGTCCGGGAGAGATCAGTTTATCTATCCGCGAGAACATCATGGCGGCCGGGCGCCCATTCGGTTCTAATCGCCCGACTCGACCGGTTCCCCGGCCCTTCGAACGGGCGGGGACGAAGAGGGAAGACGGTGCAAATCCGTCGCGGGGCCGCCGCTGTGACCGGCCAGGCCCCCGAACCGCGTGTGCCACTGCTGATGCCCCGACGGGGGCGCGATGCGGGAAGGCCGTTCGGGGCCGTTACGAGCCGGGAGCCAGAAGACCTGCCCGTCGAGTCTCTGTCAGGATGCTTCGGCCACGAGCATCCGGCGGGCTCGGCCGCAGACCGTCTGCATCGGGCCGTCGACGCCGGAGGGCCGAAGCGAACCCTCTTGCCCGGCCCGGCAGAAAGGTCCGCCTCCATGACCCGTCGCAGGTCCGCCCGCCCTCCCGGCTTCACCCTCATCGAGCTGCTGGTCGTCATCGCCATCATCGGCGTGCTGATCGCCCTCCTGCTCCCGGCCGTCCAGGCGGCCCGCGAGGCGTCGAGGAGGTCGCAGTGCACCAACAACCTGAAACAGATCGGCGTCGCGATCCACAACTATCACGACGCCCGGGGCAGCTTCCCGCCCGCGTCCCTCATGCACAACGCGGCCGATATCGCCACCAACTGTGCCAGCACCGGCGACGGCATGGCGAGGTCGCACGGCCTCTTCACCCACATCCTGCCCTACATCGAACAGGCGGCCGTCTTCAACGCGGTCAATTTCCACTTCGCTGCCGGGTCGGTCAACGGGAACCTGCAATACGGCGTCCTGCCCGGGGCGGTCCAATCCACCGCATTCAGCACGGTCGTCAATTCGTTCCTCTGCCCGTCCGACTCCCGGGCGACGCTGCCAAATCCGTTGCCCATCGCCAGGGGGACGGCTTACTCGCCCGGATCGTATGCCTCGAACATCGGGACGCTGGACACGATCCACGGGAATATCTGCCCCCGCTATACCGAGTCCGACGGCGCTTTCAGCCGGGATTGGGTCTACAACGCGGCGGCGATCACCGACGGCACGAGCCAGACGATCTTCGTGGGCGAGGCGTCGCGGTTCATCAACGACCCGGAGTTATACTTCAACTTCTGGAATCGAGCGGCCTGGGTCAACAGCAACGTCGGCCTGACCGGGACGACGCGCACCCAGTCCTTCGCCACGACGGCACCCCGGCTCAACGCCCACCTCCAGATCCCCGACCCGCCCGCGGCGACCCCGGGCGACGCCTGGCTCGTCCCCGGCTCGAAGGGCCACGCCGGGGAGGCCGGTCAGTTCGGCTTCCGGAGTCAGCACCCGGGCGGGGCCAACTTCCTGTTCGGGGACGGCTCGGTCAAATTCCTCAAGAACTCGATCGGCATGGCCGTGTATCGAGGGCTCAGCACCCGTTCCGGGGGCGAGGTCATCGGGGCCGATGCCCACTAACTTGCCCGCAATCGGCCTCTCGATGAGGCCCTGCCCGCGGAGTCTCGCCTCCATGACGCTCCCCTCGCGGTCCCGCGCGGTGTCCCTGACGCTGGTGCTCGTCGCCGGCTGCGACTCCAACCCCGAAGGGCCGAGGGCACCATCGGCGCCGGGGGCGATCGCACCCGACGTCCCGACGGCGGCCGACCCCGCCGCGAAGCCGGCCCGGCCGGCAAATCCCCGAGAGATCACCAAGCCGGATTGATCGCCGCCCCGACGGCACGATCGGAGATTCTTATGAGCGAATCAGGCCGACTCGCCGGCGCCCGGATCGTCGACGACGGGGAAGATGCCGCCGAGGTGCGGGCGGCCCGGTCCCTGGCCCGGGCCCGCTATAACGCGGCGCTCCGCCTCGTCCGGCGTGCCCATCTGTATGCGGGGCTGTTCATGATCCCCTGGGTCTTCCTGTACGCCGTGACGGCCTTCCTGTTCAACCATCCCGGTGCCTTCCCCGACCGCGAGGCCGTCGCGTTCGGCCCGGCTGACTCGGCCGGGACCTCGCTCGGGGGTTTCGCCCCCCCGTCGGAATTGGCGTCGCGTGTCGTCGAGGGGCTCAACAAGGCGGGGGAAGGCCCGGTGGGCCGGCCGATGCTTCGCCTCACCCATCCCGAGTCGGCCCGGTATTCCCGCGACCTCATCGCAACCGCCACGGGCCGGGGCCGTGAGCACAGCGTCCGGATCGACCTGGAGACCGGCTCGGGGACGGTCCTTTCGACGGCGGCGGCCGGCGATCCGTCCGCCGCCTCGCCCGGCGAAGTCCGGCTCGACCTGCCGGATCCCCCTCGGGTCCGGCTGACCGCGGGCATCTCGCAGCTCCTGGCCGGGCGAGACTTCTCGACGGACACGGTTTCCCTCCGCAACCCGCCCGATCTGGTCTTCAGCGCCGAGTCCGAGGGCAAGCTCTGGCGGGTCGCCTATAACCTTCAGACGGGCCTGACCACCCGTCGGCCCCTGGTGGCATCGGGCGAGAAGCCCAGCACCCGGCGATTCTTGACCGGGCTCCACCTCGCCCGCGAGTATCCATCGCGATGGGGCGTCCGATGGTTCTGGGCGGTCGCCGTCGATGCCATGTTCGCCACGATGGTCTTCTGGGGCGGGTCCGGCCTGCTGATGTGGTGGCAGATGAAATCCACCCGGCGATGGGGTATCGCGGTCCTGCTCGCAAGTGCCGTGGTGGCAACCGCCCTGGCGATCGGGATGCACAGCGTGCCGGCGTCCTGACAGGTCCTGGGGACCCGGCACCATCGTCGTTGTACTTCGATTTGAGATCAAATCAGAACGTGTCGACGGGCAGGTCGCGGGCGTCGATGAACCGGCGGGCCTCCTCCCGGGTGAAGACTCCCGCCGTGGTCCCGACGGCCCGGACGCAGCTGGCGCCGACGGCGCTGGCAAGCTGGAGGCATTCGAGCTCGCCGAGGCCCTCGATCAGCCCGGCGATGTATCCGGCGTCGAAGGCGTCGCCCCCGCCGGTCCCGTCGACGTAAGGGACGCTGTAGGTCCCCAGGCGGATCCGGAGGGCGTCGGAGACGACCACCGCGCCGTGCTCGCCCCGGGTGACCGCGACCCGCCGGGCGCCGAGGTCGCGGAACGCGAGGGCCTGGCGGGCCGGGTCGGCCTCGCCGAGGATCAGGGTCGCCTCGTCGGTGTTGGGCAGGAAGACGTCGACATGGGGGAGGACCGGGCGGAGCGGGCCGAGGTAGTCCCCCGGGCCGGGCGTGGCCACGTCGAGCACGGTGGTCACCCCGGCGGCCCGGGCCCGGGCCAGCCGCTCGGCGAGGGCGTCGGGGTCGAGGCCCGGCAGGATCAGGTAGCCGCCGACGTAGAGCACTTTCGGGCCCATCGCCAGCGCCGGGTCGAGGTCCTCGGCCGAGAACCCCTGATTGGCCCCGAAGGTGTGGATGAACCGGCGGTCCTGCCCCCGGACGTTGACGATCAGGCTCTGGCTGGTCGCCCGGGTCGGATCGACCCGGAGCCCCCGGGCGTCGACCCCGTGGGCGGCCAGGGCCTCGGCCACGTACCGGCCGAAGAAGTCGTCACCCACCCGGCCGCAGACCGTCGACCGGACCCCGAGCTTGCCCAGGACGACGGCCGCATTGGTCGCGCAGCCGCCGATGTTCAGGACCAGCTCATCGGCCATGACCAGCTCGCCCGCCGCCGGGACGTGCGAGATCGGCGTGCAAAGGTGATCGGCCACCACCACCCCGGCGCAGACGACGGGGGTATCGGACGGCGCGGTGCTCACGATCGGGCGTCCCGGAGGAGGGGATCGGCCCCGGACGAGGGCTGGCCCCTCGTCCGGGCGGGATTCAGGCCGGGAGGTTGGGCTGGAGGGCCTCGCCGGGGTTGTCGAGCGAGGCGACGATCTCGTCGCCCTTGGGCGTGGGGGCGAACCCGGGCCGCTTGCCGATCACGGCCTCGATCTCGGAGACGGAGAGGACCTCGCGCTCGATCAGGGCTTCGGTCAGACGTTCCAGGTCGTCGCGGTGCTCGCTGAGGACGCGATAGGCGCGATCGTCCTCCTCGCGGAGGATCCGGGCGACCTCCTCATCGATGAGCTGGGCGGTGTGCTCGGAGTGGTCGCGGACCTCGCCCATCTCGCGGCCCAGGAACGGGTTCTCCTCGGAGTCGCGGAACGAGACGGGCCCGATCCGATCGCTCATCCCGAACTGGGAAACCATCATCCGGGCCAGGCGGGTGGCCTTCTTGAGGTCGCTCGCGACGCCGGCCGAGAGGTCGTCGAACATCAGTCGTTCGGCCGCGCGGCCGCCGAGACCGACGGCGAGTATGGCGCGGATGTCGCGCTCGTAGAAGCTCATCCGTTCCTCGGTCGGGAGGAACTGGGTGACGCCCAGGGCCCGGCCCCGGGGGATGATGGTCACCTTGTGGACGGGGTCGGCCTCGGGGATCAGCCAGGCGACCAGGGCGTGGCCGACCTCGTGGTAGGCCGTCAGCCGCTTCTCCTTCTCGGTGATGATCTCCTCGCGCTTGGCCCCCATGATGACCTTGTCGCGGGCGGCGTCGAAGTCGGCCATGCCGACCTTGTCCTTGTCCTCGCGGGTGGCCAGCAGGGCGGCCTCGTTGACGAGGTTGGCCAGGTCGGCGCCGCTCATCCCGACGGTCCCCCGGGCGATCCCGTCGAGGTCGAGGTCGTCGGACAGGGGGATATTCCGGGTGTGGACCTTGAGGATCTCCAGCCGGCCCTTCTTGGTCGGGCGGTCGACGGTGACGTGGCGGTCGAACCGGCCGGGCCGGAGCAGGGCGGGGTCGAGGACGTCGGGGCGGTTGGTCGCCGCCAGGACGATCACGCTCTCGCTGGGCGAGAAGCCGTCCATCTCGGTGAGGATCTGGTTGAGCGTCTGCTCCCGCTCGTCATGCCCGCCGCCGAGCCCCGCGCCCCGGACCCGGCCGACGGCGTCGATCTCGTCGATGAACAGGATGCAGGGGCTGTTCTCCTTGGCCGTCTTGAACATGTCGCGGACCCGGCTGGCGCCCACGCCGACGAACATCTGGATGAACTCCGACCCCGAGATCGAGAAGAACGGCACGCCCGCCTCGCCCGCCACGGCGCGGGCCAGGAGGGTCTTGCCCGTCCCCGGCGGGCCGTTGAGCAGGACCCCCTTGGGGATCCGCCCGCCCAGGCGCTGGAACTTCTCGGGGCTCTTGAGGAACTCGACGATCTCCTGGAGCTCGGACTTGGCGTTCTCCAGGCCGGCGACCTCCTCGAACGTCGTCCGCTGCTTCGACTTGTCGTGCCGCTTGGCCGGGCTCTTGACGAAGCTCCCCAGGATCCCGCCGTCGAACTGGTCGCGGGCCCGGCGCATCATCAGGTAGACCAGCAGCACGAACCCCAGCGTCGGGACCAGCAGCGAGAACCAGACCAGCCCGCTGGCGCCCTGCTGCGGGGTCCCCTCGATCCGGGGCGTCTCGTCCGTCTTCTTGGTCCCGTCGGGCCTGGGGGTGTTGCGGTCCCTCAGCTTGTCGATGACCGGCTTGATCTGGTCCTCGGACAGGAACGACGTCGTGAACCGCTCGACCTTCTCGATCGGCTGGGCCGGGGCGGGCGGGTGGTACGGCGTCGGCCTGCGGAGCTTGCCGTGGACCGTGAGCATGTCGGTCCCGAGATACTCAATGTTGTCGTTCTCGACCTGCTCCATGAACCAGGGGCTGAAATTCACCGGCGTCTCGTTCTTCCCCGAGAGCACCCAGGCGATCAGGCCCACCACGGCGATCAGGAAGACCCAGATCCAGGGGGGAGTCGGCGAACCGCCCGCGCCATTGGGCTTCCGCCCGCCGGCCGAAGGACGACGCGATGGCTCCTGAGGCGGTCGACTCTCCATGACGTCTTTAATCCCTAATTATCCGCATTTTGCGGCGCGGGGCGATGCGGAGGCTTGGGCCGGGGGAAATGCCAGGACGGGGTCATTGTATTCGATCCCGCCGGAAAAGTCAGCGTGATAAGACGGGCGATATCGGTCAAGCCCGGCCGGCGTCCCCGGCCCCCTTCTCCCGACGGCCTCGCCCGGGCCCCGGAGCACGAGGCGCCCGGGGAGGTCCTCGGCGACGGTCCGGGTTCATCGGCGAGGGCGGGCGGCGGCGAGGGCGAAGGCCCGATCGACCAGGAGGTCGGCGACGGGGCCGTCGGGGCCGAGGGTCTCGGGGGCGTGGCCGGGCCGGACGAGGTGGACGGTGTGGCGGCCGGCCCGGAGGGTCGTCAGGTCGTTGGCGACGGTCAGGTCGGCCCGGTTCTCGACGCAGGCGGCCTCGGCCTCGCGGATCAGCTCGGCATGGGGGGCGCGGGAGAGGAGCTTGAAGCCGACGAGGTAGACCTCGGGGGCCCAGTCGCGGACCGATCGGATCACCTTGGGGAGGCGGCGGCATCGGAGGGTCAGGGCGTCGACGTCCGAGGACAGCTTGCCGGGGACCGGCGCGGGGGCGAAGTCGGAGGCGGCCATCGCCAGGAAGACGACGTCGATCCGGTGGGCCCGGAAGACCTGTTCGAGCCGCTCGGAATACTCGGGCACGGTCCCCTTGACCAGCGGGACGTCGCGGAGGCGGTCGCGGACCCCCCGCCACTCGTCCCGGAGCCGGGCGAGGCGGGCGACCTCGCCGGCCAGATCGGCATCCAGGTCGAGCCGCGCCAGGCGGTCGAAGGGCCGGAGCGCCCCGGGGGCGTGGAGGTGCCAGACCGTCGCCCCGCGCCCGAGGGCCGCCTCGGCGATGGCGGCGCCGAACCGGCCGGTCGAGGCGTTGGCGATGGACCGGACGTCGTCGATCGGGGCGGTGGTCCCGCCCGCCGTCACCACCACGTTCATGGCGCTCCCCTTGCGTCCGGGCCCGGCCGCCGCTAGCCTTCCGGTAACGACCCACGGCCGGTTGATCCGGCCCCTTCGCCGCCGAGTCGCCCCCCATGATGGCACCCACCAGCCCGCCCGACCCGGCCGCCCGCGAGCTCTTCGAGGAGATGGCCCGCTGGCCGATCTTCGACCCCCATTCCCACATCGACGCCCGGCGCCCCGCGGCCCGGAACCTCGACGAGGTCCTGGGCTATCATTACTATACCGAACTGGCGCATTCGGCGGGGATGCCGGCCGATCGGGTCGACCCCGGCCTCTCGCCCCGCGACCGGGCCCGGAATCTATCCCAGTATCTCGACCGGATCGACAACACGGTCCAGTACTCCTGGCTCCTGGAGATCGTCCGGACGTTCCACGGCTTCACCCCCGACCGGATCACGCCCGAGGACGTCGACCCGCTCTTCGACAGGGCCGACCGCGCCGAGGCCGACGGCCCGGCCTGGGACCACGAGGTCTGGGACCGGACCCAGCTCGAGGCGGTCTTCCTGACCAACGACTTCGACGACCCCCTGGAAGGGTGGGACACCCGCCGGTATGTCCCCTGCCTCCGGACCGATGACCTCGTCCTCAAGCTCCACATCCCCTCCACGGTCGACCGGCTGAGGCGGTCGACGGGCGTGGACGTGATCGATCTCGCGACGCTCCGCCGGGCGATCGGCACGGTCTTCGAGCGGTTCGTCGCCGCGGGGGCCCGGGCGTGCGCCATCAGCCTCCCGCCCGACTTCGCCCCCCGGGTGGCGACCCCCAAACAGGCCGCCACGCCGATCCGGCGGGCCCTGCACGGGATGGACTCCCGGCCCGAGGAGCGCGACGAGGTCCGTCGGGTCGTGTTCTGGACGATCGCCGAGTTCTGCGCCGAGTTCCGGCTCCCGTTCGACCTGATGATTGGCCCGATCCGGGATGTCTATCCCGCCGGGGTCGCGGGCGGTCGCGACCTGTTCGACCGCCGGGTCAGCCTGCATGAGTATCGCGAGCTGTTCAACCACTTCGCCGGGGTGACCTTCCCGGTCTCGACCCTCGCGCCCGACGCCGGCCCGGAGCTGGTGGCGTACTCGTGGATCTTCCCCAACGTGGTCCCGATGGGCCACTGGTGGTATTCCAACATCCCGGCCTACATCGCCGCCGACCTCCGGGCCCGGCTCCAGGCCGTCCCCAAGGTCAAGCAGGTCGGCTATTACTCGGACGCCTACAAGCTGGAATTCGTGCTCCCCAAGTTCAACATGTTCCGCCGGATCCTGGCCGAGGTCCTCGCCGAGGACGCCATCCGGGGCCGGGGATGGTCGGTCGACCGCGCCCTGGGCCTCGCCCGGCTGGTCCTGCTCGACAACCCCCGGCGGATCTTCGCCCGGCCCGAGGACGCGGCTCACCACGGCGGATCGGGGCGATCGGCGCATAATCTGGAGGATCTGTGAAGGCTGGCCAGGCCCGCCGAGCTGGCAAAACTGAGCGCCGCGGGGGATCCGGACGATAACCCTTCTCGGCATTCGACGGAATTGAAGGGATGGAATCCCGACGGTCGCAGGGAGGCGGAGATGACCCGGTTGACGACGATCGCGATGGCGGGCCTGGTGATGGCCGGCGTCCTGGGTGGCGCCGCGCCGGCGCGGAACTGGCCGGACACGCTGTTCGGCGAGCGGTCGCACGACTTCGGGCCGGTCCCCCGGGGCGGGATCGTCCGGCACCCGTTCGTGCTGACCAATCGCCTCACGGTGCCGATCTCGATCCTCAACCTCCGGGTGTCGTGCGGCTGCACCAGCGGGACGGCCAGCGCCTCGACGGTCGCGCCCGGGCAATCGGCGATCATCGAGGCCCAGATGGACACCCGGAACTTCGTGGGCCGGAAGTCGACGACGCTGTTCGTCTCGGTGATGGCGGGCGGCCAGGAGACGGAGGTCGGCCTCGGGGTCTCGTCGATGATCCTGAGCGACGTCGTGCTCAACCCCGGGGCGGTCGACTTCGGCGCCGTGGGCCGGGGCCAGGCGCCGGCGCAGCTCCTGACGATCGACCGGGTCGGCAAGCCCGACTGGAAGATCGTCAGGATGATCTCGGCCAGCAAGGTGATCAACGCGACGGTCCAGGAGATCCGGCGGGCCAACGGGACGGTGGGCTATCAGCTCAAGGTCTCGCTCAAGCCCGACGCCCCGGCGGGCCTGGTCCGCGACGAGATCCGGCTGGTCACCAACGACCCCGAGACGCCCGGGATCCCGGTCCTGGTCACCGCCCAGGTCCGGGGTGAGCTGTCGGCCACGCCCAGCCTGCTGGCCTTCGGCAACGTGACCCCGGCGGCCGGAGTGCAGGGCAAATACGTCGTCCGGGGCCCTAAGCCGTTCGCGATCCTCCGGGTCGACGGCGGCGGCGACGGGTTCAAGGTCGAGGCGGCCGACCCGACCCGGAAGGCCCTGCACGTCCTGACGATCACCTACAAGCCCGAGCCGGGGAGCACCCGCGGCGACCTCCACAGGACCTTCCGGATCCTCACCGACCTACCCGGCGAGGCCCCGCTCGACGTCCAGGCGACGCTCCACGTCGCGCCTTGAGCGGTCGCGACCGGCCTCCGGCGATCCGCCCCCCTCGCGCCCGGTTGGAGTAACCGCCGGCGCGGCCTACAATGGAAGTAGGATGCCGACCGACGTGCTGAACCGGAAGGATGCCGATGCCATGGATCGCGACGACCGGCAAGATCCGACCGCACCGGGGGTCGACCCGGGCGTGATCGAGGAGGTCGAAGTCCGCGGCCACATCGTCGACTCGCTCCTGCTGCCCAAGATCCTCGACCGGATCTTGCAGATGGGCGGGACGTTCGAGATCCGCGAGTGCCGGATCGGGGCCCGGCGGGTCGACCCGAGCTATGCCCGGATCGCGATCCGGGCCGGATCGGCGGCGGGCCTCGACGAGATCCTCGGCGACCTGGTCGAGCATGGCGCCTCGCCGGTCCACCCCGAGGACGCCCGGGTCGAGCCTGCCGACATCGCCGGGGCGTTCCCCGACGGGTTCTACAGCACGACCAATCAGCGGACGCAGGTCCGCCTGGGCGGCCGGTGGATCGACGTGGCCGATCAGGAGATGGACTGCGGGATCGCGGTCGACCCGGGGTCGAAGTCGGCCCGGTGCGTCCCGATGATCGAGGTCGCGCCGGGGATGCCGATCGTGGTCGGGCACAACGGCCTCCGGGTGGTCCCGGCCGAGCGGCCGCGCGAGGCGAGCCTGTTCGGGTTCATGGGCTCGGGAGTCTCCAGCGAGAAGCCCAAGGCGGTCAGCCTCCGGGGCGTGGCCGACTCGATCCGGGCGACCCGGGAGGCGGGCAAGAAGGTCCTCCTGGTCGGCGGCCCGGCGATCGTCCACACCGGGTCGGCCCCCCACGTGGCGCAGCTGATCCGCGAGGGATGGGTGCAGACCCTGTTCGCCGGCAACGCCCTGGCCACCCACGACATCGAGCAGGCGATCTACGGGACCAGCCTGGGCGTCTCGCTCGACCTGGGCGAGGCGATCGAGCACGGCCACGAGCACCACCTCCGGACGATCAACACCGTCCGCCGCGCGGGCGGGATCGGGGCCGCCGTCGGGTCGGGGCTAATCCGGTCCGGGATCATGTACGAGTGCATCCGGCGGGGCGTGGACGTCGTCCTGGCCGGCTCGATCCGCGACGACGGCCCGTTGCCCGAGGTGATCACCGACTCGGTCGAGGCCCAGGCCCGGATGCGGCGGTCGGTCCGCGACGTCGGGTTCGCGCTGATGATCGCCACGGCGTTGCACTCGATCGCCGCCGGGAACCTGCTCCCGGCGTGGGTCAAGGTCGTCTGCGTCGACATCAACCCCGCCACCGTGACCAAGCTCAGCGACCGCGGGACATTCCAGACGATCGGCCTGGTCACCGACGTCGAGCCGTTCCTCCGGAGCCTCGCCGGCCTGCTCTGCGCCCCCTGAACCGTCCACCCCGATGCGATTTCTCGTCCCGGGGACCGGAATCCGAAATTTCCGATCCCGAAGGCCGGGGATCGGGCGTAGGAATGATCGAGGAGCCCGACGATCGGGGATCGGTCCCCCAGACGAAGGAGTCGCGGATCATGGAGACGACGCCCCGGATCCTGATGTGTCCCCCCGATCATTACGGGATCGAGTACGAGATCAACCCCTGGATGGACCGGACGGTCGGCAGCGACCCGGCCGAGGCGGGCCGCCAGTGGCGGGCCCTCCATGATACGCTGGTCGACCTGGGAGCGACGGTCGAGCAGATGGACCCGCAGCCGGGCCTGCCCGACCTGGTGTTCACGGCCAATGCGGGGCTGGTCTACGGCGGCCTGTTCCTCAGCTCCCGGTTCCGCCACGGGGTCCGCCAGGGGGAGACCCCCCACTTCGACCGATGGGCGAGGGCCCACGGGCTCGCGGTCGAGTCCCTGCCGCCGGGCCATAACTTCGAGGGGGCCGGCGACGCCCTGTTCTGCGGCGAGACCCTCTATGCCGGCTACCGATTCCGGAGCGACGCCCGGAGCCACCACCGGATCGGCGACCGCCTGGGCGTCCCCGTCCTGCCGATCGAGCTGGTCGACCCCCGGTTCTACCACCTCGACACCTGCTTCTGCCCCCTCGACGAGGACGCCGCCATCTATTACCCGGGCGCCTTCGACGACTACGGCCGGTCGGTCCTGGAGGGCCAGATCCGGACCCTGATCGAGGTCTCGGCCGAGGAGGCCGTCACCTTCAGTTGCAACGCCGTGGTCGTCGGCCGGACGGTCGTGCTCAACGACGGGGCGCCCCGGCTCGCCCGGGACCTCGGCGACCTCGGCTACGAGGCCCGCCCGCTCCGGCTGACCGAGTTCATCAAGGCCGGCGGGAGCGCGAAATGCCTGACCCTCCGCCTCGACGGCGAGGAGGCCGCCTCCTGGAAGCATCGGCCCGGCCCGGCCATCCCGGCCCTCGGCGCGACGGGTTGAGCCGGCCAGGCGATCCCCCCCGCCCCGATACCCACTCGCGGAGCCACCCTCGATGGACCGTCTCTATCTCCTCCGTCACGGCTGCGCGGTCCCCCACGGGTCGCCCGATTTCGAGGACGACGACCGGCCGCTCCTGCCCGAGGGCGAGCGCCGGGCCCGCCAGGTCGGGCGCGGCCTGAGACGGCTCGGGATCAAGGTCGACCGGATCGCGACCAGCCCCTTGCCCCGCGCCCTGAGGACCGCCGAGATCGTCGCCGAGGCCCTCAAGGTGGCCGACCTGGTCGAGGTCGTCGACGACCTGCGGTCGGGGCGCGATGCGTCGTCGATCCGGTCGTGGCTGGAGGCGCGGGCCGAATCCCGGCTGATGGTCGTCGGCCACAACCCGAGCCTCTCCGACCTCCTCTCCCTGCTGGTCACCGGCCGGGACGACGCCCCGATCTGCGACCTCCGCAAGGCCGGGGTCGCGGCGCTCCGGTCCGAGGGGGGCGGGCCCTACCGGGTCGACTGGATCGCCCGCCCTCGGCTGTTCCGGCTCGGTTAGGGGATCTCGGCCGCGATCAGAATTGATCGGAACCGTAGACTTCTCCCCCATTCATCGTGCCCAGGGCGCGCCAGACCATCAACGCGGTGCTGTCTTTCACGAACCGGACCGAACCGTCGCCCAGCGCGACGTTGACCCCTCCCGAGTGGAAGCTCCGGGCCGCGTTGAAGGACACGCCCGGGCTCGGCTTGGCGTTGCAAGGCGGGTTGGTCGCGTTGGGATACAGGCAGTACCCCTGCATGTAGTCGGGCACCGTCTTCGTGTTCGGCGTCGTATAGACGTTGAAGTAAAAGCAGTTGTGATCGTCGTTGTAGATGTCGCCGCGATGATCCGAGTTCGTCCCTTGATTGATGCCGATCTTCACCTCGCTCAGCATCAGGGTATTGCTCGTCCCGTCGGTCATGTCCCGGAGCCCCGCCGACTTGTTCCGGCTGAACGGCGCGTCGGCGTATTGCACCTGGGTCTGTCCCGGGACGTTGCTCGGGCCGGAATAAGGGTTATTCGCCCGGTCCTGGTCGAAATGCGTGTTGCCGAAGTTGACCATCATGGACGCCTTGGCCCTGGGGTACGGGGTGGTCGGCTCCTCGATGTTCGCCCCCCCCGGGTCGGATGGGCAATCGAACGTCGACACGTTCACCAGGATCGCGGTCGTGTTCACCCTCTGATAGAAGTCGGTGCTGAAATTGATCGAATTGTAGAGCGGCGTCTGCTCGAAGAACGGCAGCAGACCGAACGCCCACGTCCGCCTGGGGTTGCTCTGGCGTCCGATCGGGAAGGCGCCGTTGCTGTCGTGGTAGTTCTGCATCGCGAGCCCGAGCTGCTTGAGGTTGTTGGTGCATTGGGAGCGTCGGGCGGCCTCGCGTGCCGCCTGGACGGCGGGCAGGAGGAGGGCGATGAGCACGCCGATGATCGCGATCACCACCAGCAGCTCGATGAGCGTGAAGCCGTGGGACCGGCCACGAATACGCGGAGAGGGCCGCATGATCGTCTGCCTCGAATGGGTTGTTCGGCCGAAATATCCTGACAAGAAATGTCGTCAATAAATGTAGCCAATGTCCGGACGGGAAGCCACACCCTTCCGGCCGATTTTGATCAATTTCGACCGACATGAAAACAAGAGTTTTTAAGGATGCATGTCCGCGTGGTCGCCCCGACGCACGCGGCCGCCGGGTGCCATCCGTGCGAATTGGGGGCGATCCGACCTGGACCGGTCGCCCGACCCGATCACCCTTCGTAGGCCCGGAACAGGTGGTTGGAGTCCGAGTTGACCCGGGTGGGCCGGATCGGGTCGGCGATGGACAGCTCGCGGGCCATGTTCTGGAACTCGATCTGCGACCGGACCGAGGGCTCGCCGGGCCCGGCGACGACCGGCCGGTAGGTCCCGTCGGGCAGGAGCTCTCGGGCCTTGACGTTGTCCATCAGGACGACGCCGAGCAGGCCGTCGACGACCCGGTTCAGGAGCCGGGGGTCCTCGATCGGGAACAGGATCTCCACCCTTCTCTTGAAGTTGCGCGGCATCCAGTCGGCCGAGGAGAGGAACACCTCCGGCTTGTCGTCGTTCTGGAAGTACGAGATCCGCGAGTGCTCCAGGAACTTGTCGACGATGCTGATGACCCGGATGTTGTCCGAGACGCCGGGGATGCCGGGGCGGAGGCAGCAGATCCCCCGGATGATCAGGTCGATCCGGACGCCCGCCCGGCTGGCGGCCACCAGGGCGACGATGGCATGGGGGTCGACCAGCGAGTTCATCTTGGCGATGATCCGCGCCGGCCGGCCGGCCTCGGCGTTCTTCCGCTCGCGGTCGATCAGGCCGATCAGCCGCTCGGACAGGTACATCGGCGCGACCGTCAGCTTCTTCCAGCCGTGCCCCTGCGAGTAGCCGGTGAGCAGGTTGAACAGGGCGCTGGCGTCCTCGCCGAATTCGGGCCGGCAGGTGAAGAAGCTCAGGTCGGTGTAGATCCGGGCGGTGGTCGGGTTGTAGTTGCCGGTCCCGAGGTGGACGTACCGGCGGATCCCGTCCTTGTCGCGGCGGACCACCAGGGCGGCCTTGCAGTGGGTCTTGAGCCCGACCATCCCATAGACGACGTGGACGCCGGCCTTCTGCAGCGCCTGGGCCTTGACGATGTTGTTGGCCTCGTCGAGCCGGGCCTGGAGCTCGACCAGGGCGGTCACCTGCTTGCCGTTCTCGGCGGCGCGGGCCAGGGCGGTGATGATCGGGTTGGCCTCGGCGGTCCGGTAGAGCGTCTGCTTGATCGCCAGGACGTTGGGGTCCTCGGCCGCCTGCTGGATGAACTGGATGACCGACTCGAACGACTCGTAGGGGTGGTGGACCAGGAGATCCTGCTCGCGGATCGCCGCGAAGATGTCGGCGCCGTTGGCCAGGACGGCGGGCGTCTGGGGCTCGTAGGGGGGCTCCTTCAGCTCGCGGAATCCCTCGATCTTCCAGAGGGCCGCCAGGACGGTCAGGTCGACCGGGCCGGCGACCTTGTAGACGTCGCGCGAGTCGAGGTCGAGCGCCGAGGTCATCTGGAGCTGGGCCAGGAACCCCTCGTCGGCCCGCTCGTCGATCTCCAGGCGGACGGCGTCGCCCCACTTCCGCATCCGGAGCGTCTCCTGGACGGTCGACAGGAGGCTGCTCTTGATCTCGGTCTCCTGGATGGTCAGGTCGCTGTTGCGGGTGACCCGGAACGCCACCGAGGCCGCCACCTTGAAGCCGCCGAAGAGCGCGTCGAGCCGGGGGGCGATCGCCGATTCCAGGAGGACGAACCGGTGCCGGCCGTCGCCGACGTCGGGCAGGGCGACCAGCCGGTTCAGGACCGTGGGGACCTGGAGCACGGCATAGAGCTGGCGGGGCGGGTCCAGGCCCAGCGTCTCGATCCTCAGGATCAGGTTGAGGCTCTTGTTGTGCAGGTGCGGGAACGGGTGCGCCGAGTCGATCGCCAGGGGCGTGAGGACCGGGTAGACCTGGGTGTCGAAGTATTCGTCGAGGTAGGCCTTCTGGGCCTCGTCGAGGTCGGCGTGCTCGCAGACCAGGATCCCGTACCGGGCGAGCTGGGGCCGGAGCTCGTCGTGCCAGGCCTCGTACATCCGGGCGACGAAGTCGTGGGCCCGTCGCGAGATCTCGGTGACCTGGGCCAGCGGGCCCATGCCGTCGGGCGGGGTGTCCTGCGGCTCCAGGTTGTCGTAGAGCTGGGCCTGGAGCCCGGCGACCCGGACCTCGAAGAACTCGTCGAGGTTGGACGCCGAGATCGCCAGGAACCGGAGCTGTTCCAGGAGCGGGCTCGACGGGTCGCGGGCCTCCTCCAGCACGCGCTCGTCGAAGTCGAGCCAGCTCAGCTCGCGGTTGATGAACAGGCTGGGGTCGGGCAGCGCCGCCACGGCGGTCGCCGACGGGCTCGCGCCGTGGGGATGAGGATTATCCATGCGACACCACGCCTCCAGCCCCGCGCCGCATCACGTGGCTCGTTTTCTTTTATACCCGACCAGCGAAGCATGCATCTCGAGAATCAACTGCCCGCGCGGTTCTCGGCAGCCGTGATGACGACGCGCCGAGAGCCTGAAGCGATGTCGTCGAGCAATTGACGCCTTGCCTCTTCGTAAGTCTCGCCCCTTCCATAAGCAACTCGAAGATCCCTCTTGAGCCAGGCGCGTACGAAATAACCGCGTCCACCAGTCCTGACCCAAGCATCCCCATCCCAACCCTCGGGAAGCATGGGACCCTGGGTCATCGGGTCGGCGATGTAATCCGGCTCGGGAGAATCCACGCCGATCAAATGCCTGTGCATGATAGCCCTTCGGTGCTCAATGGGTTCCGCGAATCTAAGGACCAGGCGTTTGTTCGTGATCGATTCGCGATCGAGCTGGAACTTGTCGGTCATGGACAGGGCCCGCAGGCGTTTCGCTCGCGCGGGACTCGTTTGGTTGGCGATCATTTCACCCTCGACGTCCAGCGAGCCGCAGTATTCACCGTCGAGCCAGACCTCGAATCGGCCTCGCGAGATGTAAGGGGGGCCGTCGTCAATCACCCCGGTGAGGATGGTCCGTCCATCCTTGAAGTGGAAGATGTCCTCCACCAGCATCGTGTATTTTTGATCCATGTCATGGCCCTTTCAACAACCTCTTCAGTATTTCGACGTCCTCTCCAAAAAGTTTCATCAAGCGACTATGCTTTATCATGAATTCCTTCACATGAATTTCCGCCCGATCGACCCCGTACTTCTCGATGAGGCCGCACTTTTGCTGTGTCCCATGCAAGAACTCCTCCCAGACTTCGATCGTAAGCGTTCACAGCCCGAAATGGATGATATCAGTGTACAGGGTGGTCCCGCTCGCCCTTGAAATCACGAGGAAAACATCGCCTATACTGAACTTCCCATATTCGCACTGATGGAACCGTACTGCCATTTCGGTTGTCTCGACCTGCTTGCTGTACAGTATGCGGGATCACCCCGACCGGGGAAATCCCTTGTTTCAGGCCATCGATCACTCGGCCTTGTTCAGTTGACATCCGTATTTCGGGCCGTGAACGCCTACC
>JAABUK010004868.1_pt1 | contig 21469 bp, 15 predicted proteins | sample 5559141 | NCBI WGS metagenome assembly JAABUK01 (sample SAMN10711869, study PRJNA513367) | rock metagenome | isolation source: Antarctica rocks | place: Antarctica: Victoria Land, Pudding Butte nord | collected 2016-01-03
TCTCCCATATCGAATATGACTATACGAAGTCGTGCCACGCGCCTGTGTTCGCACATCGAGCATCGGCGCAAGTTTGCGTGCAAAAGCTGTCTTAAAGCTTTTTCCATTAGTGCCGGACGAAGAGGCACGGAGCTTGCTAATCAAATTCACAACGAAGCAATGACGGAGAACATGTTGTTCTTCGCAGAGGATGAAGCTATTCAATCCGTAAAATTAAGGGAGTAAAGGCTATGAAAAAATTAATCGTATCTTTGATGTGTCTCATCGTGTTTGCGGCGGCGGCGATTCCCGCTGAAGCGTGCGCGAGGCATCATCGCCACAGCAGCAGCCGTTACGCGCGTAGTAATTATTCGCGCGGCAATTCGCGTTACGCAACGTCAGCCAGCAATGGCCGCTACAACAATTCGCGCAGCGCTTATTACAGCTACGGACAACCGCGCCAGCGCACTTTCTGGCAAAAGCACCGCGATAAATTGACGTTGGCCGGTGGAACGGCTGGCGGCGCGCTCGTCGGCGGCTTGATCGGCGGACACAAAGGCGCGGCTATCGGCGCATTGTCAGGCGCGGGCGGTTCGGCGCTTTACACATACAAGCTTCGCAATCGTAATCGTCGCTATTAAACAAGCGGCGCGAACGATGCGCGCGAGATCGGTTGCCCCTGTCATTACGTAAGCGAGCGACCGTAAAAGAGAAGCCCGGCGGCGAAGGGGAGAGCGCAGCCGGGCTTCACTGTTTTTTGTTTGACGGATTCGTTGTTTGATGAACAAGTTCAGCGAAGACCGTTCGCCGATGCACGGGTTGAAGATAGGAGCGCGGATAGCGTCACTGCCGCTGCTGCTCTTACATGCTTACCTCGCGGGCGCTGTTTTGCGCGGCAGTCTTTCATCGCGCATCGCCGTGTTGTAAACGAAGGCGGCCATGATCGTCGCGGACTGCTTCAAATCGTCTGCCTGTATGCGGTCAAACACATCTTGATTCGAGTGATGCGTGCGCGTGTCATACTCTATTTCGTCTTGAATAAATTGAAAGCCCGGCAGACCTATGCCGTCGAACGAAAGATGATCCGTGCCGCCCGTGTTCGAGATTGAAAGAGTCTGCGCGCCCATCTCACGAAACGGCTGGAGCCACTCACGAAAGAGCGCGCGGACGGCTTCGTTGCCCTGCAAGTAAACGCCTCTGATTTTGCCTGTGCCGTTGTCCAGATTGTAATAAGCGGAAAGCTTTTCGTAATCGGGTTTCTTGTTGAGCGGCGGCGGGCTTGCCGCTGCGCCGCCGAGCAAGGCAGTGAAATTGGCTTCCGGCGAACTGTCTGCGAACGCGCCGAAGTGTTCCGCAACGTAAGCGCGCGAGCCGAACAAGCCCTGTTCTTCACCGCTCCAAAGCCCGACGCGGATTGTGCGGCGCGGCTGTAAATTAAGCGCCTTCAAAATACGCACGGCTTCCATTGCAACGGCAACGCCCGCGCCGTTGTCTGTCGCGCCCGTGCCAGCGTGCCAAGAATCCATGTGGCCGCCGAGCATCACGAGTTCATCTTTTTTATCCGTGCCGGGAATCTCCGCCACGGTGTTGTAGCCCATCAAATCCGCATCGTGAAACTGCACTTCCAGATTAACGCTCATGCGCAGTTTCTCGCCCGCCTGAATCATGCGCGCAAGGCGATTGTACTGTTCGACGGCGAGCACCATTTGCGGGATGATCGCAGGCACGTTTTTGTCCCAAGGATTAACGCGCGGCTGAAAAAGGCTGCGCGCCGTATTTATGTCTGAAGAAGTGTCGAGCTTTTGCGGAACGCTCGCGGATTGAACGAACAGCGTGCCGCCGTCGCCGCCGCGACTCGCATCGACGAGCAATGCCGCTCCTTCGTCAGCAAAAAACTGTGCCTTCAACGCGTTGAACTTTGCGTTATTAACGAACTCGCGAAACTGCGGGCTGTCCGGCAACAAACGACGATTCTGGCGCGGCGACGGTGCGGGCGCGTCGGCTAACTCCAGCAATTCCTTTTCCGAAAGACGACTTCCCAGAGCCTCGAAGTGTGCTTTGACTTCGCGCATCGCGCCCGTCAACACAATCGCGCCCTTTAATTTGCCCTTGAACTTTTGCAACTCCGCTTCATTTTTCGCATCGACGTAAACAACATCGCCCGTGAGCATTCCGTTTGTTCCCAGCGACCACGCTTTCGGATATGCGATGAGCGGAATATCCTGCGGCTCCGTCACCTGCGCACTAAAGTTTTTCAGCGTCCAGCCACGACCGAACGGCCCCCACGCTTCGAGGCGCGCGTTCTGCAATCCCCATTCAGCCATCTTATCGCGCGTCCATTCGTTGGCGCGCTTCATGTTGGGCGAAGCGGTCAGGCGCGGGCCGATCACGTCCGACAAATAACTCAAAGTCTGCATGACCTGTGAATGATTCATGCCTTCGTTTTTGATGCGCGCGATGACATCATTTGCGGGCGCGGTTTGCGCGGCGGCAGCCTGCGCGACTTCCGCCGCGGAAGGCTTCGGCGGTTTCACTGCGGGCGTGGTTTGCGTTTCGGGATTTTGCGGCACGCGCGCTGCGGGTTGCTGCGCGGTTAAGGAAAGCGTTGGAAGCAACGAAAAACAAACAAGCAGCGCGACGGCACAAAAGCGGCGTAGCATAATTTTGAGTCTCCTGAAATTTGAACGGAATAAACGAAAGCGCGCTGCCCGGGAATTTGACTGCGCCCTTTTTTTCAACGCATAGTACAATACTCTCTGTGCTTGCGCCAGATACGCATCGACCTTAATTTTCAAGAATCGTCACGGAGAATCGTTTGTGAATCGTACAGCAAAATACTGCGCCGCGATGCTCTTGCTCGCGTTCCTCATTACAACTAATTTTTGCCTTATTAACGCGCGCAACAATCGAGGCGCGAACATTGAAACTTCGCGCCAGCCTGAAACGACAACCGCCGCGTCGCTTCCATACTTTACAGAACCCGCCATCTCGCCGGATCGCTCTGAAATCGCCTTCGTTTCCGGCGGCGACATCTGGAGCGTGGCGGCGACGGGCGGCGACGCGCATCTGCTCGTCTCGCATCCGGCGAATGAATCGCGCCCGCTTTATTCGCCCGACGGGCGACGACTCGCCTTCATCTCCACGCGCACAGGCAACGGCGACATCTATGTTTTGACGCTCGACACAGGCGACTTGCAGCGCATCACTTACGACGACGCTTACGATCAACTCGACGCGTGGTCGCACGACGGGCGCTGGCTTTACTTTTCTTCGACGAGCCGCGACATCGCTTCGATGAACGACGTTTACCGCGTCAGCGCAGACGGCGGCACGCCTTTGCAAGTCTCCGCTGATCGTTACGTCAACGAATACTTCTCTGCTCCCTCGCCCGACGGCGCGACGCTCGCCTTCACCGCGCGCGGCCTCGCATCCGCGCAGTGGTGGCGCAAAGGCCACAGCCACATCGACGAAGCGGAAATATGGTTAATGCGTAATGTGAGCGACGGCACGAACAACGCCGCCAATTACGAGCGCGTGACCGGCGGCGGCGCGAAGGAAATGTGGCCGATGTGGAGCGCAGACAATCGCCGCCTCTTTTACGTGTCTGACCGCAGCGGCGCGCAAAACATCTGGACGAAAACACCCGGCAACAACGGCGAAGCAAAACAATTAACGCGCTTCACGAACGGGCGAGTGCTGTGGCCGAACATTTCCTACGACGGGCGCACAGTCGTCTTCGAGCACGACTTTCAAATCTGGACGTTCGATACTTCAAACAACAAAGCGAGCGAAGTGCAAATTAACCGTCGCGGCGCGCCCGCCGGAGCAGGCACGGAGCATCTCACACTGACGAGCGGCTTGCAGGAACTCGCGCTCGCGCCCGACGGCAAAAAGACAGCGTTCGTCGTGCGCGGCGAAATCTTTGCGGCATCTGCGAAGGACGGCGGCGACGCGGCGCGCATCACGACGAATCCCGCCAACGAATCCGAAGTCGCGTGGTCGCCCGACTCGCGCCGCCTCGCTTACGTTTCAGACCGCGATGGCGCAACGCATCTTTTTCTTTACGACTTTGCGACGAACGCCGAAACGCAATTAACGCGCGATGCCAACTCGAACGACTACACGCCGCGCTTTTCTCCCGACGGCAAAACAATCGCCTTCGAGCGCAACGGACGCGAACTGCGCGCGATTGATCTCGCATCGAAACAGGAACGCTTGCTCGCCAACGGCTATCTCGAACGCCCGCCGTTCAATTCTGATCGCCCGTTTGTCTGGTCTGCGGATAATCGCTGGATCGCGTTCATGGGCATCAGCGGGCGCTCCTTCAAAAACATCTACGTCGTTCCAGCAGCGACGACAAACAACGGAACAGATGCAGCGACGGCGGCAACGACAACAACGGCGCGTCCCGTCAGCTTTCTCGCCAACGTCGGCAGCAACACCGTCGCGTGGAGTCCAGACGGAACATTTTTGCTTTTCGACACAGGCCAGCGCACAGAAACAGGCCAGCTCGCGCGCGTCGATTTGATTCCGCGCACGCCGCGTTTTCGTGAAGACCAATTCCGCGATCTCTTCAAAGAAGAAACTCCGAAAAGCGTGACGCCCACTTTGCAGCGGCAGGAAAATCAACCGCAAAGCCCCGTCCCGCAGCGCGACGCGCCGAACACCGCGCCCGCATCTTCGCCTGCTCCTGCCGCGTCCGCATCTCCCGCCGACGCCTTAGACGAAGCGAAGAAGCTGGCTGCCAAACCTACTGAGATCGTTTTCGACGGCATTCGCCAGCGCTTGAGCCTTTTGCCCGTCGGCGTTGACGTGAGTTACCAAACGATTAGTCCCGACGGCAAGCAAGTCTTGATGATCGCGGGCGCAGCAGGCCAACAAAATCTTTACATTTACTCGCTCGACGAATTATCCAAAGAGCCAGCCATTGCCAGACAATTGACTTCGACGCCCGGCCAGAAATCCTTCGCGCAGTTTTCTCCCGACAGCAAGGAAGTTTTTTATCTAGAAGACGGGCGCATCAACATCGTTCCGCTCGACACACGAATACCTCGCGCCGTCGCCGTTTCCGCCGAAATGGATGTCGATTTCGCGCGCGAAAAGCAAGAAGTTTTTCAGCAGGCGTGGACGTATCTGCGCGACAATTTCTTTGACCCGAACTTCAACGGCGTCGATTGGCAAGCCGTTCATGCCACGTATGCGCCGCGCGTTAATGCCGCGCGAACGCCCGATGAACTTCGCCGTCTTATTCAATTAATGGTCGGCGAATTAAATGCCTCGCACTCCGGCATCAGCGCCGCACCGAGCGCAACACAGGCTTCGACGGGCAGGCTCGGACTGCGCTTTGACCGCACGGAATATGAAACAAGCGGACGGCTGCGCGTCACGGAAATTATCCCGCTCAGTCCCGCTGCACTTGCGCGCGGCGGCATCAAGCAAGGCGATTATCTGCTTGCCGTTGACGGCAAACAAATAAGCGCGCGCGTTAATCTCGACGAATTACTAAGCTACAAAACGAATCGCCGCGTTGCGCTGACCATCGCTTCATCGCCCGACTCGGCGGCGAACAAACACGAAGTCGTCGTGCGTCCCGTCAGCGCCACAACGGAAAAGGGTTTGCTTTATCGCAAGTGGGTCGAAGACAATCGCGCTTATGTCGCGCGCATCAGCGGCGGCAAACTCGGCTACGTTCACATGTTCGATATGTCCGCCGCGTCGCTCGCGCAACTCTTCGTTGACCTAGACGCAGAGAACAACGCGCGCGACGGCGTCATCGTTGACATACGCAACAACAACGGCGGCTTCGTCAACGCCTATGCACTCGATGTCTTTGAACGTCGTCCTTACTTAACTTTAACTGCGCGCGGCTTGCCTTCGGCGACGGCGCGCACGGTCTTAGGCCAGCGCGCGCTCGAAGCGCCGACAATCCTAGTAACGAATCAGCATTCGCTTTCCGACGCGGAAGATTTTTCGGAAGGCTATCGCACGCTTCGTCTCGGCAAAATCGTCGGCGAGCCAACTGCCGGATGGATTATCTACACCTCGAACCAAAGGCTCGTTGACGGCTCCAGCGTTCGCATTCCTTTTATGCGCGTTAATGCCAGCGACGGCTCGCCGATGGAATTGCACCCGCGCCCCGTCGATGTGAATGTCGTGCGTCCCATCGGCGAAGGCTACGGCGGAGTGGATTCGCAATTAGACGCGGCGGCGCGCGAACTAATGAGTGAGACCAGCAAACGTCAAAACAAACCGGCGGCGAACAACAGGTGACAATTGGACTGTATTGACATCTGATAAATTGCCACTAGCACAAGCCTAGTGGACACCGTTAATCAGACAGCAAGGGCTTTAGCCGAACAGTATTTTTGAATTTCCTTTTGGCTTCAGCCTAATTTTTGGCTAAAGCCAAGAGGACTATTGATGTTCAGTTATCAATTCGGCTAAAGCCGCGTTTTTGCTGACACATCCGTCCACTAGGCTTGTGCTAGTGGCAACTGAAAAGACTTAATATCGCCAAACCCCAACGAGTAACAATTATGAGCGCACGACGCATTTTCATAACGCTTTCCTTAACCATCGCCTTCATCGCGCCCGTTGCCTCTTTGCGTTACGGCGACAACGGTGCGTCCGCGAGTTTCAGCGTACACGCGGCTTCGCATGATCCTGTGCGCGCGACGCACGGCATGGTGGCCTCTACGAGTCGCATCGCATCGGAAGTCGGTCGTGATGTGATGCGGCGCGGCGGCAACGCTGTGGATGCGGCGATTGCGACGGCTTTTGCGCTCGCGGTGACGTATCCGGCGGCGGGAAACTTGGGCGGCGGCGGCTTTATGATGATTCGTTTGAAGTCGGGCGCGACAACCGCAATTGATTACCGCGAGATGGCTCCGCAAGCCGCAACGCGAAACATTTACCAAGATAAAAACGGCAATCTGATTAAAGGCGAAGGCTCGTCCACAGTCGGCTACCGCGCGGCAGGCGTTCCCGGCACGGTCGCCGGAATGGAACTCGCCCTTAAGAAATACGGTTCAGGCAAACTCACTTGGGTGCAACTAATCGAGCCTGCGCGAAAGCTTGCCGCCGACGGCTTCCCGCTTACGCACGCCCTTAATCGAGGCTTTAGCAGCGAGCAGAAACTTTTGAATTCATATGAAGACAGCCGCCGCATTTTTCTCAACAACGGAAAACTTTATAACGACGGCGACACCTTGCGTCAAACGGAACTTGCGCAAACCTTCGCGCGTTTGCAGCGAAACGGCGCGCGTGAGTTTTACGAAGGCGAAACGGCGCGCTTGATCGTCGCGGACATGAAGCGGCACAACGGCTTGATGACGCTCGAAGATTTGAAAAACTACGTTGCGAAGGAACGCGTGCCTTTGCGCTCCACATATCGCGGCTATGAAATAATTTCAATGCCGCCGCCTTCTTCCGGCGGCGCAGTCTTAATCGAGATACTCAACATTCTCGAAGGCTACGAGTTGTCGAAGATGAATCCGTCTTCGTCGGAAAAATATCACCTTCTGACGGAAGCAATGCGCCGCGCCTTTGCGGATCGCGCCGAATACATGGGTGACACGGATTTCGTGCATGTGCCTATCGCCGGAATGATCGACAAAGCTTACGCCGCACGCCAGCGCGCCAGCATCAATACGGATCGCGCTTCGACAAGCGCAGAGATTCGCGCGGGAAAACCCGCAGGCTACGAATCCGAAGAAACAACACACTTCACAATCGTTGATGCAGACGGTAATGCTGTCTCCAACACTTATACTTTGAACGGCGGCTTCGGCTCCGGCGCGACGGCGAAAGGCACAGGCTTTCTCCTCAACAACGAGATGGACGACTTCGCCGCAAAGCCCGGCGTGCCGAATGCTTACGGCTTGATTCAAGGCGAGCGCAATGCCGTCGCGCCGCGCAAACGCCCGCTCTCCGCGATGACGCCGACCTTCGTCTTGCGCAAAGACAACACGCTCTGGTTCGCCATCGGCTCGCCCGGCGGCCCTACTATTATCGACACCGTGCTGCAAACCATCATCAACATTGTCGATTATGATATGAACATTCAACAGGCCATCGACGCGCCGCGCATACATCATCAATGGCTGCCCGATGAAATCGTTTACGAGCCATACGGCTTGTCCGGCGATACCGTCCGCGCGCTTCTCTCGCGCGGCCACAAACTAATCGAAAAACCGCGTTACATGGGCGACGCGCAGGGCATTATGATCGAAGAAAAAACCGGCGTTCGTCTCGGCGCAAGTGACCCGCGCAACGACGGCACGCCCGTCGGATACTGAAACGGCAAATGAAGTGCAGGAACGAACGTAGAAAGTAGGTGCGTTGAAAGTTATGGACGAATTAATTTTTCTCGTTGAGGATTCTGCTGAAGGCGGTTTCACGGCTCGCGCCCTTGGTGCTTCGATTTACACGGAAGCAGACGACACGGAGAGTTTGCGCGAGCAGATTCGTGATGCGGTGCGTTGCCACTTCGATGAGGGACAAGGCCCAAAGATAATACGTCTTCACTTTGTCCGCGAAGAAGTAATTGCCGCATGAAATTGCCGCGCGATGTATCAGGCGAGCGTCTTGCCAGAGCCTTGAAAGTTCTCGGTTATAGAGTCACGAGGCAAACCGGCAGCCACATGCGCCTGACGAGAGCCGCAGCAGTGGGACGCGTCGAGCATCATGTCACCATCCCGCGCCATGATCCTTTGCGACTAGGCACGTTGGCATCTATTCTGGATGACGTGGCAGCTCATTTTGAAATAAATCGAGATGAGTTAATAGCGAAGATATTCGATTAGAAAACGAAGCGACGGCTTACCGGCAAACGATAATCACGTTGGAGAAAATTCTTTTACCAGAGTCCGACGAAGACCTGTTAGCCGAGTGCGACGTGGACACGTTTCGCGCGGGCGGCAAAGGCGGGCAGCATGTCAACACGACGGAAAGCGCCGTGCGGCTAACGCATCGTCCATCGGGCGTTGTCACAACGTCGCAGGCCGAGCGCAGCCAGCATCGTAACAAAGCGACTTGCCTTAAAAATCTTCGCGCTAAAATCGAGCGTCTGAACTATCGTCCGCCGAAACGCGTTCCGACAAAAGTTTCGCGCAGCGTCAAAGCGAAAGCACTCGAAGCAAAGGTCAGGCACTCCCAAAAAAAGCGGCTGCGATCCGGGAAGTTGCACCGCGATGAAGAGTAAAGGAAAGTGTAAATTAATTCTGTGCAAAAGCCTGTCAAAGTGCCTGTGAAAGGAAGCGGTCAAAACTTGCGCGTTAGTATCGAAAGCCCGCAGAGCGGTTGGATGGCGATGAGTTTGCAGGCCGCAGACCAAGCGCTGGCGATGAGCGTCTCGCACCAGCCCGCCGATTCGCTGCGAGACTTAATCGAGACGCTTTCAATTGTGCTGGCAGGCGGCGTTGGAAAAGTCGTGCGCTGGAATTGCGCGCCGGATGAATACGACTTCATCTTCACAAACGTCGGCGATAAAGTGCAAATAATCGTCGCGCATTTCCCCGACCATCGAAGAAAAAAGAGTGACGCGCAAATTGTTTTCTCGCTTCAGGATTCTGCGCTGCACGTTTGTTTGCCCTTCTGGACGGCGTTGCGCGATCTGCGTCGGCGAGTCGTAGTCAACGAATTCGCCAGACATTGGCGGCGCGAGTTTCCAAACGACTCCATGCAGCGATTAACGAAGGCAATCAAAGCCGCCAAGCGAGAAACTAACCCGCTGCCATTCACAACTTAACGCTTCTATGCGAACCGAAAAAACGTCGAAGTTTATACAGCAGCCGAACGATTACCGATTAACTTTTATGTCGAATCCAAAACCGCACATTGCAGCGAATGACTCCGCCAGCCCACCAGCTTTACAGCGCGACGCGAGCGGGCGTATTGATAGCACTGCGCTTGCGAATCTCATCGAGTGGTTCATCAACTATGATGAGCGCGTCGCCGTCATACGACATCTGCGCGTCGAAGAATTGTTTCAGTGGAAGCAAGCGCAAAGCAGCGGCGCGGGTGAAAAAATCTTCCACTTCGATCACGCAGAAGATCGCCTCGCCATCGGCATCGTGCAGGCGCTCGCCGCGCACGACGGCGAAAGCACGCTTCACGATTGGATCAGCCAACTCTTGAACGCGCTCGAAGACGCCGCGAAAACAAACGAAGATTTGTCCGGCGCATACAATCTGGAAACAAAAGCGGATTCGTCCGTCATTGCTGAAGCAGAGAACATCCCTGCGCCGGAAATGCGCGAAATTTATCTGACATGCTGCTGGCTCGAAGCGCTCTGCACTGCGGAACTGCGCGTGCTCGGCTGGATTTATCAAGAGCTTTACGGCAGGGCTTTTCACCCGAACAATTTTTGACAAGCGCGCCGAAGAAAATGTTGCCACAGAGACACAGAGGCACAGAGCAAAAGAGATATAAAAGAGGAATTTGAATTTAGCTTCGACCTTATTTTCTATCTCTGTGTCTCTGTGACTCTGTGGCTAATCTTCCTGCTTTGCTAGACACTCTAAGAGATAACTTATGACTCAACGAAGAATCATCGCAAGTTTACTGACACTATTTTTCCTAGTCGCTCAATTGTCATGCGGCGGCGACAGCGGGATACCAAGCGACGGAAGCGGTGGCAGTCGCACTTCATCCGGCGCGCCGCCCGCGCCGCATTTCAAGCCGGGCTTTAATCTATTCAGTCCAGAGCAAGACATCCAGACAGGCCGTGAATCCGCGCAGCAGGTGGCGCAGCAAGTCCCGCTTTTGCGCGACGAACAAATCGTCAATTACGTTCGTCAATTAGGCGCGAAGCTTGCCGCCAAAGCGCCCGGCTTTCGCTTTCCGTATCAATTCAATGTTGTCGGCTCGCGCGAGATCAACGCCTTCGCATTGCCCGGCGGTTACATTTTCGTCAACGCGGGCGCAATCGCGGCGGCGAAAAATGAAGGCGAACTCGCGGGCGTTATCGCGCACGAAATCACACACGTCGCGCTCCGGCACGGCACTAATCAAGCCTCGAAAGCCTACGTTGCGAAAGCGGGTCTCGGCATTCTCGGCACGATTGCGGGCGCGCGCAACAACCCTGACATCGCGCAAGTCGTCAATACAGTCGGCGGAGCGGGCGCGAACGTGTTGTTTCTTAAATTCGGGCGCGCCGCCGAAAGCCAAGCAGACCTAGAAGGCGCGCGCATCATGGCCGACAGCGGTTACGATCCGCGCGACATGGCAAACTTTTTCAAGACTCTACAGGCACAGGGCGGAAGCCGCGCGCCGGAATTTTTGAGCGACCATCCAGACCCCGGCAATCGCATCGCGGCGATCACTAATGAATTGCCTTCGCTGCGCGTCGCCTCAAATCCGACGCACGACACGAACGCCTTCGAGCAAGCCAAAGCGCGCCTCACAGGTCGCGGAAGTTCTGCGCAGCCTCTCGCCGCATCAGGAGAGCCGACGCGCACAGGCCCCCGCGATCCGTCGAACATCGAACCCGGCACGCGTCCCGCCGCGCCCGCTTCGTCGTTCAAGGATTTTCAGACTCGCTCCGGCTCATTCGCCTTCAAATACCCGCAGAATTGGGACGTCTTAAGCTCCGACGAATCGAACATGATCTTCGCTCCCAAAGGCGCTTATGGGCAGCACGAACAAGCGGTCTTCGTCACACACGGCCTCTTCGTCGGCGAACTTCCGGCGCAATCGAGCGATCTGCAATCGGCGACTGCTGCGCTCGTCGAACAACAGATTCAAAGCAACCCGGATTTCCGCGTCGTGCGTCGTCCGCAAAGCATTAGCATTAGCGGTCGCGCCGGTTACGCGACAATCGTCGCAGGCCCTTCCGCCGTCACAGGCACCACGGAAGTCGATGTGATTTACACGACGGCGAGCGCCAACGGAAAGCTTTTTTACTTAATCACCATCGCGCCCGAAGACGAAGTGAAAACTTACCAGCCCGCTTTCGAGCAGATCATCGGCAGCCTTCGTTTGGAGAGATAAAATTCGCGCGGACTTTCATACCGCGCATGGAAGTGAAGGCAACACGATAAAGATGTCTTGCGTTGATAAGGCCGCACGCAAATGCAACTTGCTATAGAATTCGATACATCATACTTCGCACACGCTTTGCGGGTTGCCGCGAAAAAGGCGGAGCGCGTAGAATTACAGAACAATCAATTAAATTCCTGAAAAACACGGAGACAAATTAATGATGCGTTATCTTGCTTCGGCGCTTCTCATCGCGCTCGCGCTTTCGTCCGCCGTCTTTGCACAGCAAACATCACAGCAATTGACGATCAACGAACTACTGAAAATTCGTCGCGTCGGTGATCCGCAACTCTCGCCCGACGGACGCACCGTCGCCTACACGATTACGGACGTAGACAAAGCGGTGAATCGCGGCACGACGCATATTTACTTAGTGCCTGTGACGGGCGGCGAACCGAAGATGCTGGCGACGGGCGAGCGTTCGTCTAATTCGCCGCGCTGGTCGCCGGACTCGCGCCGCCTCGCTTTTGTTTCGACGCGCGAAGGCACGACGCAAATCTGGACGATTGATGTCGCAAGCGGCGCGCAGCAAAAAGTAACAAGCGTCGCGGACGGCGCGGGCGATCCGCTCTGGTCGCCTGACGGAAAACTTATCGCGTTTACTTCCGACGTGTATCCAGAATGCGCAAACGCCGCCTGCAACAAGCTGCGCAGCGAGCAGGCAGACGCAAGCAAAGTGAAAGCGCGCATCGCGGATCGCCTTCTTTATCGTCATTGGACTTCTTGGAAGGAAGGCAAACGCAGCCACGTTTTCGTCACGGCGAGCGAAGGAAATATGGAAGCGCGCGACATGACGCCCGGCGATTACGACGCGCCGCCGTTTAGCCTCGGCGGGCCTCTCGACTACGCTTTCTCGCCGGACTCGAAGGAGTTTGCCTTCGTGCGCAACACAGACAAAGTCGAAGCGACCTCGACGAACGGCGACATCTTCACAACGCCTGTTGCGGGCGGCGAAGCCAAACGCATCACAGCCGCGAACCTTGCGAACGATGCTTCGCCGCAGTATTCGCCGGACGGACGTTTCATCGCCTATCGCGCGCAGCAACGCGCGGGCTTTGAAAGTGATCGCTGGCAATTGATGCTTTATGATCGAGCGACAAATCAATCGCGCTCCGTTACGAATTCGCTCGACGCGGGAATCGAAAGCTTCACGTTCTCGCGTGACGGGCAAAAGATTTACTTCGTCGTCGGCGAACGCGGGCTGCAACCCGTTTACCAAGTCGTATTGAATAACGGCACTATCGTCAAACTCATCAGTGATGGATTCAACGACGACGTGCAAGTGAGCGCCGACGGCAGAACCATGATTCTCACGCGCAGCAGCGCCGCGCGCCCGACGGAAATCTATCGCGCGAGCATCAATGACAAAGCGCGCGCGGGAAGCAGCAACAGCGTCACGCAGCTAACGCACACGAACGATGCCTTCATCAGCAATTTCAATTTGAAGCCCGCCGAACTCACTTCTTGGGAAGGCGCGAACAACGCGAAGGTTTCCGGCTGGATCGTGAAGCCCGCAGACTTCACAGCGTCGAAGAAATATCCGCTCGTCGTCTTGATTCACGGCGGGCCGCAGGGCGCTTGGAACGATAATTGGGGCTATCGCTGGAATCCGCAAATCTTCGCCGCGCAAGGCTACGTCGTTTTTCTACCGAACCCGCGCGGCTCGACAGGCTACGGGCAAAAGTTCGTTGACGAAATCTCGCAGGACTGGGGCGGCAAAGCGTACACGGACATTATGAACGGCGTCGCGCAGACGGCGTCTCTACCCTATGTTGACCGCAATCGAGTCGGCGCGGCGGGCGGCTCTTACGGCGGCTACATGGTGGATTGGATCGAAGGCCACAACGACGATTCGCGCGTGCAATTCAAAGCGTTGGTTTCGCACGCGGGCGTCTTTAATTTAACGAGCATGTACGGCGCGACAGAAGAATTGTGGTTCACGGATTGGGAGTTCGGCGGAACGCCTTGGAGCAACCCGGAGATTTACACGCGCTGGTCGCCGAGCATGTATGTGAAAAATTTCAAGACGCCGCTTCTCGTCATTCATGGCGAGCAGGATTTCCGCGTGCCTGTTACGGAAGGCTTGCAACTCTTCACGGCGCTGCAGCGTCAGGGCGTCGAGTCGAAGCTGCTTTATTTCCCGGACGAAGGCCACTGGATTCTGAAGCCGCAAAATTCCGAACTCTGGTACACCACAGTGCTTAATTGGTTCGACGCGCACTTGAAACAACCTGAGGCAACAACTGCAGCGGCGGCGGCGCGAAAGTAAATCAGGCGGCGAGTTCGACGGCGTGAAGGCGGACATGTCACCGAAGAACAAAGCTTATCTCGGCGTCGCATTATTCGTTGGCGTGGCGCTTTCACTTTTCATCGGGACACAGATTTACTACCGTCAAAAATTGAACGCGCCGCCGACAATTCAAGTCAGCCGAACAACTAAAACTCCGGCAACGGACGCTTCTGTTGTCGCGGTGGTTTCTAATTTCAGCGCGGCAGTCGCACGCAATGCCGACTTAATGAATAATCTCGAATGGTCGTTCGGCGGCAAAAGTCAGCGCGGCTGGTATCTATATGCGCCGCTCATCGAACGCGAAATCGGCACGGATAAAAACCCTGACAACGAAGCCTTCAGCGTCGCCCTCGCCGCGTGGCAATTATCCGCGAAATTGAATCCAGACGGTGTGCTTGATGCTGCTACATGGCCTCAAATGTTCGGCGCGTGGCAATCGCGTCGCCTCAAGGATCACACGCCAGCCGCGCCCGATCAATTGATGACGGCTCCGACGACTGATTTCTACGACGCTTCGCGGCCTGATGCGCTTCGCAAAGTCGAGCCGCAAACCTACGCCGCATACAAGCGCATGGTTCAAGCGGCGGCAATTAATCCGTCGCTTCATCTGGCGACAATGGGCGAAGGCGAAAGACTCGCGCTCGCTTCGTCCGAGAAATTCCTGAAGATAGTTTCAGCGTATCGCTCGCGCGAATATCAGGAAGGCTTGCGCAGGGCTTCGCCGAACGCAGGCCGCGCCGGGCTTGCCGTCAACAGTCCGCATTTTACGGGGCGCGCGATAGATATGTATGTCGGCGGCGATCCAGTTAGCACGGAAGACGCCAATCGCCTTCTTCAAATCAACACGCCCGTTTATCGCTGGCTCGTTAGGAACGCGGACAAGTTCGGCTTTCGCCCGTACTTTTACGAACCATGGCATTGGGAATATGTCGGCGAACCGGCACTCGACACACGTTGAGTTATTTATGCGAAGGAGTATGTTAATGAATTTTTCAAAACGGCGACTGGCTGCGTCGGCGGCGCTTTTCTGTTTGCTTGTCTTGAGCCTTGCGGTTTACGCACAGCGCAATGCGACAATCAATCACGGTTTCGATCTCGCAAGCATCGATCAAACCTGCAAGCCCTGCACGGATTTTTTTCAATATGCCAACGGCGGCTGGATCAAACTCAATCCGATTCCGGCGGCCTATCCTTCATGGGGACGCTTTAACGAATTAGCGGAAAAGAACAACGATAAGCTGCACGAAATTCTCGAAGCGACGGCGAAGAGCACAACTGCTCAGGCTGGCAGCAACGAAGCGAAGATCGGCGCTTACTACGCAAGTTGCATGGACGAGCGCGACATTGAAGCCATGGGCACAACACCGCTCGCGCCCGAATTTTCGCGCATCGAACGCATCGCCAGCCCTGCGGATTTGCGCGCGGAGACAGCGCACTTGCACCGCATCGGCGTCAACGCGCTTTTCGATTTCGGCGCAGATCAGGATTTCAAAAACTCTACGCAGGTCATCGGCGAAGCGACGCAGGGCGGCTTAGGTTTGCCGGATCGTGATTACTACACGAACGACGATGCGCGCTCAAAGACCATCCGCGAAGAATACGTTAAGCACATGACGAACATGCTCGCGCTGCTCGGCGACGACAGAGCGCGCGCGGCTTCGGAAGCGAGCACCATCATGGGCATCGAGATGGCGCTTGCGCGTGCTTCGATGACGCGCATCGAGCAGCGCGATCCGAACGCGATTTATCACAAGATGACAGTTGCCGCGCTGCAGCAACTGACGCCGAATTTTTCGTGGGCTGCTTACCTCAAGGACATCAACGCTCCGACGGTTGGCAATGTTAATGTTGCGCAGCCGCTCTTTTTCAAAGCGCTCGACAAAGAACTCGCGGGCGTTTCCGTAAGCGATTGGAAAACTTATTTGCGCTGGCATTTGATAGACGCGACGGCCTCGCGCCTTTCATCGAAATTCGTGAATGAGGATTTCAATTTCAAAGGCAAAATTTTGACAGGCACGACCGAGCAATTGCCGCGTTGGAAGCGCTGCGTGCGCTCGACTGACCGCGCTCTCGGCGAAGCTCTCGGACAGGTTTACGTCGAAAAGAATTTCACGCCGGAAGCAAAAGCGCGCGCGCTCAACATGGTTCACAATCTGGAAGCGGCGCTTAAGAGCGACCTTTCGACTTTGAGTTGGATGAGCGACGCAACAAAGCGGCAGGCCACCGCCAAGCTCGAAGCATTCGTTGAGAAGATCGGCTACCCTGACAGATGGCGCGATTATTCGATGCTGAAGATTGAGCGCGCGTCATACCTCGATAATGCGGCGCGCGCGACACAGTTTGAAGTCAATCGTCAATTGAACAAAATCGGCAAGCCGGTTGACCGTTACGAATGGGGCATGACGCCGCCGACGGTCAACGCTTATTACAATCCGCAGATGAACGAAATCGTTTTTCCTGCGGGCATTTTGCAGCCGCCGTTTTACGATCCGAACGTGGACGACGCGATCAACTACGGCGGCATGGGCGCGGTTATCGGCCACGAAATGACGCACGGCTTCGACGACGAAGGGCGACAGTTCGACAAGGAAGGAAACTTGAAGGATTGGTGGACGCCCGTTGATATGAAAAACTTTGAAGCGCGCGCCGATTGCGTCGTCAAGCAATTCGACAATTTCAAAGTCGAAGACGGCATCAACGAAAAAGGCAAGCTCGTCGTTGGCGAATCAATCGCAGACTTGGGCGGGCTGACCGTCGCTTACGCTGCGTTTCAGAAATCTTTGGAAGGCAAACCGCATCTCGCCAACATTGACGGCTTCACGCCCGAACAGCGTTTCTTTCTCGGCTGGGCGCAAGTTTGGGCTGAACAGGCGCGTCCCGAATATGCGCGGCTGCTCGTCAATACAGACCCGCACCCGCTCGCGCGTTTCCGCGTCAACGGGCCGCTTTCCAATATGCCCGCGTTCGCCAGAGCGTTCGGCTGCAAACAAAACGAAACGATGGTCAGAGCCGAAACAGAGCGTTGCCAAATCTGGTAACAGGAATTCCATAGCGCAAAATAAAAAGGGAAGCCGCTTCGTTGCTATACAAGAAGCGGCTTCCCTTTTGTTTCTCTATCGCGTGTTTATTTCCAGAGCGAAAGAAGCGCGAACAAAAATATCCAGAGACCTGCGATGAAGTGCCAGTAGAGCGCGACCACGCCGCTCAAGGTGCGCTGCTTTATGTGAGCTTCCATTTCGTTTATCACGACGAGATGCGCTTGACCGTGATTATTTTGCACTAGCAAATAAATCAAAGCGATGATGCCGCCGATGAGGTGTACGCCGTGTGTTCCCGTAAGAATGTAGAAAAAGGCGCTGTGCGGATTATTAGCAAGGTAAAAGCCGCGCGCAATGAGTTGCCGAAAAACGATTGCCTGTGCGATGAGAAAACCGAAGCCGAGCACGAGCGTCCATGTTAGCCATAGACGATAGCCGCCGTCTTCCGCGCGCGGCCACTGTAAACTTCGCCGCGCTGCTTCAAAAGTAATACTGCTCGCAAGGATCAGCGCGGTGCTTGCCCACAGCAGAGACGGCATCTCGATGGGCTGCCAGTCTCTTGCGCCCGAAGTGCGCGCGACATACGCAGTGGTCAGCACGGCGAACGTCATCAAAACGGCGGCGAGCGTTGTAACGAGGCAGACCCAATAGCGCGCGGGCGAAAATCCTGCGGGCTGCTCGTCTTGATTGCCGCCGCCATTGCTATTGTTGCCGCCGCCGTTGTTTCCGTTTCCGCCTTTGCGCCCTTTTCCGCCGCCGCCGCGCGATCCTTTGCCGTTCAACTCGGTTCTTACGGGGCGAACACGAACGCGCTCTTCGACATCGATAACGGTTGTGGTCGTTGTGTTGAGCGTGGCAGGCATAACGCTTTTTATAATTCAGCAGAAAAACTTCGGCGGGAAACGCACACTTTATTCGAGAGCACAGACTGTTTCGTAAAAATTTCTCTTACGCGTTTTATGCAGCGCGATCAGCGTTTGCTGGCAACCATCAGCGCGAAAAGAAGCGGCAGATAAATAACCGAAGCGAGCAGCAAGCGGCGCGCTTCCTGTCTGGAACGAGACACGGCCATGCGCACGCCGCTGTAGAGAAAGAGCACGCCGAGAAGAAGCGCGCCGAACGAATAAATCGCGCCGCTTGTGGTGCCGAGCAGCGCAGGCAAAAGGCTGACCGGAATCAATAGAATTGTGAACAGGATGATCTGCTGCGCGGTTGAGCGTCCGTCGGGCGCAACCACCGGCAGCATCTTGATTCCCGCGCGCCCGTAATCCTCGCGGTACATCCACGCGATGGCGAGAAAATGCGGAAACTGCCACAAAAACAGAATCGCAAAAAGCGACCACGCTTCCATGTTCAAATGCCCGCGCGCCGCCGCCCAACCGAGCAGAGGCGGCATCGCTCCCGGCAATGCGCCGATGGCAGTTGAAAGCGTCGAACGGGTTTTCAGCGGAGTGTAAACAAGCACATAGCCGATTGCCGTCACGACTCCGAGCAGCGCGGTCAGCGGATTGACCCACAAAGTCAAATAAATTTCGGCGGCGACTGTCAAACCGATGCCGAAGAGAAACGCCTGCGATTCGCTAAGTCTGCCCGAAGGCAAAGGCCGCGCTTGCGTGCGCCGCATAAGCCCGTCAACATCCGTTTCGATGGTTTGATTAAGCGCTGCAATGCCGCTCGAAAGCAGCGTGATGCCGATAAGCACATGCGCAAGCTGTGCGTACTCGAAGCCGCCGCGCGGCGACGCGAGACAAAAGCCTGCGAGCGCAATCAACAGAATCAAAAACGTAATGCGCGGCTTCGTTAATTCAAGGTAAGCCGCGATTCTTTCGCGCGCCATCATTTGTTCATCAAAATCGAGCGACGCTGATACTGCTGCCGCGCTGTTTTGCTGTTCGAGTTTTATTGCCGCCACACTTTTCATAAAAGCCAACTTCATTCACCGCAAAAATAACATTTGAATCATCGCACCGTTCAAGCGCCGACGCTCGAAAATTTTGTTTGCTGCGCGGGTTCTCCCGCAAGCATCGCCGCGATGAGAAGCACGAGCGCGAGCCACATCAAATCGGCAAGCAAGAGATGCACGAGCTGCAAAGGAATCGGCGCAAGCAACGCGACATTGAACGCGCCGACGATGAGTTGCGCGGCGACGAAACACATCAGCGCGATGGCAAAGCGCCGCGCCCATTCGCTGCCGACTTTTATATTGCCGCTATTATTATTGCCGCGTTCCTTTTCGCATCGCCGGATGCTAAAGACTGCAAAGGCGACGAGCATCGAGCCAACCGTAATGGCGATGAGCGGATGCAGCACGCGCAGGCGAATCAGGAAATGCGCCGTCGGCTGTAAATCCTGTTTGAATCCGGCGGCGAGAGACGCGGACGGAAACAAAGTATCGCCGAGCGCCGTCACCGCGCCGCTCACGCCTAAGACTAAAGCTGCAAAGATCGCACCGCCAGCCAGCACCTTGAACGTTTTTTCCTGCTCGCGCAAGCGTAGCGCCTTGCCTGCGGAAGCCCACCAAGCCGTCAGCGCCAGCGCCGCGAGCAGCAGAAAAGTATTGATGAGATGCACGGAGAGATAAACTGCGCGCGATGCCGAAGCGTTGTGCGCGACTAACTCGAAATGCACCAATCCTGCGCCGATCAAAGCTTCCGTTACTGTCAAAACAACCGATAAGATCGCGGCTCTGCGTGCCCGATGGCGCGGCGCATAAACTTTGCGCGACCAGAGAAGCAGGCCAATGACAAGAGGCAACATTAATCCGCTCGAAAGCCTGTGCGCATATTCAATAAATGTTGCTAACCCACGCCCGTGCTGAATCACTTCGCCATTGCATAAAGGCCAGTGGCTACCGCAACCGTCGCCAGAACTCGTCGCCCGCACATAAGCGCCCCACGCGACGACAGCGAGGCTATAAGCCACGACTACCCACGCATATTTTGCGAACGCTCGAAAGCGCGACGCCGCCACGCGCGCAGATTGCGCCGTGATTTTTCCGGCGGCAGTTGCGGCATTGGCAGCGATTAGTCGAGCGCCGATCAATCTTTCGTGCGGTGTTACGGCGTCCATAAGTTGCAACGCTTTTTCCAAAAAGCAATCAAGCTCCGGCAGGCAACAAGCGTCTCATTTACCGGCACGGCAATCCTTCGATTCTTTACCTTTGCTGCTTGACCGTTGTCTCCACTCTTTCATTCGTCTCGTGCGGGCGTGTGCTGTAGTCTGCTCCGAGAAATACCAGCAAAATTGCGAGCCAGAAAAAGCCCGCCACGACAATCAATTTCGTGAGCCGCGAAGCGTACCGCACATGCATAAAAATCAGCACGACGAGCGATGCCTTCGTCGCCGCGATCATCAGCGCGATCAGCGTGTTCAACCACCACAGGGACGGGCTAATCGTCGCAAAATCGAAAAGCGACACGAGGTATGTCACCACCGTCAGCACGATCAAGGCGGCGAAAACGAGATAGTAAAGATTTTTCGAGACGATGTGTTCGGACATAGCTTCTTAAAGGCTCCGCGCCTGCGCGTCGTGCGGCTGATCGAGCGACGTTTATTTGTGGTGAACGTGATTGCCGAGCAAATAAAGCAGCGGGAAAAGAAAAATCCAGACGATGTCGACAAAGTGCCAGTAAAGACCGCCGATTTCCAGCGGCGAGTGATATTCCGGCGTATAACGCCCGCGCTGCGCCCAGTAAAGCAGCACGCTGAAAATGCCGATGCCGATTATCATGTGCAGAGCGTGAACGCCCGTCATCGCAAAATAAATAAAGAAGAACATTTGCGCGTGCGGCGCATCGGCTCCGTCCCACTGAAAGCCCGGCCCCGGAATGTGATGATGCTTAAACTTCTCCGCGTACTCGAACGTCTTGATGCCGAGAAAGACTAGGCCGAGCAGAATCGTCAGCGCGAGAAATATTACTTGCCCGCGACGATTACCGACTTGCGCGGAGAAGACAGCGAGCACCACCGTCAAACTGCTGCCGATTAAAACGAGCGTGTTAATGCCGCCGTAAAGCGCATTGAGTTCCGAACTCGCTTCGGCAAAGGCTTCCGGGTAAAACGAGCGGTAAAGAATGTAGGCCGCGAACATCCCGCCGAAGAACATGATTTCGGTGATGAGAAA
>JAABUK010004871.1_pt1 | contig 21458 bp, 41 predicted proteins | sample 5559141 | NCBI WGS metagenome assembly JAABUK01 (sample SAMN10711869, study PRJNA513367) | rock metagenome | isolation source: Antarctica rocks | place: Antarctica: Victoria Land, Pudding Butte nord | collected 2016-01-03
CTCTACAGTCCATGCAAGACAGTGTGCAGACGGTGCAAGCCATGAAAGCTGCTGGCAAGGAACTCAAGGCTGCGTTTAAGCAGCCAGAGTTGAACATCAACAGCATAGAAAACCTGCAGGATGACCTCGCAGACATGATGGTGAGCTGTGCAAAGTATTTCTGCATATCTGCAACCTTGATGAATGTTTGCCGTATGACATCAAGCAAGCCCAAGATTAAGCTGTATGCATAAAGATATATATGATAAAACACAGGCTCTGGCATTTCAGTCTGTGCAGCATAGCTCACGCTTGCTAGCGCAATGTATGCAGCATCTGAAGCAGAGGCATCATGACTGTTCGGTTACAATAGAATACAGAAGCACCGTTGCTGGCATACACTTACAAGCTGTCTGTTACTCCGCAATGTCTGCAACCTCTCAGGCTTGCATGCTGCTGTACTCTGGCAGGACATGCATCAAGAGATACAGGATGTGCTTGGGCAGAATTTTGGTATTCCTGATGACATAGATGAGGATGAGCTCATGGAGGAACTGGATGCTCTTGAGGATGACTTGGCAGCCGACACAGAGGCCAATGCTGATGGTGTCCCGTCCTACCTTCAGGTCCGTGCTTGCGTGTATCATGCATTGCCTATGTATGCTCAGTGTCAGATTTTCAGAGGGCAGCTTGCCTGATCTATTTTGCACATGGGGTGTTCTTGCCGGCAACAGGTCTCTTGAGCAAGCTGGCATTGCAAGCTTATGCAGTATAAATGAAGCCAAAGTGCACTGTGAAATAGGTTTGTTGTCAGATGTGCAGAGTACATTGGTGTTTGATCGGCTTTGCTCTGAGGGCTAATTACATGACATCTTTCTGGTTCCATTCTGCTTCAACAGGACGCAAGAAGTATGTGTTTCTGAATAGGGTGTGTGCATGCGCAGGAACAGGACCTGCCAGCGGCTCCTTCAGCGCGGCCAGGCCATGCCACAGCAGCACAGGGTGAAGACGAGTTTGGTTTGCCAGCAGTACCACAGAGGACGTAGTGATTTTTTTTGTTGTGTGTAAAGCATGTGATGGCCAACTCACTGTCGATTTGTTTTGTGCTGCTGTTGTTTGTTTTGTGTAGTGTTTTGGAGCGCTCTCATGTGCAAATTGAAAAGTATGGCATACATTTCAGAGCATGCCAACATGAGTCTGCGCTCAGCAAATGTTTTTAATCCGCCTGCCGAAACCGCTCCCCAGTCCTTGGTATTACCTCCGAATTTTTCCAAATTATTGGAGCAGGATGGATTATTGGAACCAGTCCTGAAGACGCATTGGTGCCAGCTGAGACAGGCTAAGGACGAACAGCAATCGACTTACAGCCTACAATGTCCCACAGTATACACAGATGTTGCTGTAGTGCAATTGTCAGATGCCATTCCATCCCATTGGATGACAGGGTATTGATGAGAGGGGATGCAGCTTGCACTCTTTGGCTCAAAGCACAGCTGCTATGATAGGTGCACTTACTATCAAACTCAGTGGGACTAAAGCCCACTTGCACAAGTGTATATACATTGAAAATAGCTCAGTTAGCTTCCGTGTCTACAAGATGCTCGCATACTTTTGCTTTGTACTCTGACTGGATTGTCTGAAGGTCATGGGTCTGTAACATGACAGCACCTCTTTGCACACCTGTAGGCCTCTGTGTGAATGGTGCAATAGATGGATTGATGTCTGCTAGATACACTTGGGTACCATGCATCCCTGCCCAATCAAGATCTAGCATGATCACCGATGTGATCTGACCTTCAACGTACTTTGCAGCTAAGTTACGCAACCGTAAGTCGCCATGGACGTACCGGGCTTCTGAAACTTGCCCGTCGTCTGAGTGCCTGCTTTACACACAAATATGTAGCTTGACGACATACAGCACCAATAGTGCACAAGCAATGGTTGCAGACAGAAGCAGCCGTATCTGTAGACACATAACCCTGTGCAAATCTCAATGTGCAAAAAGTCAGACTGATCCAAGATTTACAACAGCGGGCCGGGCCATGAACTCAAGATGACATCAGTGGCCTTGTCAGGCCTGTTGTTGAACGTTACCCTTGGTTCTTCCCAATTGCATGTTCCACATGTCAGCACGCATCTTGATGGCATCCGCAAATACAGATGCAAAACATGGTTATAGGCATAAGCAACACTTGTTGCAGACATGTGATCGTGTTGAAGTGTCATCTTGCTGTAAAGGTCACATGTCAAGTATGTGCACTAAGCAGCATGTCAGTGAGTGCAGTGGACAACAGCAACTCTTCGTAGCTTGTCAGCTCTAGCCATGAAATGCTACTCAGGAGAGTTGTACGACTTACTGCAAAAACGGAGCATGTGCACGCCCCAGCATTTCCTGAATAGCCAGCCACACCCTGTCGCGCTCCAATTGAACCGCAGTCAAGTCGCCAAGGATGTACCATCCTTGATCCTCATGCAACCAGGGCATAGATACCACAGAATACCCACCAGGAAGAATTCTGCAAATGCAAGACTGCATAGGTTCCATCACGTCTCCCAAAAGACGTGATCTACCAAAAGAAAGGCACGACAGCTGCACGATGATAGGTTGTGAGTGACAGAGGCATGTCGGATATAATGCAATGTTGCAGTGCCTGCAGGATTCCGCCATCAAGCAGTGCATACCTCACAAGTGAGGAAGGAACAGCTACATGTTGGTCAGCCCAGGCAGAGGCAGCTTCAAAACCATACACCTCCACTAGCTTCAAGGCAACCATTGCTTGGTCATCACGGGACCAGGCTTTATACAGCTTCCTTGGAACTACCTCCTCCACCCCCTGACAGTTACTGCAGCATGAAGTTATATCGGTTGATACAAATGCTAATTGGCCCTTGTTCTAGACCAGGCAAAGACAGTACAGGCTCAAGGCAGCAGTGGGTACGTCTACCTGTCCATATCCCAGAGAACGTAGGGGCATCCTTTCCTCAGCAGTGCCAGACGTGTTGTTCCTTGCGCAGCCGTTGCAAATATCTTGCGCGCAGCTGTGTCCAGATGAAGTAGGAGCTGCATCCATCCAGCGATGGCCACCGCAACACGCCGCTCATGCATCAAGCTTGCATTCAAGCGCATGTCTATGCACTCAAAATGGGTTGCGCACAAGGACGACTCAAACCACACAGCACCAAATCTGCATGTACACCAGATGTTGAGAGCCATTTTGCCAAAGCAGGTCATGTAACAACAAGTAACACACCGCTGAAACAGTGGCATGCTACCTACCGCAACTCACTTCCAACAACTTCACATGTTGCCATTGGCATGAAAGAGCGCAGGTACAGCTCATTGGACTCGTCCCTCATTTCTCTCATCTTGCTCATGCAGTATCTGGCAATTTTTAATTCAGCTGGGCCCTCCACTCGCTTGAACTCCAGAATGCCAACCTCGGTAATGCCCTGAACAGAGACAGCCAGAGGCAAAGCATCACTGTGATGATCATATAGTGAAGCAGCATGCATTCTGCACAGGCAATCGATGTGGGAGATGCCCTGGACACAGCCAGTGGCAAAGCATCACCGTGATGACCTTGTAGGCATCATTCTGCAAAGGCAATTGTTGTCTGTAAACTTACGGTGATATGTCCATCTGACTCTGTATCACAGCGCACACGGAGGTTGTGTGCTCTGAAAGCATCCCTACCAAGACCATGCTCCGCAGATTTCAATGATTGCAGAACTGCACTCTGCAAGCATTCCTCATACGGCCAATACAGGGGCAGCACCTGCATATATGGCAGGACTCTTACCACGGAGCACTGGCATGCCAGTTGCATTGGTCGTAGTTGAGCGCAAGCAGGCTGCACCTTCCTCAGGTCATGATACAAGCACCAGTCTGTCTCTGTGAGCTTTTATGTTTCAAAATGCCTGAGTGCATCTTGATACTTCCCAAAGGCCTCACAGACCAAAGGCACTGGCAAACAGCGCTTCTGGCAACGTCCATTGACTGCTAGCGGGTCACCTGGCTTGAACTCACCAGCTACCTATGTTACAGTTATAGTTGGGCTCAGCATTCACAAGGCAAGGCAATTTGCAGCGCATGCACCCTTACCCTTTGTTTGTTGCGCACAATGATGGTTTGCAGTTGAGCTTCAGCTGGTGTGATATTATCGCCTGTGGAGTAGTCTGACCCTGAGGCAATGCGCTCAGTGTCCAGTGGATCAGGATCAAGAGACTTGATTTCAGCTGCAAGCAATGCAGAAGCTGCAGTTGACACATTGATGTTGCAGAGTGTACATGAGAGGGAAGCTACTCCATTACAGGCAGCAAGCAAACCAGGCATGAAGAGCAATTGAGACGAGCATGCTTAGGAAAGTTGTACTGATGCATGCAAGCTTTGCTTTGGTACCTCTTCTATGCCATGTGTGTTTGCCTACAGTCCACATGTACTTTCTACATATGAAGCAGAGGTATTGATGAGCACACGCTGTCACACATGCCTAAACAAGCAATACAGCATCATTGAAGGTCTACACCATGCTCTGCAACAGGTTCTCCAAATACCTGCAGTGGGCGTGACTTGCCACCAGCATATTGCTGAAGACAAGAACATAACAAATTTATGGCAGCCACGACTACAATCATTGCCAAAGCTGTGCTTGAGTGAACAACCAGTGAACCTGCACAACTACAACTACATGACTGCTTTGTTGCCTCACATGAGAGTTAAGCTGCTAACCTGCAACTCCGCCAGCTGCGTTCCAGATGACGTCCGCATCTCCAGGCAGCAATCCACAAGCCTGCTGGATCTGGTCAACATTACCAGCTTGCTTGATAGCATTGGGTGTTCGATATCCACCAGAGCACAGTAGAGCTCTATAATCAATGTCAGGATCTAGGTCAGCTGCCACAGAGGCTAGTAGCTCCTGAAGTGTCATGAGTCTGTGCAAACAACATATGCTCTCAGGTCTGTCAAACAGAAGGGTGGTCCGAAGACCAGGCCGTTCACGATGTGCAGTTTACTTGTAAAGCAACCAGAGTGTGTCCTGAGCAAGCTGTGCTTTGCTTATGAGTAGACAAGGCACGACTGATGTTGACTACGCTCCAGTCCGGGAGCATGTCACCAAGTATTTGACAGTCACGACCGCACCTTACAAGATGTGCAATTCAGTGATCTATTCCGATCTATCCAGTCTCAGACGCTACCTGTGGTGTGCAGGTCGAGCAGAACAACTACGTACGGTTTGCCTAACTAAATACGCCCTGTTTACACTGCACCGCGTTGGTGCGGTTACCGGCACATCCAGATCACGAGCAGCAGCTTACGTCGTCAAGCAATATAAGATACAAGTGTTTTGACAAGGAGGTCAAAGCGTTGACGCGTGCGGCAAAGCGCTGAAGCGTGCGTATAGTGAGTGGTCAGGCTCTTCCAAATTCATGACATATCCACAACATACAGACCCGTGCGTATGATCCGCGCACCACCTGCGAACAGCTGCTCCCTGCATGCCTTCTTCACGACGGCGGACGTCTCACGTCCTCAGTGTCTGCCGGTGGCAGGCCGCTCACATTTGCGTAATACTTGCCTGACAGCACGTAATATTGAACGACATAGCGGCCGAAGCCTCGCAGCTGCGTTGCTGGCCACCGTGCTCCTTGCCTCTCCTGCCTTTGCCAAGGCACCTTCCTTAGAATACATTAGCGTCCAAGACAGGGTTCGCCAGCGAGCACCGTTGCAAAGAGCGCGGTCTGGGTACAACAACTCAAATGATGCAGCACCTGATCTTCAAGCAAAAATGCCGAGCATTCCTCAGCAGGCAGGACACTCACATAGCTCCTTGTTGTCCACAGCTTGCGCGGGTACTCTGTACCCCAAATCTTTACTCACCTACAGGTAGCTGAAGTGAAACAGCTGTCTGCAGCAGCACAGGAGGCTACAGCATGTGAGGATTATGAGCAGGTAGACCAGTGCCACAACGGCAAGGTCTATGTAATGCCATATTTGACACAGGCTTTTGCATGCGATGACCCTGTAAATATTGCTGTGTCTTCAATTTGTTTTGGTTGGTCACAGATGATACGAGTTAGACTGTTCATGTCCGTGACTTCTCCAAGGGCCACTATTCATTGCTTGTCTTCTACCTGCAGGCCTTGCAAACCTATAGCTATATCACTCACACATATCCTGATCTAGCAATAGTACAATATGCTAGGATCAAGCATGCTCTCCTGCTTTATCAAGCAGGCAAGACTACAGATGCTGTGCTAGAAATGGAAGGGGAGGAGGAAGAGCTGCGAGGCAACGCCGAAGTCCATGCTGCACTTGCTGCAATGCTTTACTCAAAGTCTCCCAAACAAATTGACAGGGCTGAGACACAGTGGGAGATTGCTAGAGAGTTTGACCAGCGATTTTCAAATCTTGACTGGGTCAAAAAAGAGAAGCATTGGCCCCCTGCCATGCAGACTGCCCTGGGCAACTTCTTATACCTGAAATAGCTTGAAGCATGCTCATCAGCAAGGTGCACACGTGCTCCTGTACAGACTAGCACACAAACACTGCTGGCCTGCTTGCATGGTGCCAATGGGACAGTCCAGCAAGCAAACTAAAGCAAGAGACGTCACATGTCCTATAGCAGTACACACTTGTGTTAAACACAGCTGCATTCGGAGGGTGTATTTGCAAAGGGGTCCTGTCAAGAATCTGCCAGAGACCACCCATGCGATTGGTTTCCTCCTGCCTCAGTTATCTTTCTTGCTGCACATAAGTATAGTAATGTGGAAAGACAGCCATGGAAAGGTGGCTCACAAAAGCCTTGTCTTGAGCATCCATTCGATACATGTCATAGACAAGCAGGCACTTCACTTATGTCAGGTCGCACACTAAAGTAATGTACAGTGCTGCAAACAGCATACAACCACCTGTGAAACTTTTGCAGTCCTTCATGCTGCAGAAAAGCTTGCAACAGCACAATAGTAAAAGTATAGGAGAAAAGGCATCCTTAGCATCCATCAGGCATTTGTTGCAACAGCCCCCCATTGTTTGGCATGCTCAGCCACAAGTGAGCTGCAAGCTGCATCATGCAATGCTTCTAGCCGGCATCGCCGATCTCTTACTTTCCCCAGCTGTATTAGCTGGGATTCAGCGCACTGAGCAGCTTCCCACTCCTGCTGCATGGCTAACAGCCAATGAGACCTGCACAAGTGCTCTCCGATCATGCACTCAACTTTGTAACACAGCTACATGGTGCATCAAGCAGAGTACATCTGCAATGGTGGCACAATGCCTAAAGTCAGACACAGATTGAAAGTGTCTCTCCACTTTGCTATGATACGCAGCAGGTATGGTAACACCCTTCTCAAGCATGTACTGACCTCATGACAGGCAGCCCCAACTGCAGCAGGTCAGTGTCACTGACTGCCTCTGCTGCTGCACACAACTCAGTCAGCTTGTTAACAGCGACCTCAGCCTTGCTGTTCACCTCTTCATCAGCATTGATCCTTGCTGCTGCAGCACGCTTGAGGTGCATGAACACATCAAAAACCTGCATGTAAAAGGCAAGCTTTGGCTTCTGTCAGCTGGCCTGCAGTTTTTGTGAAGCAGCATGTGTCACAGACATGCCTGGACCATGTGTCATGCATAGCACGTATAGGCGTCTGCGAACAACATCATCGGACAATCTGATTACTGAACATGTGTAAGTTGATCACCTAGATGGCAGTACGCACCAAGTGTTTGCACGGTTAAAAATGACACAATCAAAGCACATAGAGGCAGACCTGGTCTGTCTGCACTATTAGTTGTGCAGCACAGCCTTTCTTGGAGATATGCTCAGCGTCAGCCACCTCATTGTCACTGCTGCGCAACCGTTTGGTGCCTGCAAAGTAAGTTAGCAGATCAATGTACATACTAAAGCAGGTTGGTGCGGTGCCCTTGTTGGAGTTGAGCAATCTATGCGCACCTCGGCTGAAAGCAATGTCACCTACCTGACAAACAATGCCCGTTTCCAAGTAGTACATGCAGAGTCTGCTTGTGTGCGTGTACAAATTATGTCACTCTCTACGGTAGCATGCCATTTTGAGTTTGCATCAGCCTCATGTTTTGCTAGCATTGTCCAACTCTATGCAAGTCTTATTGAGAAAGCCGCAATCAGAGCAATTGGTTGAGGCAAGACTTGTGCGTCACACACCTAGCATTGCTGGAGTGTGTAAGTGTTACTATTGTTATTGTGAGTAGCAGTTTACTATCATTATGATGACGCTGGTTATTGCAGCCATGAGGAAGCAAGCCAGGCAATGTTTACCTTGTGATGGGCCTGACACAACACATTGGGTAGCCTGCTGCTGTTGCTGCTGACAGAGCTGTTCTGCTAAAGGCATCAACCCACCTCCCATATTGGCCACTGCTGCCCAGGTGCTTGGCTGAGCTGCCTTCCTGCAGGGCCTGTGACTGGCAGGCTTTGCCTTGACCTTACATTGCTCACTGGCAGCGGTTGCCTGTGCAGAGGGATCCTGACTGGGAGCTCCACTCCACTGCGTGCTGGTGTTGCTGGTGGAGGGCTGCTGGGTAGTGCCCTGAGGCGTACAACCCTCTTGAGCTTGTAGCTGTTGCACACGGCCCAAGCGGGTTGGTTTGACTGGCTGCCGATCAAGGACAGGACCACAGCTGCTGGCACCTGAATGCAGAACAGCATGCACTCAGTCAGTCAACTTTTCCAGGTCAAGCAAACACAGGCCTAGCAACCAAGCAGGGCAAAATAACATCCCAGGTCAGAAGCAAAAACCACTGTGGGCTCTGGGATCATGCTGGGTTGGCGATGTTTGGTGTTTCTCAGAGAAACCTGGTCAAGCAGAAGGGGTCTGTGACACACTATCCAGCACATCTCAGTTGACAAACAGTGTTTGCTTGAGGTGGCCTACTTGCAGCATCATCTGAGCCTGTCAAGACACTGCCACGCATCAGAGCTTGGGCCTGCTGGGCTGCAACATCCATATCTGCCTTCCTTAGAACCTGTTGCACTTCCCCAACAACGACATCCATATACTCTTGAGAGAAGTGGGCGTCAGCAGCATCAGGCTGGCGTTCCTTTCTGCAGACCTTGCCCATTGCTTGAGGTGACTGCTTGGTAGCACGTAGTTGCAGGTCTATGAGCACTGGCAGAGTATCCTGCAAAAGCACAAAGCAGCATGACCTGCAGGATTGCAATGACCACACCTCTGCTTAAACTTGCATGTCAAGAAGCATGCTGATGACAACCGTGGTGTCCGTTGCAAACTGATCTTGCATGCATTGCAGTTCTGGCCAAGCTGTGCAGACTATCCGTGTGACAAGTATTGTTCATGACAGCTTCAGGAAGCGATATCAACCTACAGCAAAACCCTCAAATTCCAGGCAGAGGCGGCATTTCATCATGCAGACATCCCTGAAAATGTGACTGCAAAGAAGCCCACTCAGCGCAACATGCTAAGACACGCAAATTGACAAGACGAACCTGCAAGGCTTTGAGACCATCAGCTTTGGTGAGATGCACATTCCAGCACAAGTCCTCAAGGTTGCCATTGACAGCGTCCAACATCTTTTCCACAGCACGCACAAGGAGGACTTCCATGCTGCAGCATCTGTGTGCCACGTCAGCCTGTCTGTCAAGCTCTTCAGGGGTGCAAGCCTGTCCCTGCAGCAGTGACAGGGCGCATCCCACTTGAGGCACTGAGCAGAGCACCACCAGATACATGCTCACTGACAGTAGCTAACGCGTACTGCTTACTGACGCATAGGCCGCATTGCTATCTGTGGTCAGGACTGGGTCGTGAGAAAGCAAAGTGTGACATACAGGCCAGGCTAAAAAGGATGCCTGCAATCTGTTTGGATTGTGATCCTTATGCATGGTAAGGTACAGCATGCACAGCTGCGATACTCAACTGCAGCTGCAGTGCCGAGAGAGCCTCTGTTGCAGGGCACAATGACCCATTCGCAAAGAAAACATCACCATTGTGACTGGCCCACCTCTGATGTCATATGCCTCCAAAGCACAGCCCAGCAGCCCCTGTTCAGGACCCGTATGATACTCATGCAGGAGAGTGGAAAAGTTCTCACACTGCTGACCAGATGTGCTCCTTGGCACAGCAAATCACGCTTGCAAAGAAACCCACCTTCATCTCATCAGCCCAAGGCCGAGACCATGTCCCATTGCAGCGGGGTTCCAAACGCCCGTCAATGGTGCAGGGCTCCAGCATGGCGTAGGGGGTGGCCACCCAGGTGTCAGCCCCATCGTCTGGGGAGCCCGCCTCCACCCCTGCCTTTGCCATGCTGCCTACCAGCTTCTCCAGCAAGTAGGCGCTGCTCAGCTCTGAGTCTAGGTGCCAGTCATTGCATGACGCCTGCATGTACAGCCTCTAGCTTAGGAAGCTAAGAGGTTTTATGCCACCACCCTTGCACAGGCCCTTGATTGCATTGCAGGACAGCAGTGCGAGGATGGCTGATTAATGGCCTAGATTACACTTACACCGCCATACACTAGCATAAGCACTTTGATTCAACTAAGTTTCCAGCACAAACGCAAACGGGCCAGAGGCTTTGCACATCTTTGTCGACAATTCGGCAGCAAAGTTGGGGTCATGTCTGGGACTGGCTGGATGTTTCAGCCCAGCTGTGATCACACATTTGAGTGTAGAGGACACCAAGTCATGCAGGGCAGGGCCAAAGCAGCAGACCCACCTTGAGGGCTGGAGGGTCAGCGCTGGCATTAGAGAAGGACAGGAAGCAGTGGCATGACTGCTCTGGTAGCTCTACCATCTCAGCATAGGGCTTGTCACGTATGTAGCATACAAGAGGGATGTCCTCTTCCAAGTACATCTCCAAGGGCAGCAAGCAGCCATGCCGCTTGTGGGCACCCATGACAGCAGCATGCACTCGCTCCAGCTTCCTGTGCACACATTTGCAACACATCGCACACGCAGCACACATGCAGCAGCGGACATGACACTTCTGGGAAGCATAAGCACAACTTGGGCCCTGGAGCAAATGTGTAGCTGTGACCACCCATGCTGCTCCAAAGGAGCTGCCTTTACATTGGTGCTGCTTGTACACATCTGAGGCATATAGTGTTAGAGGCAGTGTTGTGCATCATGTGCGTCCAGACTACAAAACCATCTTGCAGTATGATTTGCAGGCTGCAGAGTGATGACAGCAATTGTTGATTGTGGTACAGCTTCCCCTGTTCCAGAGCGGGCATGATGCCATGAAAGGTGCTGTTGTGCATCATCAGATGCATGAAGTGCAGCCTCACCTGACGCTGTCAGCAGTAGAGAGGGGCTGCACGATGAAGTCTCCAGAACCACAGTTCCAGGAGCGCCTCTTCTTGGTCTCCTGGTGGAAGGGCGTGATGTTGGTGGCCTGGCTGATGGGTGCAAACATTGTGAAGGAAGCTGTGCCGGTGCTCTCCACACACAAGTGCCTGAAGAAGTTGCCGGCCCTGCTGGACTGCATGGGCTGAGGCAGCATGGCATTCACCTTCTGGTCCACCCCACACCACACACCTGTGCACATGCGCTGCCAAGTTGAGCTGGTGATTGGAACATCTGTTTTGTCAACCCTCACAAAATAAGATGTGGCCTGGCAGCTTGTATGCTAGGTAAGGGACTGCTGCTGTGTCATGGACACAAGCACCAGGAGACAGACTGTTGGGAAGGTTGCTTTGCTTTTGTCCCTGAAGCGGCTGCCTGGCTTGCATGACCGTGGAATTCCCTTTCCAGTGCACTTGGCACTGCTGATCTAGACAAAGTGTCAGTGTTCCGCAAGATGCAGCGATGTGCTCTTACAGTGGGAAATTGTGCAGAGCTGATGCTCGATCAAGGTGCATGCTGACCAGGACCACAATGTCTATGGATGCACAAGTACTATGTCGAAAATCAGACAATGCAGCCCCACGCTGCAACTGCCACTGCAGTGTTGCAACTGGAGCTTTCAAAGCACTGACATGGCAGAAGGGCTTGGTCAACAAGAGCTTTAGTGCTGCTGCCCTGGAAATGTTCAACCACTCAACCAGTTGATACAACCCCTCGCCTGCTTAGTGAGCTGAATGCAGGAATCAGCACATTGTGCGGATGGTGTGACACAGCCCAGTGACAGGTGCTCTCACCTGGGACGTCTTCATAGCTCTGGAAGTGCCCTGGCAGATCTCCGGGGAAGGTGCCATCAAGGAAGTACAGGCGCTGGTGGCTGCCAGCCCTTTGCTCCAGGCAGTTCCTGATGGCATTACCCACCTTGGCTCTGGAGGGGATCGGCTCTGTGGAACAGTGACCCCCCTGCCATGACCCCTCCTGTAGTGCACATGCCTGGAGGCCTCAAGTCGACTATCTTGAGGCTGTTCAAGTGCGTCAGAAGCAGGTTAGTGAGGGCATTGTACATGTGAGTGACAGCAATCACCGACTGGCAGTGGCAAATCAGTTGACCTGAGTGTGACACTAAGGTGTGATGACCATGCGCTTGGAGCCGGGCACCTTCACAAAACGCTGATGCCTACACATGAAGGCTTGCATGTCATCTTCTGTGCTAGCCAAATGTGGCAAGTCAGGGGGTGGCCAGCGTGGGACTTGGCGCAGAGTGTGCAGGTATGTTGCATGGACCAACTTGTAACATGACTTGGGTGCAGGCTTTACCAGGAGACTACATGAGGCTGCAGTGGCAACATCGCTGTTGTCTTGCACCTGCTTGCCAGTCAGCTTGCCAGTCTTGTTCTGCAACTCCTGCCACAGGTCCTTCAGGGTGGCGTCCCAGTCTGCAGTAGCGGTGTCTGCATTGTCATGAAGGACTGTCACAGCACAAGATGCAACTATGCCACCACGAAGATGCAGCCAAAGAGTTCAAGCAGCACTCTGCACAGCAGTCCTGGGCAAGATTGCAAAGCTTGCACAACGTGAAGAATCAAACGGCAAATGCCGACAGGCATGCCATAAGTAGGAATTTGCAGAGCAGGAAGCTCCATCTTGCCTTTTAGAGTAAGAGAGACAAGCCCAGGCATAAGTCATGCATGTACTACCGCAGAGTGCCTTGTGGGCCACTTGTATAAGTGACAAGTAAAAGGGTTCCAAAAAGTAGATGCAAACCTGATGGGGCAGCAGTCAGGTTGGTGTTGGTTGTGTCTCCATCCTGATGACTGTTGACGATGTCCACAATGACACTACTGCTGGCAGCACTTGCAGCTGTGTCTGCATCATGTGGAAGGTCACCTGCTGGTCCGCCTACACAACACCAAGGACGTCAGCAACTAAAGCTACTCCTGGTTGTCTGCCAACAAATCAGTAAAGCAATTAATGACCAACACTACTTGTCTGCCCATAACAACATGAAGGCATGACACAAAAATTTGCATATCCAAAGGGGCAGGAAGCCAATTGAGGAAGCAAGGAGACTGGCATTTGAGCAGAGTTAGATTGATAGGCCCCTGCTGCCTATTGTCCTCCATGCGTCTCTGAACTCCTGCTCAGCTTTGACAGTTATGCACTTAGTGGGCATGAATGGTAGAATGTTCCGTCCAGAAATACTCATGCTGACACTATTGCTAACAAGGCAGGCGCATCAAGACACAGCTAAGCAATCAAGTCAGAGGCTGGGGTGCAGTACAACTCACGGCCAAGGCTGACCCTGAGAAACTGACCCTGAGAAACAGAGGCGGCAGGCTCTGCTGTCACAGTCTGATCTGCTTGTGCTGACTCAGCTAGACCACATGGTTGGCCAGAGAGTGCACTGGGGTGAGAAGGGCCTGTTGGGTTGCTGCAGGAATGGCCTGCTGCCTTCTTGGGTCTGTACACAATGAAGCGCCTCTGCAGCAGGCGGAAGTGATGCAGATCCTTTGCCCCTCCTGTCAAAGCAGGCAAGGCAAAGTCAGGAAGTGCTAAATGGGCTAGGAGCTGCTTTACATACGACAAGCAATGGAACATCAGCTTGTCATGCAGGCAAGCTAATGGGAAATGGATGCAGTGCTGCCAGAATGATGTGCCACACTGATGTGTTCTGCTCAAGAGCATTCAGCACAGACAAGCCAGGCAGTCTCTGGCAATCCAAGGCATGCATCCCATCAACAAGCTGGTGCAGTATGCAGTTCAAGCTGTGAAAGGCTGTCAGTCTCATACAAAGTGTGAAAGCTGCGCCAGCACGCAGCAGATTAAAATACCAGTGCCATCCACATGTTCCAAGTCAGCATACAGCTAGCTGTTGATGGCATGCGATACAGCACAAGTGATTGCATCGATGCAATGATTGGCACAGTCATGAAGTGCTTACCTTCAGCATTGTAATCATCAATGGCATCAATGTTCAGAACATACGGTGACAGCACCTTTCTTGGTCCATAAACCTCCAGCAGCATTTTGTGATAGTCCTTGCAGGCCTGTAAGATGCGATGGTGCAGTCAGTCTATTGTCCGTCTGCTGAATACAACATCCTTGCATAGGATCAGCAATGGTCCAGTGCAAGGGATAATGATGCGTATGCTGCTGACAACCACATGGTGACATTGCAACTGGTGCACTTGATTGACATCTGCAGTTTATGGGAACCTTTGAAGGCAGGAGCATGCATGCTCGGCGTAGGACAATTGTCAGCTTGGCCATTTTTTGGTGCAGTGGCCTGAAGCAGCTTGTTCCCCACCTGGGCAGACTCGTGAATGTCTGGACATCCAGCCTGACCATCTGTGCGCTGAGCCATGAAGCACACTTGCACAAAGGTGTCCCTGACAACAAGAGCTGCGTTGGCAAAGGCTACACCATGGGCCTTGAATGCCCTCCACCAGAGCATCTTCCGTACAAGCAGATCAACCTCATTGTACCTTTCGGTGGACCCCTGTGTCTCTCCATCTGCAACAGCGCAGGGGTGAGTGTCAGAATCTGTAAGTGTCAGAATCTGTAACACGCTTGTGTGTAAGATATAGACAGGTGATCAGAAGGCAAAGCTTGCTGAACACGTCATCACAGACTGAAGACAGCAAAAACATGATGCTGTGGCTCATCAGTCACATCCTGCAGCAAGGCTAACTATTTGTTAAAATGCTGAGGATCCAGACATGACACATACAATTTGACGTGTCTACATGGCAACAACATGTGGCAGCTGAAGTGCTCAGAGAGCTTTCTGAGACCAGATGTCAGCAATACCCACCATCATCTGTTGCAGGACCCTCTCTGCAGCCAGACTTGCCATTGCCCATGTATGGACGATCTGATACACTGCAATCCTGGTCTCGTTTGCACAAGTCATCAACAGTAACGGTATCATCCAGGTACTTAATGGGAGCACCGGCTGGCCTGGTTGATGTGCTGTCTGTTTGCAGCCTGTGGGCAGCCAGATGCTCACTGTGCAGGAGTGTGTCACCAGGCAGCAGCCTGAGACCCTGGCAGTCATAGCGCGCACAATTTACTAACTGCGGCTGCGCTAACTGCTGAGCTGTGAGCTTCTTTGCAGCCGTTTGCTTCTGACTCTGGGCTGCAGTGTGAGCTGTTAGTTTCTTGGCAGCGCCAGCTGAAGCAGTGGGGAGAGGTGCAGCAGCAGACATATCAGCATCAGCATTTTGCTGATTTGTGTCTGCCACCGCATGGGTACTGCTATGCTCCATGCCCTTGACCGCCATCACACCAGGCAGTGTGTTCCCCGGCCTGTTTGTTTCAGATACAGGTGGCCCAGCTAAAGCTGCTGCCTTGCGCTTGTTAATGGGCCTCCTTGAGAGTACAGGCTGTAGGCTTGAAAAAGCCACTGTAGGCTGCGGTGGCTGCTGTTCTTCTTCCTTGAGCTTGCTCTTGACAGCTGTGTTGGGAGACGCAGGCTGCTTAGCAGGGCTGGTGACAGCAACAGCCCCTGGCTGAGCTTTCGGATTTGGAAGGCCTGTAGGAGGGCTAGATGCACTGGTCTGCGGCTGAGGCTTGAACGCACAGCCTTGCTGGTCAGTCTGAGCTGAACCAGTGGCATGCCCTGCATTGATTTGAAATTTTGACTATGCTTGGTGCCAAGATCCAGGAGTAGTACCAAACGAATTTCCTGATCGTCTGGAGTGGAACAGTGAAGCTGCACAAGCACACTGGCAGATAGGCTAAACATTGATTGGCAAGACATGATTTTGACCTCCTGTACCTGCTGTTGTATAGCTTGGCTGCGCATCTACGCTGGCCCAAAGTGATCCGGACCTACCCAGTGCTTCACTTCTAGCTGCAGGCAACAATCAGAAACTCAGCAAAGGTGCAAACCATGACATTGAAACATTGTGTTGGCAAGTTCCATGCACAAGCAGATAGTCACCTGCTTTGGATAGCTGCTGAAGATCAGTCCTTGAGCGGCCTTGCCTGACAGCAACAACATATTTTCTTAAGGTAAGTCATAGCGAGAGATTTACTCGTGAAGCCAGTGCAGCATGCACTGACCTGGCGGTGGGATTTTTGTCTTCATCAGCTGTTTGTCTGTTGGCTACTTTACTTGCTCTGGTTGCCCTGCCTTTTGCTGGGGACCTCTGGTTGGCAGGTACCTCAGCGTCTGAACAAGCTCTCTTGACTCTGCCTGACTCAGCATCTTCACCAGACCAGGATCGTTTGGACCTTGTCATGCCAGTCATTCCAGTCTGACCTGTTGACCTGTCGGCGGAGGGCCTTGCACCGATCTGACAACGCTACGGCACGGTCCAAGACTACCTGACAAACGCTATTGGGGAGCCAGAAGCACGCAACGCGCTCGCAATGTCTGCTCTCAAAGCTATGGGAGAAAGCTGTCAACAGACATCACACATACAAATTCATGCTCAGCGGCATGTCATGATGTCTCATGATTGTTGAGGCAAAGCACAGGGCGCAGCATGTAGGATTCTAGCTTGTTGCTCCGAAACCTTTGCCGACATCCACTATGGCTGCAAACAGCAAGCGCTGTCAGGCCTGTCAACGAGAAGCCCTCGCCATTGGCGTTTCGAGAATAACGCGCAGAGTTTGCTCTCCTTGAGCGCAGCCGCCATGTTGCGGATATATACGACCGATGAGCTAGATCTCGTCAAAGGTCCGCTTCGACTTTGCTGTCCCTTGCGCCATTATGGGGCAGTGTTCACCTCTTTCAATGTACCGCAGTTGTTGAAGCACCGAGTTACGCTCAGATAGATCTCTCGCGTGTCGTGCAGACGTGGTACGTATGCTGTGCTTGCTGCAACTTCGTTTGTGCAGTTATGCACTCCACGCTGTACCAGCTTTTTGAACAATAACGCAGATTGCACAGCCCTCAAAACTGCCGCTGATTGCTGCAGGGGTGAGCCCAGCCGGGCTGCAGCCATCAGCTGCCTGAGTGCAGAGGGTATGAACGCAGAATTACACTTTTTGCTTGAGCTGCATACCCACTGTCAAGACATGGCTGACTGAGGCATGCTTCTGCAGCTTGTGGTCACATAGCAGTTAGCAGACCAGGTGGAGTTGAGGTGTTGCAATCCTCCTCAGGAGCTGTTGAAAGTTTTGTAGCTGCTGCTGGGATAGATGACCGGACACCGAGCGGAGTTTGTCTTTTACCGCCAGCCACAGGCAGGTGATAGCGCTTCACAGTGCATGACATAGTGAAACCAGATGGCATGCACCAAACACTTGGCACAGAGGGAACCGGGATGCATGCAGCACATAAGTCGGTCAGATCCTGGCCTAATACAGACCCTGTTCTTGCTTGCATGGCATGCAAGCAACACACAGAGAGGCTATGCACTCCTGGACCTGCAGCACAACTCAGGCATGAACCCACTAGCTTGCACACATGGTGCTCAAAGACTTGCGCGTTCAGATGCAATTTTTACGCATCGAACACCATGCTCACCACATTGCAATGTGGCAGAACACGCCACGTGCATACAAGAGCCATCGTGTACAATGTGCTCTTAGCGTGTGTGTGTGCACCTTGCAGTCTGCCATCACTGCTCTCCTGTAGTCGCGGCGGTTTGATGCGGCTGCATGCCATGTCACAAGAGGATGGCAGCTCGCAGTGTTCTTTCAGGGAAGAATTGTCCTGGCAGTCCACGGCCGGTATAGAATGCATGGTAAGTCTCATGTGGGTTGCAGCTGAGAATGCAGGCATGCTGTGCCCGTGCATGTGCAATAACAGATTATGTGTCACAGTGACACAGGCAGTACACACTTTATCAGTAGCAGGGTCTCTGCATTTCAAACGCGATCGTGCTGCATCTTTGCGCCTGGTAATTGTAGCACAAAATCTAGAAGCAGGCTTTGGTCTGTGATGCCAAATGTAACCATGTCTGCAGGCTGTACATGCAAGTGAAGCAGCCACGCACATTGCACTGGCATGCAATGGCAGTGAGCTAGGTATCTGGGACCTCCAGAAACAGCAGCGAAGCTACCATGCAAAGGGCAATAAGCCCAACAGAATAGGCTTGGTAGACAAGCCTTGGAACACAGCTGCCACTTTTCTGCCTGGCAGTGCTGGACAGAAGGTGGTTGTGGGCACTGCATATCATAAGCTGCGGCTGTATGATGTGAAGTCACGTCGGCCAGCTCTTGATATAGAATTTGGGGAAGCTAAGGTCACAGCATTGGCTGCTCAAACCAATGGTACGCTGCTTGTCACCTCTTTGCAAGACCATAAATCAAATCTCACGGAGGAACTCATACATACGCCTTGAGCGGACAAGTAAAATGCAACATGTCTTGAGCTTGCTTCGTGGAAGCGACAGCTTCTTGTCAAAGCCCCAACTCATGGTCATAGTTTATTTAGCATTTGTCAGGCGCATGAGTCTTGCAGTCTGTGCCTTCTCATTTACTGCTTAGCTCAGGCTGACTGTTGCCTGCATGCAGGCCTGCAAGTATGGGCAGCCGATGGCATGGGCAAGATAGAGTGTCTGGACCTGAGGATGAACAAGCTGCAGGGCTCGCTGAAAGGGCCGGGTGGTGCAGTCAAGTCTTTGGCATTGCACCCAGAGCTGCCTATCATAGCTTCAGTTGGGCTAGACAGATTCCTCAGAATCCATAACGTAGAGTCCAAGGCGCTCCTTTGCAAGCTGTACTTGAAGCAGCACCTGACAGCTGTTGCATGGGGTTCTATGCTGCATCAGGCAGCAGCAGGAGAAGAAGATGATGCTGCTGCTGACAAGGTTGATCATATAGCTTCAGATGGTCTGAAGTCGCATGTCCTAAGTGATAATGCTGCTGAAGACGCTGGGCGGAAAAGGGCGCGGCCATCCAGCAGCAAGACGGCTGGATCACAAAAGAAAGGCAGGTCGCAAAGGAAAAAGCCAAAAGCACCTGTGCAAAATTAGTGGCAGATCCAGACTATGCATGAGCGCTTTCTTGTATTCATTGCTCGTTCTTTCTTATGCCGAGATGACATCAGTTTTACTGTTGATTAAATCCTTTGTCTCAGCATTGCATAAAATGGTTTGCAGAACTCACTACCGTTTGAACTTTCCAGCGGAGCTCTGATTTCTGAACTAGCCGTTTGCACTGGCTCAGCACAAGTTACGCATACATGTACAACGCTACAACACAGCCTCACTAATCCACAAATGGTGTCCTGACGTTGACAGGTCTGCAGCTGAACGTGAAATGAAGTAGTGCCCTCAAAGCTTTTGATCAAGTGCTGCTCAGGGCTTCACGCCCTGCTTTTCCAATTCACCAATGATCTCCTCCAGCTTCCTCTGGTCCTTGGCAAAGCCTATACAACACAGCATGAGATCATGCTCATGCCCCACATGACGTATTGATGTCATGGTCGCACCCTCTGTCAAGCATGAGTCAAAAGCTTATTGAGGGACTGAAAATTTTTCTTGCATGCATGCATCAGCAACAATGCATACATGCAGCCAGGTCAACAGTATGAATGCTGATCACAAATCCAGTGGCTTGGGGTGGACCCTGCCAGACGCACCTTCAATTCCCTCCTTGAGCTTGTCAACTGCCATCTGGTCCTCGCCATGCAGCTTGTCAAACAGGCTCTTGTTGCTCTCGTGCATGTCCACCTGGGGCTCATCGCACCCGCCCATGGTGGGCCACAGCTTGCGGGGGAGGGGGTCCTTGCTCTGCTCAAGCTCTCCCAAAAGGGATGGAGAGATGGTGATGTTGTCACATCTGCATGCACCGCAACATATGCCCACTTAAAGACATGCATTTCATGCTTCTGAAAGCCTGTTGTGGACGTGGATCCATTGCTGACACATGACCTCTGCAACTTGCCGTCTTACCAAAACTTGCACAGCAGTGATCACTATTCGACATGGGTGTGCTGTTTGTGAGCCGACTTGCGCCACGACATCACTGACAGAAGATTGATCACTCTGTGAAAGGTTGGGGACTGAGGGGCTAGTACAGAGCAGACATTGCACAGAGCAAACTGGCTTTCAGGTTGGTCTGCCTGTAAGGCAAATGCTAGCATGCATTGCACGCAGGGAAAGACTTACCCAGCCAGCTCCCTGATCTCTCCAATATTCCTGAAGGAAGCTGCCATGACGATGGTATCATACTCGTACTGCTTGTAGTACTTGTAGATACGCTGGACAGACAGCACACCAGGGTCCTGCATGCATACACCCCATACTTGCCTTATGGTGTTTACCCAACCCAAACCAACCCATAGCTAGATGGGAACAGGCTGCAAATAGACTATTTGCCAAACTGCAGGTTTGCTGTCAGGGTCATTTGACTTTTAATTTACTTTTTGCCTCCATTGCAGCCAGTGAACCTGCATGCTGCAGAACGAGAAGCACCCTATAATGCTAACAGGCTGATCTACATACAAGATTTGTCCTGCATGTACCTAGCTCATCATTGGTTGAACAGCATTACATTGTTTCTGATGTTATCATGATGCTAAGCACACAAGAACTCATAGCACACAGCAGAGCCGCAGTCACATTTGACAGTTCAGGCACACACCTCATGTGGTGCAAACTCACGGCCTTCCTTCTTCTTGTACCAGTCCATAATACGACCCACAAAGGGAGAGATCAGACTGGCACCGGCATCAGCACAAGCAGCAGCCTGCACATACCAGATCTCAGGTGAGTTTCTTGTTGTTGGCCCCTTTTGCCTTGAAACATCTTCAATAAAGCATAGCAGCCAAACAGCAAGCATGAAGCTGATTTGAAAGGTCAATGGAGCAAAAGAGAATGCTATTGTTTGGGCATGAGGCAGACAAGAGGAGCAAACTATGCTCACCTGACCAAAAGAGAAGAGCAAGGTCATGTTGCAGCTGATGCCCTGCTTCTGCAGGTACTCACAGGCTCTGATGCCCTCCCATGTAGAGGCAATCTGCATTTGTAACACATTACTCCAGGATGCATGCAGCCAATCCAACAAGCAGGAACTTTTGAAGCCAATTTTTGTGGGCTGTAGTAGCATTTCCCAACAGCAAATCCGCCCACCTTGATGTAGACTTGCTTGGAGACATCAATGTTGTTCTTGCCATACAGGTCGACAATTTTCAGTGCCTACAGCAACACAGCCTCAGTTGGTGATTGCCTATCAGCATCCAGGCCCAGTCT
>JAABUK010004872.1_pt1 | contig 21455 bp, 19 predicted proteins | sample 5559141 | NCBI WGS metagenome assembly JAABUK01 (sample SAMN10711869, study PRJNA513367) | rock metagenome | isolation source: Antarctica rocks | place: Antarctica: Victoria Land, Pudding Butte nord | collected 2016-01-03
TACGATTGCCGAGGGCGAGGGCGAAGGGACGGAAACAGGAGTCGGCGAAGCCGAAAGTCGAAGAACGAGCGCATTGAGCTCGTCGATTCGTGCGGACAAGTCCGTAGTAGTGGCCCCCTCGTCGGACATCTTTGACGTCGACGAGGGGAAGGGGAGGTGAGATAGAGAGTCGAGTGTGGACTGTTGTCGACGAGTTGTCATTCAACGTCCAAAAGCCAGGATCGTGTGATGCGCTTGAGCCGGGACGACCGATTTGACCGCTATTCTGTCATGGGGGACAGGGGACAGGGTGGTCTAACAGGGCTGGCAAGGTTGCATACGAGTCAAGGCGAGACTGTATAATAGCGGTTAAGGGCAAGATGCGTCTACGAGTTACCTTAAGTACCCAGAGCGAGTCGGCGGCATTTCGACGAATCTCGTTGATTTCGTCGAGTGGCGATTTGTGGTGTGGCGTGGTCCATGACGGTGTCACCTATCCAACCCATACCTCCAGCTTGCATCCATCCTTGCAGCTGGTCTAGATGGCATCAAGTCCAAGACCCCACTCGCTGTCATGGCCAGCACTGCAACCAAACGGGAGGACCGGCTGTCAGATGAGGTGAAAGCAGAACTGGGCGTGACAGAGGGACTTCACAATGATCTGGAGGAAGCACTGGAGGTGTTGAAGGCGGATCCAACAATCAAGGAGGCTTTGGGCGAAAAGTGTGTCGAGGCATATCTGGCCCACAAGTCATTTGAGATCAAGGAGGCTAGGAAGATGACATGGCCTGAGCGGAGAGAAATGATTGTGACAAGCATCTAGACGAAAAAAATATAGGGGATCGAGCGGAGAGGAAAGATTGTGACGAGCATTCAGATGAAGATTGATGTAATAACTTGTCCGTAGGATGTTTCATCTTCTGACTGAGGACGAGGCGGCCATTGTCTTCCATCACAGTCGTCAGCTGTTGGGCTGATCGGACTGGCTGACCTGTCGAAGAGAGATTTGATTGGCTCTTGCTCGAGAGCATGTCGCAAGTGTAGAGTCGTTTTGCTCCTGCTTCACTGCTACCATGATCTTTCCTTCAATCAAAACTGTCGACCGAGACTCGCGTTGTATTGGTGAGACCTTCGGACCCTGGAAGCGAGGCTTCTCTATCGAGCTGTAACATCAGAATGATCATCTATCAGCGAGGTGAGAGGTCGAGTGCGCACTAGCAGGACTGGTTGCTCGGATTGGATAGAATGAATAAGCATGCCTCACACCATCCGGCGCTACGCACTCCATCTTCAGAAGCTGCATTGCACGGCACACCGGTCGCAAGCGTTATATGCACACCGCAGCCGAAAATATCGCTGGTCGATGATCACTAAGCCAGTCACACATCAATCAGCGGTACTGAAGCTGTGATAAGTAAACCACTCACGATCTCCCCTCAAGCTGGCGCATGCTTGATCGAGAGTACAATCAGTGTTGATGGCCCATGAAGGCATCACTCACCCGACATCGTCTATTGTCCCGTAACGAAGGCATACCACCGCCCCCTTTCATCCTTTGCTTCACTTCGCCCGCTCCTTCTCCTGTTATCGATTCATCGGGTGCAGTCAGAGATGATCGTCTCGGCAGCCAAGTGGGCAAGTCTCGCAGGAATCTGAAGACAGCATTCTCTCGTCCGTCATGAGCGACTCCACCCGTTGCTGCTGAGTGATATAAGGGTCCGACGGGAATCGGGATTGGTTTGACCGTCCACGTCCCATCTGGTATTCGCAAAGACCCGCCTGAAGTTTGCCGTAATCTCCCGGATGGACCCGCAGTTGGCAGGAGGTCGCCCGAAATGACGTCCGTATTTTGGTTTGAGGAGGATGTCTCGGCCAAGATGCTGCGTCCATGAGGCGAGTGCAGACATTCGGATTTTTGGCGAGGTCGTCGAGGCGTCCCACCTTGCGGGTAACCACTGGGTTCGGAGGTGGAACGCAGAGGCCCGGGATTATTGGAAATCATAGGTTGCTCATCGTCCAAACGGTGGTTTGAATCTGAGGACGAACGTATCCGTACTAGAAGGCTCGAAGAACCGACAGAGTGGTGAGAGGACGGTCGCTTCGGCGCGGGGATCAGCCCATCCGCATCATCTTCATGATTTGGCGGCAAACGATCGGACACTGCGAGGAGATGACGAGTAGCCGGGTCAGGATGGAGTGTAGGCGGAAGCGGCCGACTAGGGGCTTTCCGGTCTGTTGCTGTGAACAAGGGTGCACTCAGCTTTGCTGTTAAGACTCGCAGTTGGCCGCCTAGACTGGAAAGGAAAATGCTTGTGAAAGACGGTTGAATCGCGATTGAGCCGGCGCGAGATCCTCAGCTTGGACCTTCGACTTCGAGTCCAGTATCACATGCACTTTCCACAGCACTCGGTCGCACTGAACATCAGGGTTGAGATCACCGACAAAAGCCCTCAAACTCACCCAAGGAACACGTTGTTTCTTCGAACTGTCATAAACGCCCTCGTGATGATCAACCGAGTCGTCCAAGTCCTCCATCCCCCAATCATCCTTATCTTGAGCTAAACCCCTGAACGATCTAACGGAGCGACGGAGCCGATGCGTGTCTCGAGGTGATCCCAGGCTCCGAGGAATGTTCTCGCCCAAATCGCTGTGTCCGGATTCGATGACCAGCAACTTTGCGCTTTTTGCGCAGACTGGTTGAGGGTGTGAGGATACTGTCCAGTTTTACGAAGCCCCGGTGGTAACAAAGTCCTTGTCCATACCTGATACATCCCGTCAGCAACATACGACGAGTAGACCGAAATCACTCGCCTTTAATGAGGTGTTCACATCCTTTGTATACGTACACCGAGAGATACATCCCCATCAATCTCTCTTTGATCATATACAGGTAGCTCCCACTTTGCCCTTCATCCTGTGGCCCATCTTGCAATGGCTTCGCAGTTTCGGGAAGGTCCAAGGCTTCTAGACGAGTGTTAATGGACTGCGGCTTCTTTTGCAAGGAATCTGTCGTCGGTGAGAGAAACAGACTCGGTACGGCTCGTTCCGATGGCTCGGATGATAGGGATGTTAAGGAGCGCGAATGCAGCGGGCGGGTTAGTAAAGGGCCGCCGAGGTGAGTAGAGGTGGATAGTGGAATCACATATGACTCGGTGGAACTGGGTACTGCGGAGAGGGAATCGGACGAGATTCCAAGGTCGTGGTAAGCTAACTTTGTGCGGCGAGACGGCAGGTGAAACGAGTTTGCAGGGGGCGAAGCGACATTAAGGTGCTCGTCGGTGGCTGACAGGGGGCCGCAGAACCAGTCTGCTTGACCATAAGCGGCAATATCAGGAGTCACTTAGAGTACCCACCATCAACCATGGTGGACCATTCTTTCGATCCCGGAAGGTGTCGGTGTCGGTGTCGGTGCGCTCTCTAGGTGTCTGAGGTGGCTCCGGTGAATTTGGTGTCGCTCGTGACCTGGCGGCATCGCAATCTTCGGCCTCACTTTCGGTTCCCTGTATGTCGGGCCTCTTAGGTCCAGGCGGGAGACCTTTCTCAAACTCGACCTTAGACTCTTCCTCATCATCCGAACGATCGTCTTTCTCTCCTTTGTCCTTCTTGTGACCCGAGCCCTTCACGCTCACGCCCTTCATGATACCCCCTCCGAGCCCACGCGGCACACCACTGTGCGTAGGGCATTCTTGTCCCACGACGACTACGATGTGGTATGGATGCTTGTCTTTCTATGGGGAGTTGCGGTAAGGCGGTAGTGGGTATCGGAGCGGTGTAGGAAGGAATCTCGCCGAGAAGGACCTTCAAATCTCCCTTGGGCTGCGAGATTTAGGTCTGCTCCCCGGACATAGCTATCATACAGACTCACCAGGGCGTCTGCCATGTTCCATGTCACGATGAAGACCTTGATCGCTTCCCTTTCAGACGGAGGCGAGGTCGAGCTCGAGACACGAGAAGCATCTGCATCATCCTGCTTCTCGACCAAGGCGATGCCCTCTACGTCACCAGATGGGTGAGACGTTCCTTCTGTTTCCAGTTGTGCGGGATTGAAGAGGGCATATAGTCGGTCAAGGACGTTTGAGAGGTCCGCATCGATCTCGCGGCTCGAGCCAGCTTTGGATGGCCTGGAGAATGGATTGAACGCTCGCATGGCGGCACTCGTGCCGCTCAACACCGACTGTCAAATCATATCAGGACCAACGATCCACCGCAATATTGGCTCGTCATCCCAGCGTACTGACTGGGCACCCTCGCCGAGCTCCGCTAGCACCGCGAGGAGCACTCAAAGGACACTGTTATGTCCCGCCCCTGCCCACCCTTCGTCCAGCCTAGCTGACGAGTCAAGAAATGGTCCTCAAGGCATCGCGTTATCCTATGGAAGCCTCTGATGAGGTTCGCAGTGGGTGATCTAGGACTCCTCCATCTGAAACAGAGGGTGTGGACATTGTTGACGAGCAAGACTCAAATCCGGACATCTCTCGTTTCAGATTTACGTAATCAGGCGAGATTGAATCAGAAGTTTCAGGTCGCTGGTAGCGCTGGTGGGAATACTTCCTGCAGCTTCCTGCTACGTCGGATACTCTCCTCGATGGCCGAATCTTCTGGCCCAAGCGAGCTCTCGCTCTCCCCTCGACTCCGATCGGGAAGCTCATTATACCTATATGCAGCCGCTTTCTTCCTTGTCTCCGTCCTCTCCGCCCTTCTCGGCGTATCTTACCTGATCTGCCCATCAAACGTCAGTCCACTCGTCCAAAATGCCTACTACGCCAAGCTGAATATGCCATAGATGCCGATGATCTCACCACTATGCGAAGAACATCACTACAAGTATCTCGTCCCCCTCATGGTGCCTACGACGGCCTGGTTCGTCATCGCCAATTGGGTTGGATGGGAATACTTCCGTTACGCCTGAGGTCGGACTCTGAGGTCGCATTGCCGAGCCGATATTTTCCACGGAACTGCCTGGTCAGAAACCAGTTTCATGGTCAAGCTTCTCGAGCCTGTGAGTGCAAATAGAACAGTGTGATCAGCTGATCAAATTGAAGAATTGGCCTATTCCACCTCTGTCGAGGCGTCGAAACGATACTTACAGCCGAAACGGATGACGGCTCCGTCACCGTCTTGCGCACGGTATGGCCAGCCATAGCGAGCCATAGTATGTACGTGTCCAACGTTGCGAATGCGAGCAATGTGAACATGTCCATGAGTACAGATATGAATGCAAGATATATCCTTTCTACGTAGCCTTTCTCGGCGTGGGAGAGGTAGGCCTAAGGCGGTTCCCCAAAGCAGACTGAGCCCTCTTTGCTGTCCCGGTAGAACGGATACTGCCAGCGTCATCGCCCGGTACTCCTCGCCCAAAGATCGATCCCACATGCTGCTTGGCATTGGAGACATTGCTCGACCGGCGGGAACGGGTAGACCATGCCCGGAGCGACGGGGTTTGGGCTCGAGCAGGTGTACGAGTAACATCGTCCTTGGCGTGGTGGTGATGATGGTGGCCGCCGACGACGTGTGCACCGTCGCAGCAAGCTGATCGGCTATCAGGTCAAGTCTTCAGGTACGAGAGTAAAGCTCACCCCTGACATTGTCGAGTCCCTCGAACGATGCGTCCGGATCATCCCCATCATCCCGCATGACTAGATCGAAATCATCCGGATCTCCGGCAATCGGAGCACCCTTGTATGTCCCCTTGTACCGATGACCGCCATGAATGGTGTGCGGGACCTCGTGACGGCGGTAGAACTCGTGAGCTACCGTACCTTGGCGCTTAGACAGAGTCGACGGGGATCGAACCGAAAGTGCCGACTGGCTGCGAGGGGGAAACGCTTTTGGGGTGGATGAATCCATCGTACGATGGGACATAGCGATGCTCCGCATGCTGATTGCCGGCGACTGAGGCACGGCGAAATAACCATGTGCAGAAGAGGGGGTAGAGCGCGAGGGCGTTTGGCGAAGGTTGTTGACTGCGTCTTTCCCGAAGCCGTCGGTGACTGAGGTCGGAGCCTGCTGCTGCAGTAGGAATTGCAGAGCCTGGACAATAATCAGTACTGGTGCAAACAGATTTGAGATCTACATACGGACATCCAAAGGTCATGCCGCTCCTTGGTGGGCGCTGTGATCTGGATCTCCCGTCCTGGCGTTGCGACCACGATGCTCTTCGAGAAGAGGCCGGGCGGCTGAATATTGAAATCGTCGATAGACCGAACACTCGATATGAATACGCTTTTGGCCGATGACTCGGTCGCCATACTGCTCCCAGGATCTTCCGATGACCAGTACAGCGTTTTCGTGTACGGGTGAACCCAGAAGAATCGGCGATGCCTATTGCCAGACTGGCCCTTCCCAACCACTCGGCGTGTGTACTTGTGAAGATACTCGCCAATCATGGTTTGCGTAATCGCATGAATTGTCGCTGGATCGGTGGCGCTGTGCTGCGGGGCTTTCTGCGGCGGCGGTAGCGCTGAGAGACTGCCAAGGGACGACATGGATGCGTTGTCGTGATGACCCGAAATGCTTGAGCCAGCGGATGCATAGCCATTGACTCTGACCTTGGCGGTGCGGCGTTTTGTGGTGTCTCGGGCTTGGAGCCCAGATCTGTTCGGCTCTTTGACGGGCGCATTTTGCGTAGAGGAGGGTTGGCGGAAGCTGTCCTTGGATACTTGACGGGTCGCGAAGGAGGGTGGTGGCATATCGCCAGTGGCGGCGCGAATTGCAGCGCCAGAAGCGGAAGGAACAATCTTCTGATTCAGCCGAGTGGGCGGGGTTGTGGGACTGATCGCGCGGACCACGAGATCATCTGGAGGAGGTGACTGAGGCCGGGGCGGAGGGCCTGTCGACATTTTCTTGACAGCACTAGCGGGAGGCGGCAAGCTAGGAGGCGGCGGGAGGCTCATCGCTGGCGGTCGAGTCTTGTCGGGCTCGTCAGTAGACACAGGAGGCAATCCGTCAATGCCGGTTGGGGTGGCCTCCAATCCGCGATTTGATGGAAGACCAGAGACAGTAATCAAGTCCGATACCGATGCGGTGTCGGTGGGAGTACGATGAGTGGCCTTGTTACCGAATGAACCTGGACCGGGAGGCGCCTTGAGGAAGTCATAATTGGCTCCGGCGGTGATTTTGAACAGGCCTATATCGGTAGGAGGGCGTGATGGCGAAGAAGGCAAACCAGTAGTTGAGTCCGAGCTTTGTGGTGAGCCCGAGTGCGCCGCTTTGGCAGCGGGAACCTCGACAATCCTTTCTATGATGCGCTCAACTTCGACCGGTACCTCGATGCGCTTCTCGACGATTCGCTCGACGGGGACCTCGATGCGTTTCTCGACGATCCTTTCCACGATCACCTCGATGGGGACTTCCACGCGCTTCTCCATAATTCGGTTGACGGGTACTTCAATGACCTTTTCGACAATCCGGTCGATGGGTACTTCCACGATGCGTTCCACCTCAATGGGCACCTCCACTCGTATCTCGACAATCTTCTCCACGGCTACCTCGACGATCTTTACGACTTCGACCGGCACCTCGACTCGCTTCTCCACCATTTTTTCCACGGGCACCTCGATTATCTTCTCCACCACCTTCTCCACGATCCGAACCACCTCGACCGGGACCTCGACAATCCTTTCCACGATCTTCTCGACCTCGACTATCCGGTCGACGGGTACTTGAACGATCTTCTCCACCTCTCTGATCACCTCTTTCGGCACCTCAACGATCTTCTCCACGATCATTTGAACCTCGACGATCTTGGGTACCTCGACGTGCTTCTCGACGCTCACCGGTACCTCGACGATCTTTTCGACAATCCTCTCGACCTCGACGAGTTTCTGCACCTCGACGACGCGCTCCACTTCGATGAGCTTCTCCTCGATCTTCGGGACCTCGACGATGCGTTCGACCTCGACGATCCGGTCGACAAGCTTCTCCACTGCCACGATCTTCTCCACCTCGACAAATTTTTCCACCTCGACGATCTTCTCCACCTCGACGATCTTCTCCACCTCGACGATCTTCTCCACCTCGACGATCTTTTCCACTTCGATCAGCTTCTCAATCTCGACCCGCTTCTCCACCTCGACTAATTTCTCGATCTCGACGATCTTCTCGATCTCGACGATCTTCTCGACCTCGACGATCCTCTCAACCTCGACCGGGACCTCAACCCGCTTCTCCACCTCCACAATCCTCTCAACACGCACTTCAACCAGCTTTTCTACCTCCGCAATCCTCTCAACCTCCACGATTCTGTCGACCGGGACCTCGACCCGCTTCTCAACCTCCACAACCCTCTCAACCTCCACGATCCTGTCGACCGTGACCTCAATCCGCTTCTCGACCTCTACAATCCTGTCGACAGGTACTTCCACCCGCTTTTCAACCTCCACAATCTTCTCCACCTCCACAATCCTTTCCACCACCCTGTCCCGACTGGCCGATTTGTGTGCTTGTTTTGCCGCGGCCCAACCAGTTGCACCTGTCCCAGCAACATTGAGGCCAATGACGGTGAGCCTACGAGTGTAGTCCTCATCGCCGCTGTCTTCGTCGGCACTGGACTCGCCTGCCGTTTGCCACTCTTGCCCGGTCTGGTACGCTTCACCATCGAGTTCGCTGATGGATTGGCTCGGCGTCATTGTCCCGATAGATTCCCGTGCGTCAGCGAAATCATCGGCATCTGTATCGGTCGCATCATCGAGGGACGTCGAACGTGTCATGTATCGGCTCAGACCACTTGCAAGCAGGACCGCGGACTTCTTGGTAGGAGTCACGTCGCCTGCAATGATGGGAGTATCGGGAATGGCGATGTTGAGGAGAGTCGATTCGCCTAGGATAGAGCGCTTAGGGGTCTCCAGCTGTGGTCCTGCCATTGACTTTTTGCTTGCCAATGTAGCGAGGATTGAAGGAGGCTCAAGAGATGGAACTGATGACGAGCTGCTCACGGAGGCTGGGAGTTCCTCGTGCGCACTCTTCGGGGACCAACCATCCGTCATAGTGCCCATGTCGGCATAGGCAGTACTGATGATCTCCATGTTTCCGCCCAGCTCGTCGCTGAGGGCTGTGGCAGGACCCATGAAACTCGTGTGGTGGATGAGGCTATCGGTTGATTGCATCGAGGAGATGGATAATCGAGGATCTGGCAACTCCATTGAAGTGTCGCTGTTCAACGACGTTCGCGATCCCAAGGCCAAGTTGAGAGCTTCTCCGCGACGAAGTGAGGGAGAGGAGGCGGAACTGGCTGGCGAGTTCAGGGCAGCGGCAGCCCGGAGACGCAACAGGTCTGGTGTAGCAGAGCTGCCGCTGCTGAAGCTCTTGTCGCCCGGTGTACCGCTAAGACCGGACGGAGTTCGAGAGAAGCCGAGCTTTCGCCCGATACTCGCAGCAATGCCACGTCCCCTACCCCTCCTCCCTCTTGTGGAAACCACTCTTCCACGTCCGGAAATGGTCGCATCGTCCTGTTCCTTGTCGGCCGGCGTACGCATGCCGATCTCGTCAACACCGGGACTCGCCGTCTTGCTACCGTGCTCATTCGCAATCTCCGCCGTGAGATTTACAATCTCGGCCTTGGCTTTCTCCAGATTGCTTCTCAGCTCGTCGATCTCGTTCATGTACATATGACCGAGGGGCGATCTTGCGTCGATGCTGTCGGTAGGCTTGGACGGCGTCGGATCCGGCGAGTCGAAGTCGGAGTGGTACAGCTGGGATGGCGAGAGAGCATTATCATGGACGTCGAACCCGGGACCTCGCTTTCTCGGACTAAGATCGGTAGTCCCAAAGACATCCTCGTCAGGCTCCGACGTCTCCATGCTGGCGTCGAGCATTCCTGGGCTAGCCCCTTGTGAGGCTGGACCTCTGCCACCGCTGACCTTTCGTTGCCTCTCAACGTTTAGCTCGCCGAGCAAGTCGCTCCTCTCCCGTTGCAAGCCCGCGGTCGCCTTCCGCGCCTGTGCCATCTCGGTCTCATGCTTCGACTTCAGCTCCTCAAGTAGTTGCGTATGTTTCTCCGCCTCGGCCTTGTGAGCTTCGGCCGTCTCGCGAACGTCGATGAGGGATTTGGACAAGCGAGATTGCTCGGCGGTCGACTTCGTAAGCTGATCTTGTAGGTCGATTTGAGTGGTTCGGAGTTCTTGGAGGTTGACCTCGAGGTTCCAGTTTTCTTCCTTGTACCGCTCTACAAAAGTTCAGCTGAGTCTCTTGCATGAGGTGCAGAAGCTGCTCACCGACGCTGCCCTCGGTGGCTCGCACGGCGGCCAAGAGCCCATCGCGCTGCCCCTCCCAGCCCTCTTTCTCCTCACCAAATTTCTCCAGCGCCCGATCACGCTCGCTCAGGAGTGCTTGCAGTCTCCTGACCTCGACCAACAGGTTCTGACCAATCTCGGTTGCGAACTCCATGTCGAGTGTGCGGTGTTGAGCATTTCGCTGACGGCGGGTTAGAGTACTGGGTGCTGCTGGAGTAGGCTTTCCCGCATGAGTTCTGCTCAATGGTTCATCCGCCGCCTCGGGCACCTGGACGAGCATCAGGGCTGCGCCAGAGGAGGACAAACCACTGACCTTGCCTCCAAGCTCTCGCATCATCCCCTCATTCTGGCTCTCCCAAGCCCGCATCGCGTCATCCAGCTCTTTCAGCCTCTCCCTCGTCCCCTCAACGACTTCCTCCGAATCATCATCCTCGAAACCCCTGATCCGCTCTTCAAGCTCCTGCTGCTGCTTCAAGATTTCCTGACCCATAGTCCCAAGCATCTGTAATTGCGAGCTCTTCTGCTCGAGCAAGGTCGATAAATGTTGCCGCAAGGTATAGCCATTCATGTCAGGTGAGGGTGTGCGGGGTGGCGGGGACGGGGATCGATCCATCTTGGAGATTGATCTGGAAGAAGGCGGGGCGGGGATGGGATGTGATAGATTGGGTCGCGAGCGCTGTCGTGGGACGGAACGAGGGGCAGGACCCTCAAATGGGTCCTCCATAATGGAGGAGTGAGATCTTGATACCCAAGATTGATCCCGGTCAACTATAGATAGACCCATCAGCCAACGCTCACCCCCTGACCCTGCAGCTTGCGATCAAACGGAGTGGAGGACTCACGAATCTGTAGTGCAGATACGCTAGCTACGTAATGTAGGTTGAGGCTGTTGTTTCAAGTTCAGTCTAAGGAACTTAGCGGCGAATGACAACCAGCAGGGTCCCGACGAAGCGCCGAGGAGAGGCACAATCAAGATTGATTGAACAGACACGCACAGGCCGTCATGGGTGAGAAACCACTTTTCTCGAACAACGCTCGCAAGAACAGTTCCATGTACTCACAGGTATCCTAACGGTCATAAATGTGCCGTCTAGAAGAGAAGAACGCTGAAAGCAAGACGTCCAGGAGAAGTGAAACGAACGAATTGATTGTGTCCTGTTGATTTGTTTTGGGACGCAAAACCACTCGCGCGTCCGCGAGAGTCGTATTCTAAATCTCCTAAATGAGAGGTAGATTTAGGTAGGTCGAAAGCTTTGCAGTTTCGTAGCTGGAATTTTGCCCTTGCCCCTTCTGACTGTCTCAGTGTCGAAACCGACAGCTACCTCTCGGCCTGTCGTTCACTCATCAATATGACCCTTGAGTTCAATCTTCCGCCCATTCACGACAACGAGGACGGTTCATGGGGTCCCAGCACGAGCACCTTACCTGTTCAATTCAAGGAGTAAGTCCTCCTCAGCTCTACTCGACGTCCTAGATCAAGTAGGCTGAGCGTACGCAGCATACCCTATGCCCCATTCTCCAAGTCCGACAAAATCACTCGTATAGCCGACTGGCATGATCCCGCCCTTGACGATGTCGGCCAGAGTGGTCGTGGATCCGGCCGGCAAAACTACTCAGTCTCGGCGAACCGCCGGCCTGGACGTGAGGCGTATGGGGCATCAGAGAGCAATGCTTTCGGATATGTGCATGATGAGGATGAGAAGAGCTTCTCTTTGGTGGATAGTGGAGGGAGGACGAGTACGAGGGCTAGGTTGCCTACGAGAGGTGCGAGGGGAAGAGGTTTCGCTTCGACTCGTGGTGCGAGGGGAGGACGGGGAAATGGTTTCCAGCCGAGAGGAGGTTTCAGTGGACGAGGCGGGAGAGGCGGAGGTCGCGGCGGATATACTGACTGGAACAAGGTGAGTTTGGGCTATTTGGAGGAAATCCTTCTCGCTGAGCTCCGATTGTTAGCCTCAAAGGGTCCGCGACTCGTCAGTCACGATTAGCTCGGACTGGCAAATGCTCGAGGAGATCGAATTTATTCGCTTGGCAAAGCTGAACCTGAGTGTGGACCAACCAGAGGAGCTGTGAGCGGCTGTTTCCCACATGTCTTTTCAACGCTAATGACGGGACGCAGCGAGTCGCACGGTACGATCCAAGGGTACGATAAGGGATTCGACCGGATCAATACCCGCAACGAGAAGCCCCTCGAAATCCTCGACCGGGTACGGTACAATGCCTCGACCAGCGACGATCCGATTATTGCTAAAGTAAAGACCCTCGTTCATACACGCGAGCCCGCTGACCCTTCCCAGCTGGCTGAGAAGAAAGCCGCTCATATCTTCGCGACCGACTCCATCCTCTCCGTTCTGATGTGTGCACCCCGCTCCATCAACTCATGGGATCTCGTCCTAGACCGGCGAGGCGATCAGCTGTTCTTGGACAAGCGCGATGGGGGATCCTTCGATTACATTACAGTCAACGAGAACGCCGCGGAACCTCCGGCAGACTCCGAGGACACATCCAATATCAATTCAGCGGCATCCCTTTCCCTCGAAGCTACCTACATCAATCAGAACTTCTCGTCCCAGGTCATTCAGGATACCACCAAAGCCTTCACTCCGAATCAAAACCCCTTCTACTCGCCGGAGGAGGAGACGGAACCACTGGCTTCTTGTCTCTACCGTTACAGGAAGTTCGACCTTTCGGTGAGCGAGGATGAGGTCATGGACCTAGTGGTGAGGACGGAAGTGGACGCATACATGGGGAAACAGGACTCCCTTCTCACCGTCAAGGCGCTCAACGAGTTTGACCCTCGAGCCCAGGGCGGTGCCGGAAAACCCTTGGACTGGAGAAAGAACTTCGACATCCAGAAAGGCGCGATTGTCGCTTCGGAGATGAAAAACAACAGTGCCAAGCTGGCGCGATGGGCGGTACAGGGTGTTCTCGCTGGCGTTGATCAGATGAAGATGGGGTACGCCTCCTACCCACACCTCACTGTACATATTCGCTGATCCGGGGCCATAGCTACATCTCTCGCGCCAACCCACGCGATGCCCAGCGACACGTCATCGTTGGCGTCCAATCCTACAAACCCCTCGATTTTGCGCGACAGATGAACGTCTCTCTCACCAACGGGTGGGGTATCGTCCGAACCATAGCAGATCTCGTCCTCAAGCAGCCCGACGGAAAGTATGTACTCGTGAAGGATCCTAACAATGTGAGTCGTTGTTCGATGTGAGGAGATCGAGGGCTGATGGGTATGTAGCCGATCATCAGGCTGTACAAGGTTCCTGTGGACGCTTTCGAGGCGGGAGATGAGGAGGAGGATCTCGACGGACAGGAATAGATGGCATCTGCCTTACTGCATTTCATGCGTAGACATGCACATGTGCGCATGAAACCGAGTAGGGCACTTTAGCTGGTTGACAGTCGTCCAGTAATTTGATATGCAAATTAGCTCCGTGAAAGCGGGGATGCTACCAACTAGGCAGGCGAAAGGGGTCCGCTACGAGTAGCCTTCATCAGCTCTGATGCCGTGTCACGTGTTTTTTTGTTTCATGGCAAACCAGTTTATGATATGTCTGAAAGGTCCAAGCTTACCTTCTTGATTCCACTGCCAAAAACGCAGCATTTCTTCGGTCTTTCCAAAATGACCGACCTAGAAGCACCCGCCTCTTCGTCGAGTAAGCGGGTCCGCGACGATGACGGGGATAGTGTCTTGGAGATGCCGCCAGCGGATATAGATGACAGCTCGGACGAGGAGATTGGACCGATGCCTGTCCCCGGCGCCGATGGCACGGAGGTCAAGGTCACAAATGGTAGAAGAAAGAAGCGCGCTGGCAAGTGTTGAGACAATCATATCTCTTCATAGCTGAGGCGTAGGTAGTCCTACCACATGAACGACTATACCTTGATCATCTACCGGATACCGACCGATATTCCAAGTCTTTCATGCATCGAGATGGCGTCAACTATGTAGCAGTCACTCGGTGAGATCATGGTTACCGTTGTGAGCTGCCCCAGCTGATCCAGTCGACCTTGCAGAACCGGTTTTGTGGTGACAACTTCTTTGGACGGACACCTCAAACTGTGGAAGAAGCAAGAGCAAGGTATCGAATTTGTCAAGCACTATCGGACGTCCCTCAAAGCGATTGTCGGGATCAGTGCGAGTGATGATGGGAAGCTGGTCGCGACTGTAAGCGAGGGTGGGGAAGGACGGGTGTTCGATGTCGTCAATTTTGGTGGATTGCATCTCCTCCTCCTTGTACGAGGTGCGCTGACCGTGGATAGATATGATCAACATCCTAAAATTCCCATACACCCCCAAAGCCTGCTGCTGGGTGCACGAGCCGGGAGCAGGACAGACGTTGCTGGCGGTATCGGATGTTGGCTCGACTGTGATCCGGATATACGATGGACGAGGGGATGGACAACCCTTGTTCGAGCTGGACAAGCTCCATCGATCGCCCGTCCATCTTATGGTGGTGAGCACCCTCTCGCTCGCACGAATACCCGATATTCACAGACTGTGCAGTACTCGTCCAGATATGATTGCGTCGTCTCGGCGGACGAGGAGGGATTCGTGGAGTACTGGCAACCTAGCGAGCCATGGGGACTGCCTACATTACCTGGATTGTGGCAGTACAAATCCTCCACCGATCTGTATCACTTCAAAAAGGTAAAGTGAAACTCGTCCATCCTCCTACATCTACCCATAGCAATATCACCATTCGATGGTCACGTTCGAATTGGAATGAGAGCTGATGCTTGGTAGACCAAAACCATTCCTACCTCCCTCACTTTCTCCCCAGACTCATCCCACTTCGCTTGCTTGGCACTTCCCTCCCGCGCCGTCCACATATTCAACTTCCATACTGCCAAACTTACCAGAACGTATGACGAATCCCTCACCGCGATATCCGAGATGCAGCAGGCGGGAACGGCGGGGTATAAGCTCGATGATATGGACTTCGGACGGCGGATAGCGGGGGAGAGGGAGCTGGAGAGGAATGAGAGCGGGCCGGGCGGAGCGCTTCGAACGGCGAGCGCTGTGTGGGACGAGAGCGGGAATCTCCTGCTGTATCCAACAATGTTGGGCATCAAAGGTGAGCTGCATTCTATAATCCAGCTAATGGTAGTGATCAATACGGTGACCAACAAGGTCGCACGGATTCTGGGAAAAGACGAATCACTGCGATTTCTCAATCTCGCGCTTTATCAGGGTGCGCCAGCGAAGAAGGGCGTGACGACTTTAGCGATGGCTGCTTCGGCGAATCCCCTCATACAGGACAAGGCAGCACGAGATCCACAGCTTTTCTGCACGGCGTACAAGAAGCAAAGATTCTACCTCTTTGGAAGGGGAGGAGAGTGAGTGCGAGATATCCTTCTTCGGGTGTCTACTGATCACGAGAACAGGGAAGGGAAAGGCGGCGATCGCGACGTGTTCAACGAAAGACCAACACGCGAAGATCAGTCAGTCGCGGTTGCGCCAGCAGAGGAGAAGGCGGCTCTCGCTACGAGCTGCACAATACACACATCTATGGGTGACATCGTATGTCCCCAAACCTAAACTGATAGTCGCGCTTTGCTAATTTGCGACCGTAGCACCTCAAATTATTCCAGCAATATGCACCGAAGAGCGTCGAAAACTTCTGCAATCTGGCTCGAAATGGTCTGTGAAGTCGCTCTTGATGTCTGGAATGTGTAATGACATCCCCCTCAGGTTATTATAATGGTATTCTGTTTCATCGGATCATCAAGAAATTCGTATGTTTAGCCTCACCGATGTTATCATTACTGACTGCCTTCGTGTGATAGATGCTCCAAACGGGCGATCCACTCGGTACGAATCTTGACCATGATGAATCAAAGATCGCCGATGACAAACCACAGGAGACGGGACCGGCGGCGAATCTATGTGGGGCGGAAACTTTGAGGATGAGTTCTCGCCCAAAGCGCGTTTCGATCGGCCATACAATTTGGCAATGGCTAACGCAGGTGAGGTTGGTTCCACAATCGGGCGATGCGTTGTTGAACCTCCCACAGGACCTGGGACCAACGGCAGTCAGTTTTTCATTACCACAGTCCCATGTCCGTGGTTGAATGACAAGCACACGTGAGTGAGACAGACATTTTCTTCGCCTAGTCTGATACCCAGCTTGTTTCGTCTAGGATATTTGGAAGAGCTGTGGGCGGTCTCGACATCATCCATGAGATCGAAAACGTGAAGGTGGATAAGAATGATAAGCCATGGGAGGAGGTAAAGATGATGTCCATCTCGGTGGAGTGATGCTATCATCTTCAAGAGCGGCTACCCAGTTCCCCCTGCACAGGGCCCGGTGGTAGCAGAGTACGCCACAAGGAAGCCCCTTGTTTCGGGATTAGGGGCCGGATCTGCTCCACGTGGGAATGGCGAAGCGTTTTCATTGGCAGGCTCCAAGCATCATTCCAACCATCCAATGTATAAAACCATCCTCAGAATCTCTGTGAATTCACTTGGACCTCCAACCAGATCTCTTACCTCTACTAGTATCAAAATGGGCGTTACCGTCGAGAATATTACCCCAGGGGACGGTCAGCACTTCCCGAAGAAGGTGAGCTCGCTAGACGGACTTAACGGGAAACGCTCACCAGGCTTAGGGTGACACCGTCAGCATGCACTGTATGCATTGCCACCCGTCCTCTACGTTCGAGCTGACAGATGCCCAGATGTCGGTACCCTCCAAGACGGCAGCACGTTCGACTCTTCCCGCGATCGCAAGCAGGTGAGCCCCCTTCTTCCTGTTTTTCCCTAGATCTCTCCCGTGATTCTGTACTTGAAGGGCGAAGGAGCTGATGCCTTGCTTCATCAGCCATTCGTCACCCAAATCGGGGTCGGCCGCGTCATCAAGGGTTGGGACGAGGGTGTTCCTCAACTCTCGTTGGGTCAGAAGGCCAACCTGATCTGTACTCCGGACTTTGCTTATGGTATGCTGCTCCTCCCTCTTCGAAGAGATACCGTGGAATGATGCTTCAATCAGGCGATAGAGGTTTCCCGCCCGTCATCCGTGCGTATCGATCGAAAAGATTCCTTAGGATTCTCAAACTGACCGTGAACGATCAATCACTAGCGGCTAAAGCGTGAGTCTTAGCTTAAGGCTGTGTGGAGCGCTTCTGAGCTGACGATTTCATAGCACTCTCAAGTTCGAAGTCGAGCTGCTCAAGATCAATTGAGTGGCGGTGGCAGAGACCTAGAGCTGGCGACGAAATAGCGTGGAGTGTTCGCGTTATCAGAAGGCGAGACAAAAGCAGATCAGATTGGATGATGAAGCTGTAAACGAGAGCCATCCACAGCGTGCCTCGGAGACCTCTCATGAATAACGGGCTCGACCCTTATTGACCTAGAAGCACGATCAGACGCTCTGTCATATCCAGGTGCCGAGCATCCTCCCTGTGCTCCAGCTTTAGATGCGAAAGAGCGATGATTCTTGTCGAGCATATCAGGGCCGCCTTGTGGAGTCCATGGCGTCGTTGGCCAGAAAGACATTCCCGCTGTCTCCTCATGGGACAGGACGCATGCTTCAGAGGGCTGAGCTTCCTGCTGGAATATGCGGCGAGTCATACTGGCAAATCCGACAATCCTGACGGAATCAGCTAATTGTGATTGTGATTGGCGACAATGAGCCGTGCCCATATTGGCCCTCCCCGCTGTACCTCCGCCCTTGTTCCCCCAACCTCCATCCATTCGCCCATGATCTCTGCCCGATTCATACTTCCCTTTTCACCACCAAACCAAGCGACATATTTGAAAGCCGACAAGCCTGACTAGGCTAATGAAGCTGACGATTTGAGGTCGAATTTAGTTTCCTCTTGCCCCCCGCTCCCTCTTCTGTCCTTTCCTCCTGCTCAGCTTGTAAAAACGCAGGTGACGCAAGCGTACCGATCCAAGCGCCTTACGGATCATCATCGGCAGATGCAGACTGTTCAGAGTGAACGTCGATGCATGAATGATGGAATCACCTTTTGAGAGAGAGCGTATTACCCTAGGAACATGGACATGGAGATGGGTAGCAGGATCACTACGTAACTTATAGGATGGTGCGGGATTATAAGAGGCTGTCTAAGGTGGATCTATCTACATTTGGTGCTAAGCCTTGCTCTCGCCCGACCCGGAGCGGGGAAGGCCATGGACATTGGTGCCGGCTCCATCAAATTTGGACTGGTCCTCGGCTGAGAGGTCCTCGAGGGTGAGGCCCTTGGTCTCGGGAAGCAGCAGTGTCGAGAAGACACCCGTCAGCCTACGAAAAATTAGTTTCTACCCAGCTTGATACCGAGGACGAGCTCACATGAAGAAGGCGAAGATCTCAAGAATGTGCTTCAAGAACTTGTTCTTCCCACCAATATTGATGAGGCGCGAGAAGCCGACCTGGGCCACGATTGCTCCGAGCTTGCCGGTAGCGGCCGAGATACCGTGGCCAGTGGATCGGTAACGAGTAGGGAAGACTTCGCCGGGAATGACGAAGGTGGTGGTGTTCGGGCCGAAGTTCTGGAAGAAGTTGGCCATGCAGTAGAGGAACACGAAGGCCTTCTGGCCGCTCGAAGTCGACTGCATCTTGTCGTAACCGAAGCCCATGGCGCAGAAGATGATAGTAAGAAGGGAGAAGCCCATGAGCTGGATGGGCTTACGGCCCCACGAGTCGATGAGGAAAAACGAGGCGTAGTAGCCTGGGATGAGACCACCGACGGCGAGGACAAGGTTCCCGACGGCAACGTTGTGCAGAGTTCGCTGGATGTTGAACTGCTTGACCTTGCTGCCACTCGAGGAACCGAAGCCGATGGTGGTGAGAATGGTGGCGGAGTTAAGACCAAGACCGTAAAAGGCGATGTCGAGGGCGAACCAAGACCAGGCGGTGCCGAGGAGGACCTTTCCGTTCCGCCATTGGCCAAAATGGCGTGTGAAGTCGGCCCATGTGGCTCTGGGCAACTCGGCGCGCTCGTTGTTGTGGATCGGGTCAACAACGTAGGTACCGCTGGTAAGGTAGGTGTCCACATCCTGCGAGGCCTGCTTGATGTTGCGCTCGATGTCCATGGTGTATCGCGGGGTCTCGGGGATGGTGAGACGGAAGTAGAGCGCGGCAGCAGCCGGGACACAGCCGATACCGATGATAATACGCCAGCACTGGTCAACAGCGCGCATGTCGGTAAGGGGCTCGTTCTGGATGGAGCCCTTGTATGCGGAGACGACAATGATGGCGACGATACCAGACATAACTGCGGGAGGTCAGCACGGCTCGTATTCGCACAGAATAGCCTCACAGTTCCCCCATCCTTGCGCCGAGAACACCGCGGTCATCATGCGGCCTCGAATGCGACGGGCAGCGAACTCAGAGGTGATTACGGCGGAGAGCGGGTAGTCACCGCCAATACCCATTCCCCTGAGAGCGAGTCAGTCTAGCCGCTCATGTCGGGTGACCAATCGCGCGTACATTATGAACCTCCACATGATCAACACGCCATAGATGTTGATACCAGGAGCCCTGCCTGCAACGGCTTGTCCGAGGGTACCGATGATGATGATGATGAGTTCAATACCGTACATCCTCTTCCTGCCGACATGATCGGCGAGATAACCGAAGAGGAGCTGTCCGAAGAAGGTACCGATGGAGTGGGCAACCTTGATGCCGAGATCCTGGTTAGAAGTGCTGGCGCCGCCGGCGTGGTAGACGTAACCGATCATCGTGGCGGCGATGGAAATGGAAAAAATATCGTAGGCGTCAGTGAAAAACCCAACGCCTAGGACAACGTCAACAAGGCTATCCCAGTTGTGATGGAGCTCCTGCGCTCTCTCACTCACCTGCGACGATACACGCCTTCACATGGAACCACGAGAACTTGGCCTCGTCGATTTCCGCAAGAGCGGCCTTTCGCCTCTCACCGGCGGACACGGCGCCATTGTCCTGATAGACGCCCTTTTCGGATTCGAGATGGGAAGACATTGTGGAGGTGGAGTGATCACTGGCGACGCTGTCGAGAGTGAGGTGGATTGAAGCTAGATGTGCGAGGCGCAGGACAAAATTTGCGGGATCCGCCTGTTATGTAGCACCCGGTCAGAGAATGACGAACCGAGCTGAACAAAACTTCGTACCACGAGCTATTCCGGTCTCATAGGCACGTTCATGGCCCAGGCTCTATTGAGCCACGGTCGGGTACGATGGTGGGAATCTTCAGCGTTCAGTGAATAGCAAGATGATTCGTCCAAAACGCGCACGTTCGTCGATGTCTGTGCGGTTCAGGGAATCCGCAGAAAAAGGTCGACGCCGTACCTGGAGTACGACTCCGGCTCGCTGGGCGGCACGGGTACGGAAGGTGGCACCTTCCGCCGCCACTTTACTTAATCGCCCGCACGCTGCTGGATCGCTTGATTGACACATGCACAGACAACAACTGGTCCTCTCACGAAATGTTGTGTGCGTGCTGTCCTTGTCGAAAAGATTGCCACTTCAGACAGCGTGGTCTTTGAACGGTCCCAAGATCCCGTCAGCAATCGGCGCAATTCGGCCTTGTCACACGTTTCTGGCCACACCACTCCAACTCAATAAGCGGGACGGAACGGACAGAGTCCGGGACAGACGCCGCCGGCCGCGGGTTGCTGCCGCCGGGACTGTTCACTCGGCCCTCCGGATAGACAAGACCGACGAGATCGAAATCATGCATGGTCGTTCGATCGAAGGGTATTCTCTCTCCGCCCCAGCTTCGTTACTGGCACAGCTGCTTGTGTGGCCTGTTTTTCGACTCTTCTAGCCGCCGTATATACGCCTTTATGCATCCCGAGCCAGACGGCGTGTTTGAACTCCATCGATCTCCGTCGATGAAGTAGATTGAGTGAGGCGACCGCTTTAAAGCAGACTGCCCGGTGATACTCTACCACTGTATGGGTCCTCGGTGAGCTCCCCAGTCTGGTCGATAAATTTCGCCCCCCTCCTTCCTTCCTTACACTGTCGAAAATGGGCAATCCAGGAGGGCCGTTCCCAATTCGATCGGTCACCCATAGAACTCATCGCTCACCATACAGGAGGCCCTCGATCTACACTTCCTTTCCACAGGGTTGGAACGCTCGGCCCCCCGACTCTGCTCTCCGTCCTATGAGACCGAACGCACGGAATTTTATATGCCCCGCCCCGTTCACAGCAATGGCCACCCGTCAGGACACCGCCATAGGCAAGCAGGCAGCGGAGGGTCATGGAGAATGCCCGAAATCATGAGCTTTTGAGCCTATCCCCCGCGCTT
>JAABUK010004874.1_pt1 | contig 21432 bp, 2 predicted proteins | sample 5559141 | NCBI WGS metagenome assembly JAABUK01 (sample SAMN10711869, study PRJNA513367) | rock metagenome | isolation source: Antarctica rocks | place: Antarctica: Victoria Land, Pudding Butte nord | collected 2016-01-03
CGTATATATAATGTTCCATGATCGCCCCTATCGACGGCAGCGAGCCCCCGGAACCACCCCTAACGCCAGCAACTTTTGATTCCCGGATTCAATCGATTCGCGCGAAATCTACGCGGGGGTGACGCCCGGGCTATACGACACCGGATATATGGCGACGTTTTGCCAGGTGCAGTTGTGCGGTGCGACAGCGACGGGACCTTGGCCATGAATAGGGGTCTTGGCCATGAATGGAATGCGCCATGGCCATGAATGGAATGCGCCATGGCCATGAATGGAATGGGGCCATGGCCATGAGTGGAATGCGCCATGGCCATGAATGGAATGCGCCATGGCCATGAATGGAATGCGCCATGGCCATGAATGGAATAGGGCCATGGCCATAGGTAGGGCCATACATAGGGGCTATGTTGGTGGCGCATTCTAAATTTAGGGATTCTCACGGGCCAAAAATATTCTCAGGAGCGCTCATATCGCTCTAGAGTTAAGATATAGTATCACTCTACTCAAACCAGCTCAACCGGCTCACGAGCGCTTATAGCGCTCAAAGCCTACTCTACACTTTTATAGATATCTTAACTACGAATACTCTTAATAGATAAGAATATACTAGATAAATAGGAGTATATTTAATAACTAGGAATACTCTTAATAAATACGAAAACTTTTAAATATAAAAGTTATATAAATATTCTTAATAAATATAAATACTCTTAATAAATACGAAAGCTTTTAATAAATATAAAAACTCTTAATAAATATAAATACTTTTAAATATAAAAGCTCTTAATAAATAAAAATATATTTAATAAATACGAATACTCTCGAATATAAAAATATTTAAATACGAAAGCTCTTAATAGATACGAATACTTTTAATAAATATAATATATAAAAAGCCCGATTTTAACGAATATATATTTTAGCGTAGTAGTTAAAGGACTTCTCTATTAACGGGGGAGTTCGAGAATCCGAGGCGATATTTATAAAATTCCGTTTACGGAATATAATTCTAAAATATACCTCGCTAGCTTAAGGTATAGGTAGTATACTATTTATTTTATTTTCTAGGAATTTTCTCCGATATCTATATCGGTTTAAAGGAGTTAATAAAATAATATAATTTTTTAAATAATACTTTTAATAGATAATACCCTTATTTAATATAAATACTTTTAGATACGAATACTTTTAGTTAATATAAATACTCTTAATTAATACGAATACTTTTAATAAATCCAAATACTTATAAATACGAATACTTTTAAATACGAATATTTATAAATACGAATATTTATAAATACGAATACTCTTAAATAGGAATACTCTTAATACGAATACTTTTAAACGAAATTACTCTTAAGTAAAAATACTCTTAATACGAATATTATTAATAGATACGAATACTCGTAATAAACGCGAATACTCGTAAATATAAAAGCGCTTAATAGATACAAATACTTATAAATATAAATACTCGTAAATATAAATACTTTTAATAGATATAAATACTCTTAGATACGAATATTCTTAAATACGAATATTCTTAATAAATAGGAATACGCTTAATAGATACGAATACTCGTAAATACAAATATTTTTAATAGATACGAATACTCTTAGATACGAATATTCTTAAATACGAATATTTTTAATAAATAGGAATACGCTTAATAGATACGAATACTCGTAAATATAAATACTCTTAAATACGAAAGCGCTTAATTAATACGAATACTCTTAAATCCGAAAGCGCTTAATAAATACGAATACTTTTAAATACGAATACTCTTAAATACGAAAGCGCTTAAATATAAAAGTATTTAATAAATACGAATACTCTTAGATTAGCCGAGAATTAACCGATCCGCTCTACGGTTATAATTATACTACCTACTTTCTATACTTTAATAATATTATATATCTCTATTCGATTCTCTTAATTTAAATACCGATAAAATACGCCTAACTAGCTCTTTAAATTATTCGTAAAGTATTAATAATTTAGTTTAGTAGATATTAAATTAGTCTAAATTAATCCGCTTTATTATCGTACCTTGACTACCTACTTTTTATATTTTAATAATATCGTACTTCTTTATTCGATTCTCTCGATTTTAGGATTATAAAAAAGTATATAAATAACTCTTTAAATAGTTTATCGAGTATAAATAATTTAATTAAATAGATATCAAGTTATTTAGTTAGGAAGGGTATATAGATTTAACTCGGTAAAATATATGGATTCAGCCTCCCCCGGAGCGGCGGAATTTATTTATCCGATATAGATTCAACCTAGATCCATTTAGGTATTTGGGTTAGGCCGAATAAGTTAATTTATTTAAATTCTAAATATAGTAAACTAGTGCTATAACTTATAGATATAATATATTTCTATTTATAGATATATAGTACTAGATATAAGGGATAAGAAGTAGATTATCTAAATTCCCTAATTAAATTTATTAATAACTTTACCGACGCTAGCCCGATTTGGATAATTTTTATATTTTTGAAATCAGCGCTAAAATGCGCATATTTTATATATATAAAGTGAATTCATATTCCTAACTTTATATTTTGATGTTCCTCGGGCGGGAGCGCTAAACCTTAAATCTTACAGGCCCAAATTCGAACCTCAGTAATAAATTAATAACTTTATAAATACTACTCCAAATTAGGTAATTCTTATATAGTTGAAACCGCCGAGGTCCATTCTATAATCGCTGAAAATCTGATGAAATTTGGTCTATAAATAAGTCTGTACTAGGGTTGTGGGTTTGGTTGTAAAAATTTTGTAGGTTTGGTTGTAAAAACTAGTAACTTAGCACCGATCTAACCAATCAATCCATGCAGATCATTGGGTTTGCATACAAACCTGTATATTCGTAAAGTTAGGGTATATAGGGTTAATTTAAATATCGTCGCTAACTACGAATATTTATAGTATAGAGTAGGGTATTAATTTATAACGAGTTATTTATACTTATATAGATATTTTATATAAAAACCCTATTTATACTACCGTTTTAATTATATATAGAAACGGAATAAATTAATCTAGCTTTACCGAAACTATAATTTTAATCCACTACTTATATTATATTATATACGATTTATCCTAACTATTTAGTAGTTTTTAAATATATAAATTATAAATAAAAAGAAAACCCCGGATACTCGCCGCGAAGATTATTAATAAATTAAGATATTTAAAAAATACTAGGGGTATCGAAGAGACCTTTTTAAAATTTAATAAAACCCTCGTCGATAATTTCCTATACTTAAAAATAATATTAATAAGGAGGTATTATATATAATTTAATAAATAATTCTTCCTTAATTTCTTTTATTTAAGATTAAGAATCGATAGGAGATATAGTATAAACTTAAAACTACGGATTAATTAAAAGTACTATATATAAATTATAAAATATTAATATAAAAAATTAATATAACCGTAACTATATATAATATACCGGTCGAGATTTATAAAATAAATATAATTAGCGACTTAGAGGGTTTTCTAGGATTTTATATTTAATATATATTAAACCCCGCCTAAACTTTCCTCTTCTTTTTTAAATTTATTAATAGTATATCTTTTATTTAATAAATTTAATTATATATAAAGATATAAAGACCGCGAGTATAAGTAAATATAACGACGTATCTATATATAATATTACGGTAGTATATACGGACTTTACGTAGCGTTAAACCGTTATTATTTATAAATAGTAATAAAACCTTAAACGGATTAAACTAATCTCTTTAAATTTCGAAATAAATATTATCTATAGTTATTATAATAAAGTTTAATTATATAGAATATTAATTAATACTATATCTAGGAAGACTATATATATAGGGACGGATAATAAATAAAGATTTATATAAATAAAAAAAATTAATTATTAAAATAAAAACGAGGTTTATAGTAAATTTAATTTATAACTATATATACCCCGAGACGTATAAGAGGTATTAGATCGATATATAAATAAAAAGAGTTATATAAATATAAATAAATAGTAAACGAGTTAGGGTAACTATATATAATAATTAAATATTATATTAATAGTATAAATAGTTAAAAGGGACGAAATCGAAATAAGGATATTTAACTAACGCCGAAATTAAATCTATACTAGTAATGAATAATTATAGAATCGGGCGGATTAGGTATATATATTAATTATATATAATCGATAACGATATACTAGAAGTAGTTATTTATATAATAATATTATTTATATAAACGAGGTCTATTCGTAGACCTTTCGCGTACGTAATAAAGAAACTCTATTAAATATTTTCTATCTACCGCGAAATCTCGATTATATATAGAAATAAATTAATTTAACCCTACCGAAATTATAATATCGGCTCTTTAAATAAATTATATTATATATAATCTCCTCTACTAAAACTTTATATTAATATTAATTATAATTTTAAATACGTCCTTATTATTTTCTCCCGAGTTTACCGGCTTAATATTATTATAGGCTAATGAATTATAATTATTAATAATTATAATAAATACCTAGGAAGGCCTAATAGTAATAGTCTTTTTAATATTAATAATATAATTAATCGGAGTAGGCTAGCGATCTAGATAATTAATAAATATAAACGGAGGTCCGTTATTACTATTAATAACTATAGGAACCGTAATAATATTAAGGCGATTCGAAGAACCGGGTTATAAATTATTTATCGGAGTATTTTTAACCTCGTCTACTTTAGGCTCGGTAACTATATATAAATCTTATAATTAATATAAAGGAAATACCGTTTATATAATTATATATAATTTACGGTCGATCGTAACTTTATATACTTTATAATTAATATCGTTTTATAAAGTTAATATAGTTAACGATTTAAATTCCTCTCTAAAATTCTATATTTAGCGAAAATTAATTTCGGCCTATTTATCCCTCTCGTTAACTAAGTCTACTAGTAGTATCGATATTATTTAATTAATATAACTCTATATAAATATACTAGGACTATAAATATAAATAGGCTCGACGATATATCTTATTATATACTAACGATAGTATAAACGGACTTTATATTCCGTTAAATATTTATTATTTATATATAGTAAGAGGACCTAGAATAAATTAAAAATCGATTATTAAAGCTCGAAAAAAGAAATATATATAACGACTATAATAAAATCCGACTATATATAGTACGAATTAATACTATACGTAGAAAGACTATATATAGAGGGAGAAAAGAAATAAGTATTTATATAAATAAAGGAAAAAGTTATTAAGGGAAGAAGAAAAATAATATTAAATTAAATTTACGATTATATATATTTAAAGACGCGTAGAGGGTATATAACTAATATAAAAGTAAAAAAAGGGAGATATTAAATAAATATAAATAAATAATAAATTAATAGAGACCCTTATATATAATAAATAAATAGTAATATTAATATTTAATAGAGAAGAAAGTAAAATAAAAGTAAACGGTTAAAGCCTAGGTGTAATTAATAATGAATAAATATAAAAGAAAATAAATAACTAGTTAATTAAAGCTAGATATATTATATATAGGATATTATATATATAAAGTATATAAGGTTGAAAGGGTTAGGTTAAAAACTTTATATTTAATATTAATTAAAAATATATATCGAAGCGCTACTAATTATTACTTTATAGAGTATATAGGCTCTATAATAAATTTTACGGAGCCTAATTATTTAAATTATTTTCTCGATTATATATAAATTTATATTACCCTAGCTCTAGCGGATCTACTAATTAAATTATACTATACTATATACAATTTAAATATTATAGAAATTATCGAATTCTTAGTTATTAACGGTTCTTAATATATTTTTATAATCGAAAACCTCTCTTCGTTTATTTATTTCTTTATTATTAACCTCTTAACCGCCCTCGTTATTGGTAGTTATAATAATCGATATATTATTATATACCGGGCTTAACCTACCTTTATGAATTTTAATAAAACTATTAATAATAATAATAATAAAGAGACTATTAATAATAATAGTAATAAAGAAACTATTAATAACTTTAATAATTCGCGCCTTAATAATTTATTTAGGTTTTAATTAAAATTACGATAGAGGAGTACCTAGTAAAGATTTAATAATAATATTAACTAACTCCTTTAATATACTTCGGTATTTATCGATATAGTTAATATCTTTATATTTATATATAGTCCTCGAGGTATCGTAGTTATTATTTTAAATTATATTTTTATTATTATCCTCCTTCGATACTCTCCTATTAATATGATTTTTAGAATCGCGACTCTTATAGACTATATTCTAATTATTAATAATAGAATTATTAAATTTCTACATCCTTAAATAGACTTTTAGTAGTAGTTACCTTCGTTTATTCGCTAAAAATAATTTATTTATCGGACGAAATTTATAAAGAAGAGAAAGAGGGTTAATAAAAATACTAGGACGGCGGGCCTAAAAAGGGTAATAAAAGGGAAAAAAATAATAACGGCGGTGACGGCGACTATTAAAGATAGATCGATTTATATAAATTAATAATAATAATAAAATTCGTAGGGGGGGTAAAGTTATATACGGTTAAAAATTACTAAAAGTATTTAATAATAACGGACGACTTTAAGGTAAACGCCCGAAATATAAATATAAATATACGAAGTAAAAATTAAAGATAAACTCGTTACTAAAGTCGAAAATTAAATCGTTATTAATTACTACAATATAGGCTCCTCTATATCGGATATTTTTAAAATATCGGGTTTATAATATAATATAAATACTATATATAAAATTAGTATAATAATTAAAAATTAATACTTACCCCGCTATATATAATTTACGGTCGGTATAATAAGTCGGTATTAAAACTATTTATAAACTAGGCTCGGTTATAGGATTTTATATCTATAACTATATAAGATTTATTTTAAACTATTTTATCCACGAGACCGTTAAGCCTAGGTCTCCTAATAGTTAATCGAAAATATTATTAATATAATTTTATTTTAGAACTCGAGGATTATAAATACTAGTAGTAGAATTAATATATTTAAAAACGTATTTAATTACTCTCTTTTTATAGTACCTAAATTTATTTACTATTAATTTATAATCGTCGACTAGTAGGTAGAGGATTTAAAAAGGATTAATTTCGTTTTAAAAAGATTTATAGAACTCGCCGTCTATTATTAATAAAGTAGGATTATATATAATTTACTATATATAAAAAGACGAGGTAAAAACGGAGTTAATAATTAAATATTTAATATATATAATTAACTAATAATAAATAGAGAGGTATATATTTAAAGAAGAAAGATATTAATATAAAGTAAAATTTTAAACCGAAATCGTAATTAAGATTAAATATTCACTCCCTAAACTAGCCCTAATTAATATAGAGTAGAGTATTAACTTATATCGATATATTTATATAAATAAGGATAATAAAGAAACGAAATAACGAATATTATAAAAGTAATAACTATATATATAATTAATAATTTATATACGAGATTATATATAACTACCTACTATATATAGTACCTTATTATATATAATATTTAAATAGTTAACTTCTAGTCGATCTAATTAAATATAAAGGAACTATATAATATTAAGAATATTTAAACTAAATAATAATACCGTGGCCTTAAGTTATTTATATTACGAATAAACTAGCTCTTCTAGTTAATATATTAAATTACTTCCTAGAAATATAACTAACTACCTTTATTCCAACCGAGTATATTAATTTTATTATTATATATAGTTAATATATACTACTAAAGGATATCTTAGAAGGTAACTAGAGTTTACGAATTAAAATTAATTACGACGAGTATTTATCGTTATAGTATATAGTTCTAGAGCTTACGAACTAAATTTAATTAAATAAATATAATTACGATTAGAGCTTACGAACTAAATTTAATTATAACGAATATTAATAATTATTATATATACTCCTAGAGTTTACGAGTTAAATTTAATTATAACGAGTATTTATCGCTACTATATATATCCCTAGAGCGTACGAAGTAAATTTAATTACGACGTATATTAATAACTACAGTATATAGTCCTAAAGTATACGAAGTAAATTTAATTATAACGAGTATTAATAACTACTATATATACTCCTAAAGTATACGAAGTAAATTTAATTATAACGAGTACCTATAAATAATATATATAAAAGAACGCGGTATAAAAATAATAATTAAAGTGGTAAAAGATTTAATAAAGAAGTAATTTATTTTATTATAAAACGGAAGGATTTAAAAAATATCTATATATAGTTTTAGAGTATACGAAATAAACTCAATTATAATATATATTAATAACTATGATATATAGTCCCGGAGTATATCAACGGAACTTAATTATAACGAGTATTAATAATTACTATATATACTCTTAGATAACTACTAACGGAATATATAATCGATCGGCGGAAGTATAATTAAACGACGGAAATAAATTATTAAAGAGGCGATAAAAAAAGGAGAACTTTTCTCTAAAATTTATTTAGGCGTTAAAGAATTTATCGAATAGAGTTTTAATAAATAACGGCGAATATTAAAAACCGCGAAATCTATCTTTAATAAAATATTAAAAAACTTTAATTTTATATTTATAATAAAGGAGTTACTAGATCCTAGGCGAAATATTCTACGCCGTTAAATATAATAATTCGTATTTTCTATTAATAAAAAATACTATAATATTATCGTTAAAGAATTTACGAAGGTAATAATAAATAGTATTATAAAATAAAAGGATCTAAAGAGTACCTATATATAATATTAAATTATATAAATTAATTTTAATTATAACCGGTGCCTATAACTATAATATATAATCTAAAGTTTATAAAAAGGACTTAATTACGACGAGTATTTATAAATAATATATATAGTCTTAGAGTTTACGAAGTAAACTTAATTGTAACGAGTATTTATAAGTAGTATATATAGAAGAACGCGGTATAAAGATAATAATTAAAGCGGTAAAAAGCTCGGTAAAGAAATAATTTATTTTATTATAAAATAAAAGATCCGAAGAGTATTTATATATAGTTTTAAAATTAATAAAAGGAAATAGCGATAAAATAACGGAGTTAGGCCTATATATAATACGAAGGCCGGCGGACGGGATATAATTATAATCGGTATCGATAACTACTATAAATAATTTAAAAGTTATAAGACCGATTTTAATAATAACCGGTACCTACGACTATTATTTATAATTTTATAATTTATAGAGTAAACCTAAAGATAATATTTATATATAGTTTTAATTACTAAAATATAGGAGAGGGAAGTAACTATTAATACAAAACCTATAAATACTATATATAGTTGTAGAATATATAAATTATTAATAAAATATACTATTTATAGTATTAAAACGTACGAAGCAAATTTGTTTATAACGATTATTTATAGTATTTAAATTTAGGAATTTTAAATTTAATAGTATTACTAAACCTAAATACCGTAGTAGCTTTTATTAAAACTATTTTAAATAATTATATAAAGTATTTTTTTATATATAGATAGTAATACCTATTTAAAACTTTTAATTAAAATATATATCGAATACGTTTACTAAACTCTATAAATTATGAGGTAAAACCTTCTTATTATATATAACCGTAATCGAGTTTTAAATTTATAAATTTAGTTATAGAAAATTTATAAATTTAATTATAAAAACTAGTTATTTAATACCGATCTAATTAATTAATCTATATAAATTATGAGGTTTATATATAAACCTATATATTCGTAAAGTTAGGAAAATGAAATTAACTTCTTTTAAATAAAAATATAAAATACGTTTTTCTATATAATTTATATAAAATTTAATATTATCGAATTTAGGTTTATTTTAATTATTTAAAACCGAATTATCTTAATTTTTATCTTAATTATTATTCTCTTAATAATCTTCCGAGATCTCGGATATTATTAATTAAATTTAAATATTATTCGAGGAATTAGCCGGATAAAGATAATAAAGATATATATTCCTTATCTTATAATCCTACCTTTCGATAATATATTCGTAATTATTATATTAATATTTTTAGTATAGTCGTTAATATTTAGAATTATCTTTAATTTATTCGGATATATTATTATTATTTATATAGTTTATATAGCTTTTTAACTTTATTACGTTATTATTATTATCGACGGTTACCTCGTTATCGTTATTAATATTATTATTATCTTTAATTTTAACGTTTTTATCCGAATTATATTTATTATTTTCTACTTTATTTTTAGATATAGGTAGTTTATATAATTAAATAAATATTAATTAAATTATATTTTTTAATTTAGGATAAATAAGTTAAGGTTATAAATCTAATATATTTAATTAATTCGTATTAACGATATCGTCGAAGTCGATTTATTTTTATATAGGACCGATTTACTATAGTTTATATATTTTATTAAAATTATTTATTTTAATATTTATACCATAAGATCTACCGGAAGGCTAGGGTTATTTTATATATTTTTTATTTTAAAACCCTAATATTTAGGCGACTATTATAAACTTTATTAATATTATTTATTTTAATTTATATCTTAATAATCTTACCCCTTTATATAGTAAATTAATTACTCTATAATTTAGAATTTAAGGAGTTATTTTCTATAAATTAAATTAATATTATTTATCTTAATCTTTATCTCAATATACTTATTTAGTATTTTAAATATTAATAATTATACGATTATAATAACTTAATATTTTATTAATTTATAATTTATTTTTATTTAATTTTACTTTATCTATAAAAACTAAAATACGAATAAATATAAAAAAAATTATAATTAATAAACTTATTAATAACTAAATATACCGGCCTTATATATATAAATATACTATATAGTATTTTAAATTAAGATAAATACTTTTTTAATAATATAATTAATATAGTTTCGGTATAGAGGAAAGCGAGGTTATAAATAATTAAAATAGTCGGATCTATAATATTAAAAGCGGGATTTTTAATTATTATTTACTTTAGTCCTATAATAAAAAGTTATATTTCTTTAATAACGACTTTTATATTAAGATAATCTCTTATTCTATTTTATATTAATAAATTATAATATTAATAATAATAGTTATAAACGATTAATAAATTATTTTAAAATAAAATCGAAATTCTAAAAGATTATAAATAAGTCTAAATTTCGTAATAAAAGTAACGGTATTAATTTAATTAATATAAAGATTAAAATAAATCTAATAAAATATCGACTTTCGGATATTAATTATAATATATTTTTACTTAGTATATATAGCCTTTAATCGCCGTATAAACTATATATCCTTCGGGGTTATAATAATCCGCTTATTATAAATCGCGTAAAGATTAATTACTATAATTAAAATTAATATTATATATTTATAAAAATAATATTAAATTATTTATTTACGAGTTCTTTAATTAATATCGTTATTAAAACTTTTTATAACGCGTTTAAATCTATAAAATATACACGAAAATAATATTTATAAAAGGTATATATAATTTCGTATATAAAGCGCGTAAAGAGTAGTTTCGGGATTAAAAGATTAATAATTTTTTAAAGAAATTTAATTTCTTATAAAATAATAATTAAAGAGTTAAATTGAATAATAATTTAATTATAAAGGTCCTATTAACTACCACTCTTTAATATTTATTTTTTACCGCGATTTTCTTTACTCGGGGTTTCTTTATATATATATTTTATATATTAAATACTTTCCTCGCTATCCTTAAATTCTATTATATTTTTAATAATCGAGGGCTTTAATTTACTCTCGTATTATTATTAAAATTATCGAGTAATTTAAAATTAATATCGGTTATACTTTTATTAATAATTAAAGGTATAATTATTAATTTAAATTAATAAGAATTTAATTAAATCTTAAAAGGAATTTCCAAAGGAGGGTTAGAATAATAATTTACTATATATTTAAAATTACTTTTTAGCGGGATACTAATCTAAAATATATAAAATAAATATAAATTTATTTTAATAGTCTTTTTATCCGGTATTAATATAATTAAATTATAACTACTATATATAGCGTACCTCTATAGACTATATAATTATAAAAGAATTAATAATTATTTTTACTTTCCTACCTTCTTTACTAGTTTCTAAAATATATATTTAAAATATTCTAAAGTAGTAGCTTCGCTATTAATAATTCTAAATTTAATAATTAATATTCTTCTATTTTTAATTTAGTTATTTAAAATAATTCTTTTATAAAAAGCTTAACGACTAAAGGTTCTAATAAATACTATTATATATATATAATAGAAATAACTATTATTTTTCTCGAATAATTTTATAAATAAAAGTAATATTATATTTAAAAAATGAAGTAAAAGAATTAGAAATATAAAGATTATATATTTAATTTCTTTTAGACGTCGCCTAAACTGGCTCCGGAATAAGAGTTTTTTTATAATAATACTATAATAAGTATAAGAGAGCCGAGAAATATCTATAAAAAATATAACTAAATAATTACGAGGATCAACGCCTAGAATAGTATAAAAATATATTTTATATTAATTTTATTATAAAAGAAAAGTTTTATATTTAAATATAGAATTAATTTAAATTATATTATTTTTTAGAGATTAAATATATTCTAACCCGCTTAATATATAGGTATAAAGATTAATATAAATATTTATAATCTTAACTATAAAGAAGTAAAAGGAAGATTAATATACTATAATTTAATAATTAAGAAGTAATATTTAAGAACTTCTCTAAATTATTTATATAAATAATTATCGGGCTTAGGTACTCCTTATAATTTATTAATAATATTAATATATAACGAGTATTTAAATATACGAACTCGTTAATTACTCTCCCTTCTATATCTATAATTAAAAATCATATTATAAAGAAGTATAACGATATTTAAAATTAACTCCTTCGGGATTTATTTAATAACGGTACGAAAGTTATTATAATATTAGATTTATAATCTTTGAAAAACGGATAAAGTTATATAATTATAAATATATATTTTATCGATTAACGATAATAATACTACGAGGTACTCCTAGTTTTTAAATATATAAAGGGAAAATTTAATAATATTAACTTAACCTTATATTTAAATATTATTATTTATCGTTATAAATTAAAGGATTAGATAATATTAATTATTACGGATAAAATCTTTAATAATAATAGTATATATTAAGCCCTCGAAACTATATTACCGGAGGAAAAGACCTAGTTTTTAATTATAAAGAAAGAATTAGAAAATAAAATCCACGATTTCTATAATAATTAAAATACTTTTACGAATACCGGAATTTACCGCGTTTTATATCTTTTATATATTATTTAACTAGGCTTAAAGGAACTTTTTAAAGTAATTAAAATCTTATTAATAAATAAAGACTTTTAGAAAGATTAAGATAATAAAATAAATAAATAAAAAAAAATAAAAATAGGGAAAGAATTTAGGATCCCGTTTAATTTAATAAAAATATTTCTATATTTTAAATAATATATTAATTATTATACCGATATTTATTTCTTTATTAATACTAAAGGATATAGATTTATAAGGCCTCTAGTTATTTTAATTTTTTAATAATAATATAAATACTTTTAAAATATCTAAAAATAATTAAATAACGAGAAATATTAATTAACTAGGCCGAATTAGGTATAAAAAATATATAATAAAAAATATCGAAATAGATTTACAATATTAAAACTCTTCTAGGACGTAGCGACTAAATAGGATTTAATTTATTATATATTAATCCGCGCCTTAAAGTTAAGGCCGGCGCTAGAGGAATTTTTCTATAAATAAACGGAATAATTATAGTTAGATAAGAATAAATAAATTTAAATAAAATACTTTATCGAGTTTTATAAATCGATCTATTAATATATATAAATAATATATATATTATATACGCCGACTAGTTATATAGTTTTTTCGGTTTATAATACATTATTTAATTATTTTAAAACTAAAAAAGAAAAGTTTATAAAGAAGATTATAATTTAAAAAAAGTTTATATTAAAGAGTCTAGAAAAGGCGTAGGATAAATTTTACTAATATTATTCTTAAACCTAATTAACTTTAGGTAGGCTATATAATATAATAATCTTTTTAAAATTAATTTGAAAAACGATTATATTTAAAGATTAAAAATAGAATAAAGAGACTAGGTAAAATTAAAAGGATTTCTATTAAAAATAATTTAAGAAGTAATTTAACCGGCGCCCGTAAATTATTTAATAAAAGAAAATTTATATTAAAAAAGATATCGAGGTAAATAATTTTAAATATTTAATTAAAAGTAAAAATAAAGCGCTATCGAACCCGAAAAATTAAAGTAAAGAACTTCGAAAATATTAAGAAATAAATAAATCTTTTATTTATATTAATCTTTATATCGATAAATATACCTACTAATTATATATAGTATTTAATAACGACGACGGTAAATTTATATTTAATAAATAAAAGGGTTTTTTACTAGTATTTAATTTTCTCTTTTAAACGGCCCGTAATATTCTAGCCGTACCTTATACGGGTATTAAATACGAGCGAGTATTTAATATTACTACCTAATTATATATAATTTAAAAATCCTATAATTTAAAAATATTCTTAACTTTTATAGTCTTTAATCGCTTTTAAATCTACGTCTTAATTATTATTAACTACTATTTATTTAATTAACGAAACCTTATTTATTTAAATAATAACTTATTTATATTTACTTTTCATAATCTTATTATATATTAATAGTATCCGCTTTAAATAAGATATATTAATATAAAGATTAATATAAACTTTTTATTAATTATTTAGATTTTAACCTATTTTTATTATTTTTATTATTTTTATTTTAAAAGAATATTTTATTTTTATTAATTTTTTACTTTTTTTTAAACTCGTTAAACTATTTTCGTATTTATAATTTTCGCGCGTTTAATAATAGTATCTATTTCTAATAATAACGGAAGGTATTTTTTTAATTTTATTATATTAAAGTTCTTAGAAAATTATTCTTCAATTTTTCTCTTCGGTTATAAACTTAATATATACTCTCTCTAGCCTCTTCATAATATAGAATTTCTAAAAAAAAAAATTTTATTAACTATTAGTATTGACTATTTATATTAAATATATAAAATTAACGTTTCCGACGACTTATAGTTTAATATTAAACCGAAGTCGTATCTAGATATTAATTAGTCTCGCGTTTCTTCTTCTTTAACTATAGTTTATTATTTATTTAAACTTTAGATTATTCTTCTTTATAATATATTAATTATTATTATAAAGAGCTTTACGATAAAGAAAGGTCGTAAATACTAATCTAGTTATTTATATTAATCTTTATATTATTTAAATTAAGACGTCGATCTAGAACTTTATTTAAAAATTATTAATAATAAGAGTTATATAATTTGATAATAAATGAATAAGGTTTACTACTGAATTAAATATAATAATATAAGAATCGATAATTAAATAATTAAATAATAAAAAAGTTAAACGATTTAACGAAGTTATTTATAAAATAAATAATTCGTTAAGTCTAGAAATAAAGAAAAAGCGGAGGTGTTTTAAAGATTTATTACTAGCGCGGCGCTAGTAATAAATTTAACGGATAATAATATTATTTAATATAAATAACCTTAACGATCTCTATATATAAATACTACGTAATTAATATATAGTAAATTCTATATTAAATTCTATATTTTACTTTAATTAAATAGTATATTTTTATTCGAAAAATTTAACGTATATTAACTAGTATTAATTAAATTTATAATATATATCCTTTTTTATAAAGTATACGTTCTACTACGATAGTATTAAAGAAATAAATCCTCTTTCTATTAATTTAAAATAAATTTTAAAGATTTAAAATATATTAATATTTATTATTAATCGCGATATAAATAAAAATTAATATAATTAATAAACGTATTAAATAGATATCTAGATTTATTTATATTATTAACCCTACCTAGGAAGGGAGGAAGAGAATAATAAATAACTTTTTTCTTTTTTTAATAGTCTAGTTTACTTCTTTCCTTCTACTCCTTTCCCTACTAGAAGGGAAGGAAATAAAGATTATTCTCTTCTCTTTCCTTCTTTATTCCGTATTATAATTTTAATATTAATATTTTCCCTTAAACTTAATATTTTATTTTAAAGAATATTTCGATTCAAAATTAATTAAAAAGTAAAGAGTAAAGAATAATAATAAATATTAATTATAATAATTATTATAATAATTATTTCTCTATAGTATAATCTATAATATATCTTATTATTAATTTATAATAGGGGTAGTAGTAGTTATAAATATATATATATCTATAGAGGTAGTAGTAGTTATAAATATATATATTTATAAAAGTAGTAGTAGCTATAAATATATATATCTATAAAGGTAGTAATAGTAGTAACTATAAATATATATATCTATAAAGGTAGTAGTAGCTATAAGTAGGTATATTTATAAAGATAGTAATAGTTATAAATATATATATATCTATAGGGGTAGTAGTAGTTATAAGTCCGTATATATCTATAAAAATAGTAGTAACTATAAGTATATATATTTATAGAAATTATAGTAACTATAAATATATATATTTATAGAGATAGTAATAGTTATAATACGTCCCTAAATTTATTATTTTAATATAGTAGAGATTCTTTAATAAATCCCTACCCTACCTTACTCTAGTTTAGGGTAGAGATTAAACCGCTATTTCTACCCTATACCCTACCCTATTTTACTTTATTTTAATATTCCCTCTAGGGATCCCTACACTAATCCGAAGTATAATTATATTTTATAAATTATCTAGCTCCTAATACTCCCGTTCGGTAATAGTTTTAATTTTAATTATATAATACTTTTTATCCTCCCTCGTTATATTATTTATCTTCTAATTCTAGAAGTTTTTCTATATTTTCTCTTTATAAAACGGGCTTATAATCGGGCTATATTATATTATTATAATTAAAGTTAAATTAATAACTAGATTAGTAATTAGGACTAGAGTTAAGATTAAAGTTAGAGTTAAAACTAGAGTTAACTCCGCTTAAAGAGGGAGAGGATATTAAGAATAAAATTAAAATAAAAATTAGCAATATTATAATAACTAGTAAAAACGAGATATTAGAATAAATTATAATTATAATATTAAATAAAATAAATATAACGTAGATTCTAATTATTTTATTTAATATATTAAACTCTATCTTTTTCTCGTATTTATCCTAGATTCAATTTATTCGCTCTTTTTATTTCTCTCGTTTATTATCCCGTCTAGTTTTAATAATAAATATTTAATAAATTATAATAATAAAGTTTTAATTTTATTTAAACTTATTATAAAATAATTAAATTAAAATTAAAAAAATATATTATCTCGATTAATATTTATAAATTTAATTTATAAATATTACTAAATAACGTCGAGCGAGTAATATATATCGTTATAATTAATAAAGTAAATATTATAATTATTAATATATTACTCGCTAGCGTACTTCTATTTATTAATTAATTATTTAGAAAAATATTTAATATACTCGTTTTTATTCTATTAATAAACTATATTCTTTTTTTATTATATTATTCGTATATAACGATAAACTAGAGAGTATATTAAAAAGTTAATTATATTAATTAATCTTTTATTAAAAAAGAGTTCTATATAATTAATATATTAATAATAATAATAAAATAATAATTTAATTTACTAATTTGTATTTATTCTAAAATAAAGTTTATTTAAATATACGAAATTATATTAAAATTAATAAAAGAAATATATATAGGATTTTTTTACTATTATTTAATTTAATTTAAATAATACTCTTAATAAGACTTCTCTTAAAACTATATTATATTATAATATCCTAAATAAAATAATTTAATTCGTTAATATTAAACGTTTTTTTATCTTATTCGATTTTATATTTAGGTATTAAAGTATTTTTAACTCTAACCTCGTTATTTAATATTAAAAAAACTCTAAATTAAATATATAGGTTTAAAAAACGGTTTATATTTACTTTATTTTTATTATTATTATATAGTATTATTTCTAGTTATTAGGTTATACTCTAATAATTTAATAAAGAATATACGGCGTCGCCCTATAATTAAACGAGAGAACTAACGGGAGGAGGAGGAAGAGGGCGACGATAATATCGGTAACGATTATTTAACTATAGAACTAAAGTGAGTAAAACGTCGACGACGTTATTAAGGTATAATAAATAAGATTAAATAAAATTAAACGATATATATAGATATAAAGCGTTTATAAAGACTACTATAGTAGTACGATTCCACATAATTTACTAGTAAAACGGGTGTGAATTACAGTGATCGACATTACTAAGAATTATTATGAGTTTTGCATAGGCTAAATACACATCTAAGGACCTCGGCATCTACGGCTGTATCCGAACTGTGCGTTACGCCCCCATGGTGTGCGCCCCCCAGGACTTCCCGCAACTCTTGGATTGAGCCCGAACGTGCGTATACACCTGGCCAAAGCTAGAGAGAGACTTGATTTACTAACACTGCATCGCAGTTCAAACGCTCCTCGTCCCTCCTCTTCCTCCATCGGAACAAATAGCCTACCCCACCTCCCTTCCCCTCGCCAACGCCTACCCCGCCAGCTCTACCGCCACATCCCCCGTCCCCACCCCCACCAGCAACTCAGCCGCCTACAACGAAACACTCCTAGGTGACGTTGATATCGCGCAAGTCTTCGTCAACTGCCCAGGTTCCCAGTCATATACCCTCTTTGGCTTCTGGGTCAACGGCACAGACTTGGCAGCATACACAACGAAGAATATCGGACTGAGCACCCAGGCGCAAAGCAAGTTCCCATACTCGAGGTTGGCTGGTACGACGGTAGGGAATTCGAGTGATATCTATCTGTACCACCAGATCAACGGGACGAGCATTGCGGAGGATCTATACAATTTGGATGGAGGCTTTTTCACGACGACATATTTTGAGATATCGACTTTATGAGTTGAGTCTGGGGCGGGCAACGAAGGACACGAAAAGAATGTGAAGTGTTATACCCATGGCAGCACTGAGACGATGCTGAGATGAATGTCGATCCCGCCGAGTGGCGGGGCTGTGCGATGAGCTGACGACTTAAATGAGGTGTTTAGGTTACTTCATGAGCAGTATGAGGGAAATTATGTATTCTGTGATTCTATATGGTAAATTCAATTAAGGAAATTTCGAGGGAGCCATAACACCTCGCCATTTACATCGTTGAAAAAGAAGAACAAGTAAGTAGCAGCAACCATGACGATAGGTAATGATCTCAAGTATTGTTTTAGAAGGATTGTTGTTACTCAAGATGGTGGAACATACAGTATCACGTAGTACATTACATCATGAGCGACAACGGTTCCAGCTGCACTTCCGATGGAGCGAGTATTCCAATTTCTTTTTTGGGGATCGGATTCTCAAAGATCCTAGGCCTTGGAGCTTCTGGCTGTGCAACGGTAATAAGTGTGGGATCAGACTGAAGGGGGGTCGGCATTCCTTACCGGGCTCACGACACCCTCTACGCCTATAGCGGTGTTCTCATGGGTTGTGCAACTTAGATCTCAGCTTCAATATCTCCATCGGTTCCCAAGGGGTTGATGCTCGAATTGGCAGAACTCTTGTCCAACCGAATTCGCTTGGACTCGTCGAATCGACTGCCATGTCTCCGGTATGTTGTCGTATCCGTGCTTCTCTGCCGCATCTATGACGGCTTCGGTCCATGTCTCAGGATCACGGCAGACCTGACCTTTATCCTCATATCCTTCGGGAGGATGTGGATCCAGATAGGTGTCACGGTGGTGATGATCTTTGGTCTCCGCACTTGCCAGGTTTTCTCTCGTTTCTAGATCGGCGATGAATTTCACGGCTGCAGCAAGAGAGACCCTGATCACATCAACGCTATTCGTCGCGACATCGGACCTTTCCAAAGGGTATGACTGCGACCTGAGGCTCGTAAAGGAGATGGGTGCGGTTAGGCCTTCTTCTGCACCTGTGCGAGCAAGCAAGACCGTCTGACGCTGAGCGACTAGGCGAAGACTTACGAGGCCATCGGACTCAAGTTCTTGCCCTTTGTCCGGTCTGTCGAGACGGTCAAGGAGTACCACTATAGCGTGATACAAGAGGCTTAGACGATGGTGCTGAGAAGCTAAAGGGAATCGCTTGATGGTGTTCTCAGCTTCCCCTTTGGCTTCATCTATAAGGCGAGATGCTCGGTTGCAGAGAGAACGGTGTGCTTCGATAACGGCCTGGATTGTCGAAGGACCAGTCGAGGATATTCTGACTGGGTTTGCAAAGAAATGTTCAAATTCGATGTCTGGCTCGGCATGTTGGCATCGGAACCATGTTTCGTAGATTGTCGCGAAGATGATCCCAGGTGTCAAACACCTCTGTCCGAAGGCATCAATTGACTGAGCCGACTGCAGCCAGTACAATGCTGTCGGTTTGTTGCAGAGGTAATTCAATATTTTAGGCTCCAATTCGCCAATGGTATCTTCTAATACGATTCTATCGAAATCTGTCGTAGCCCATCTTATTTTTGTGTCTATAAAGAACTGCTGCACCCTGCGAAAGTGCCATGCTTTCATGAGATCTGCCCTGACTGACTCCTTGAGGCTATCGGAAATCGGCTCTTCCATGATAGTCGATTTCCAATAATTCTCAATATCGTAAACGGTACGAAGAGGCTGAGATGGTTGTACTTGATAGTCGTTGAGCGTATTTAGAGAAGCCATGGTCCTTGACGACACCGTAGTCTTAATTCGTCGAAATTGTTATAAAAACATACAAGTATAACTCTTGATTGGAGATTTAGGAAGTGAAATGCACAGCTTGGTAGCGTTAATAGTGACTCATGATCCCAGTGTCATATTTCGCCTAGTCGGCATATCTTCGGCTAATCATTACACTAAGAATTATGAATCCGCGTGAAGGTTTTCTTACGTAAAGTATCTCGCGGATGATATTATTAACTTGCCTCAGTCCCTCAGACCTACCGAGCCACCGTTAAGCCCCTTCGGGTTAGCTCCCGTTTATTAAACCTCTTCGGGTTAAAAATATTAACTTCGTAACTAAACGGCGGTAGGTCTAAATATAAAACCCTATATTTTTATTAAATTCGTGTTATTTTCGCGGGCCGCCTATATAAATTTTTCTATTAACTTTTTTCTTTATTAATAACTAACTTTACGACGCGATCGTTATCTAACTATTTTAGAATAAAATTTAAATTAATCGCGCGCTAATATTTCTATATATACTCTTT
>JAABUK010004875.1_pt1 | contig 21431 bp, 24 predicted proteins | sample 5559141 | NCBI WGS metagenome assembly JAABUK01 (sample SAMN10711869, study PRJNA513367) | rock metagenome | isolation source: Antarctica rocks | place: Antarctica: Victoria Land, Pudding Butte nord | collected 2016-01-03
CTTTGCGATTTCACAAGGGTATAAAGGGTGCAGCCAGAAGCAGGGTCACCCTGTCACAGGGTCCCTAATTTGCTATGGGGCTGCATCCGAACAATAACGGTCCCCAGTGCGGTTGACAAGTTCCGCAATGCTCCGCAGGGACAGGCAGGGCTCCGCCCCTGTCGTTATGATTATCTACGCTACACGTCCGCATGACTTCTGCGAGGCCATACGAGATTGTTGTATGGGGTGCAACCGGATCAGTCGGCAAGCTTGTCTGTGAGCATGTCGCCCAAAACTATCAGGTGGGGATGATCACCGACATGTCAAGATCCTGCTTCACCTGTGTCACGGGAAGGCCTTACGCAACGTTGCCCCCACCCATGTGGTTCACATCGTGTCGACACCGCCATCTCCTCTGCAAGTACACCGATTCCGGGACGTGACTTGCAGGGGCGCGTGAAATGGGCTATCGCGGGTCGCAACCAGGCTAAACTGGAGTCTGTGCGCAAACACGTGGCGGAACTCAACCCTGCATGCAAGGTCTGTTACTGCTCATGTCCTCAACAGAAAGTGCTTACCACGTAACGTTGGTTACCAGAGCGCAGACCCGCACACTCTCAGCTGCCAGTTGTGAGTACTTATTGGCTATGCAATCTGACCCTGCCTGGGTGTTCAGGATCTGCCCATCATCCTGGGCGATGCTCAGGATCAATCCTCTTTAGACAAATTGGCTGCTCAGAGCAAGGTTGTCATAGCTACAGCTGGACCCTTTGCTCGCTACGGCACCCCTATTGTAGACGCATGTGTCAGGTCTGGAGCTGACTATTGTGATGTCACAGGTGCGATCTGCTTTCACTGCACACACAGCCAGCAAAAAGCTCATGGTCAGGACTTAATCAAAGGCACTGATAATGGCCAAGCTGGACCCCAAATAGAATATCGATTTGCTAGAATTGGGTTTAGCAGGTCGTTTCTCGACACTGGTGTCAATATTGTCGCCCAAAGGGCAAATGGTTGTGACATTGGTGCTCAATCATTGCCTGGACATGCTGTTATGTTGACATTTTGCTGGCCTGCACCGTCATCTGCCTGTTCAGGTGAGGTCATTTGGATGCGCCGCATCTTGGACAAATACCATGAAGCTGCAAAAGAGAAGAATGTGAGGATAGTCCACTGCTGTGGATTTGACAGCATACCTTCGGATTTGGGAACCTGCCTTGTTGTGGACCATCTGAACAGCCTTGGCAAGTATGTTTAGCGTACACGCGCTTTTGTGCTTGCGTGCATTTAGTACTTGATTGCCATACCATTGTACCCGTCTTCAGGCACTGCTCCTTGCACATGCTGTGCTATGGGCCGCATGCATTGCTCCCAAGGAGTGTGAAATCAGGAGGTAGCATGACACACCTGTTACATGACAGCATGAGCCTGCTGTGGCCTGCTCCTATGGCAATGGTGCACCATTGCCTTTCCTGTTCATCATCAAAAGCAGTCTGCTCAAGTCTACAGTCACAATAATGGACATCAGACAAGCAGGTACCACTGCTAGCAGTTGCCTGTCATGTTGCTGGCAGTGATTGCTCAAAGCACCTTGCCTTTTGACAATCAGCCAAGCACAGGCCATGTCCCTGCCACGCCCTCCCACATTGATTGCTCACGGCGCCTGACTACATGTTGTCACACACACATTGCTCTTGTACTCTTGTTGATATTTACCCAGCATGCTGCATGCTTGTGGGTCTGGCAATTACCAAGGCCTGCTTGAGACTGACTGCCTGCATTCTGCTGGCATGGCAGGAAGGCAGCAGCAGTGAGCGTGTTGTTTGGTAAGCTATCTGGAGCTGCCGGTGGCGGCACCATTGAGACCATTCTGAATCAGGTGGCCACAGAGCCCTTCAGGGATCAGAGAGCAGCTGCTGACCCCTACTGCCTCAATCCACCCTCCACCAGGTCTTCACACCAATCTGCTTTGTCATGTGCTGCAGTGTCGTGTACAGGTTGCATTTCATGTGCCTAATCTGGCCATCTGGCTTGGTTAACTCCCCCGCTCTGTGCCCCTCTCTCTGCGCGCTCTTACTTTCAGTTGTGGTCATGAGGACTTGCTTGCTTGCAATGTAGACCAACACCTTTGCCTTGATCGTTGTGGAGACGACATACTTTTGTTTGTGTTTGCACACAAACAGCAAATGTTGACTGCACCTGCCATACAAGCGGCACCAAGCGCTTGTCAATAGGGTGTCGTCTAGCTGTCAGGCATGCATGGCATAGGTAGAGTTCTTGTTAATTGGGCAGCTCACCAAACCTTCACTTGAGAGGGTATGGTGTTACATTCTTCAAGTTTGTTTAGCGGAAAGACCAGCTGTTAATATCTCCACCTGAGAGGGTGTGCTGCTCCGTTCTTCAGCAGAAAGACCTGAAAGGCAAGACGCTGTTGCAGGCATGCAGGCAAGTCTGGAGATCAGCTACTGCCAAGATATAACAAGGATCAGGGCTGCTGGACTGCCCCCTTCATCATGTCGTCAGTCAACACAAGAATCGTGAGAAGAAGTGCTGCACTGCAAAAGTCTGCCTACGGTAAACTGCGTTTGTGTCAGGCTCTTGTGCTGAATGCGCTTGACTCCAAAGTGCTGCCAAAGTCAATGCAGTATGCTGTTTGTCACGTGACGTATCTGCATGGTGTGAACCTTGGATGCCTGATAAGTTACTGACGCCGCTTGTACCAAGAAGCTCCTTTGAAGAAATGATCATTGCCGTGCTGATTTATACAGCTGACCAGTGAAATATTTGGTGTAGATTTCACCGTGCAAAATCTTGTCACAGATGCTTGTGTGCATATTGCAGGAGAGGATTTCACCTACAATGAAGCCTTGAAACCTGGTGGCCTTTTCAGTGCTGTGGCAGTGAGCGTCGCTACAATTTTGGGCGGAGCAGCTTTAGTCGTTCCACCTTTGCGCTTTCTGCTTCGCAAGGTTGTGCCAAAGCCTGGATCAGGTGAGTCAGTTTGTTCAATCATGAGCTGCATAAGGCTGATCTTGGCCGCCCATTATGTGTCATTTGAGTTGCACACAACCTGACCTCATATCAGTGGGTTTCAGCGTATCTGTCTACTGTCAGACGTACACGTGCCCTACCGCCATGTCATAGCCCCCAAGCCTTCAAATGTAGATTTTGCGCATGCTGTGTCATCACATAAATAGTGTAAGGTACTCCTGTTGGTGTGATGCTCATTCTACACAGACCTTGCTCTATCTCATCCGCATTGCATAGCCACCTTGATGAGTCAAACAGCTTGCTAACACAACAGATACTTTATAGCATGAGGTCAGAAAGGGCCATTACTACTCATACTTTACAGCGTGAGTGTGGAAAGGGCCACAACTGCGCATAAGACATCAAGCGAGCTTGTTGCTGCACTGTTGAGCTTCCGGCATTGTGTGTAATGCATTCCCAAAGACACCATTAATGGTGCCATGGCAGTTTGATTTGTCATTTCCACGTTTGTCTGACTTGTATTGGGACAGCTACTTGCCCTGACATTCATGCCATGGGTGTGTGTAGGACCTTCCAAGGAGGTGCAAGAAAAGGGCTTCTGGAGTGCCACTGTATCAGCACGCAGCCTTGCTCCAGCTGGACAGCAACCTACCATTGTCAAAGCCTACATTGCAGTAAGTCAACACCTGGTTCTGCCCGCATTCACCTTTCCTGGCCATGACTTCAGTCCTGTCCTGTGCTGTGCTGTGCTGTGCTGTGCTGTGCTGTGCTGTGCTGTGCTGTTGCTTGCCCTGATTGACTCAGTGGTATGCCATACCGTGCTGTGCTGCTCTGTGGTAACGTGATGCATGTCAAGACACGGCATGCTGCGCTGTACATTTTCTTTTTCTGCTCTATGTTGCTGAAGAGCTTGTCATTTTGCACAGGATCCAGGGCGGGATCCAGGTCATTGGTCTACTTCCAGGATGTTGCTGGAGGCTGCACTTTGCTTGTCACAACAGAAGGAGGAAGGCAAGTTGATGGGGCTGCAGCAGAGTGGAGTGCTGACCCCTGCTTCTGCCATGGGCATGCTCTTGGTAGATAGACTACGTAAGGCCGACTTCAAGTTTGATATTGTTTCAAAATAGCAATTGCAGCAGCCTCATTAAGGCTGTGGAAGGCTTAAGGTAGCTCAAAGCCTGAATGGCACTGTTGCCGAACGAAACTCATGTAAGCAAAAATAGGCATGCCAAGAATGATGACAAGCCCTCTGTGTAAGCCTTGTGCATGAAGGTTGTGGCAATGCCCTTTGGATGCAACCAGTACAGAGCTGTTGCCTGGGTGCGTTTGGCAGATGTGAACATGCTGCAAAGCTGTGAGTCCTTCTCTAATTGTCTGCTTCTGTTTGGGTTTTGGTGCACAAGCTCTTAAGATGAACGATGACCTGCTCCTTGAATCACAGCATCTTATAGCTTGCATGCATGCGACTTTCACAAGCACAGTGTTGTGCTGCAGACACTTACGCCGTACAGACAATTTGCTGCTGAACGTGGGCAGTTGTCAGATGTATTAGCATGTACTGTGCTTTTGCCCATGATGTTTTCTTACGACCGATTCGTGGTGTGTAGTTCCAGAGACTTAATAGCTAACTAGATACGACCCTGCTTCTACCGAGGTTGAAGTCAAGCTCTCGACATTTAGCCCTCTGGTTACTCCATAAAGTGTTGTGGTCCCAAAGCCCCTGGGGATCCAATTCCCATCTAGCATTTAGAAGAGCCTGTCACAATGTGTATTTGCTTGTCACAACCACCACTTTCTGGCATTTCGTCGCTTGACACGCAGGTCCATTTGCCTGTTCGGCATTGGAGAAAACCAAGCGTCAGAGGCCAGGACGTTTCGTATACCCTCCGGGCATGGCACAGCAGACACAGCGGCGACCGCCTTCTGTGACTGACAGCTGCGCAGCCTGTGCACGGCTGCAAAGACATCATGCAAGGCCTTCGGCGGTACAGTCAGCTCCAGATCCGCCGTGCCGAAACACAACACCTGCAAACGTATTGTCGCGACGGCATGTCTTGTCCTTGTCGGCCGCTGTCGGACTGTCAATGATCAGGTAAACTCACCACGATATGTTGGGACTTCCATTTTGTGACGAGCAAATGCTCAGCCTCGAGTCCGTACGCAAAGCATTCTTAGCAACTTGCTGGCTATGTGGTTTCGGAGCTTGCACTTAACTGAAGTGACTATGCCCACCTGAACATTGATCTGTTGTTCAGCGAGATCACTCCACATGTTGATGTTGCAGAGGACCTGACGCAAGAGCTGAGACAGCCACTGGGCAACCTCCATCGAGCCTTGGGACAGAAGCAAATGCTCTAGGGCCTGATGAAGACATTTTTGTAGCTGTGGAATTCAGCCTTGCGCTACCCCCAGGGTTCAAAGAAACAGCTGTGCTGCCTCCAAAGCCTGCAGCTGCCAGACCTGGGTTTGGAAGTTTCGGTATGAGTGTTTGCCTCCGATTCTTTTGCTGCAGCCCATTTCTTCCTGTTCACTTGGCAGTTCACTTTCGCTTCATCACTGTGCCTGGTGTACTGTGGCCTGACAAAGCTAGGCCTTTCTGCAAAGATTGACTGCAACACCAATCAGCTTCAGGATTTGGTCCTATGTGCATAAGCGAATTGGCTCTACAACATGTTGGCTGCTGCAGAAAGGCAAGTTGGTGCAGCACCCGTGTCTCCAGTCAAAGCTAGATTTGTATCAGACAGTGGAGCTCAGCTGAGCGTGGTAGTGAGGCCGGCAGCTGAAATCAAGCCAACCTTTCTGCAGGTGGGACACTGCACTCACACACTAACAGCCACACATATAACTCAGACGACCACATCATGATTGACTCTGCCATGGGCCTGCATACCCCTTATGCACTGTTGATCCTCACAGTACATGACTCCTGTCCAATGTACAGGACTCCTGTCCAGTATACATGACTTCTGTTTAGAGTGTCCTGCGGCCATCGACAGCAACTGACAGTGTTAGTGCGCAATTCGGCAGGTGACTGATATCAGCCAATATGGGGACATTGCAGCTGCCCAGTCAGTGCTGGTACCGCCTGGTTGCAAAGTGGTAGACAAGAGCACTTTCAAAGTGCCACAGCCGCCCAGAAATACAGGCACCCTTGCAGGAGTGGTAAAGGTGCCTCCATCCACAATCTACAGGTACAGAAGGAATCTGTTTGACATTGACTGCAAACTGAATGGAAAAAAGAGATTACTGCATTGTCTTGTCGATATGCTCTGGTTTGCCCTGTGTGCCTGTTCTTCATGTCCATTCAGGCAGTATTGCAAGCCCATGGCAATATTCACATGTCAGCTACATGCAACATACAATGCAAGATGCTTTGCGTAGTGCTTACATGGCTGCCCTGTTTCAGGTATGAGTTTGTTACCGGTAGCGGTACGCATGCTGTCATGGCAGCTGCTGCATCCAAAGGCCAAGTGTATGTGGCAGGGGGAACTGCACCAAATGCACAATGGCAGGCATCAGCACCTGCTCTACGACAAGCTGTGCAGTCGTTCAAACTGAATTGAATCAGCTCTCAACATTGCCGCCAGCCTTCAGCACTAAATTGTATGCTTTTGTTTTGCATCACAACCCATTGAACAGGAACGGCAAGAGCGTACTCTTTAAAATTATGACTATATGTTACATAGCATGCTTGGACTGGTAGTCATTGCTAAGTCGCAGGCCTTGAAAGGACAGAAGTCGATTCATATAATGTGCTCAGGTTGTGCGGCCCTGTCTAGGATATGCTATACGTACGCTGAAGCAAAAACAAGTCAAAGACATGGCAACAAGCATACAATCAGCTGTCTGTATCAGGCTCCACGAAGCACTCAGGTAGCATTTCGTCACCAGAGCTGTACACACTGCTGACATCAGAGTGCCTGGATGCCTCGCAAAGCAGAGATCCCATTGCAGCATCAAGCAGATCAGCCTGCTGCACAACATCCTGTGAGCGTTGCTCAGCCGCTTTCTGCATGCCAGGCTGAGAAGATTGCAAAGCTGCAACAGGACTGGCAACAGAGCTTCTCCATGTTGCAGTGTCATCGAAATCCCACTGCTGGTTCTGGCCAAAGTCTCCCACGTGAGCACCAGTAGGGCTCCACAGAGTAAGGCCCTTGTCACTGGAGGCCGAAGTGATGAAGCCCTTGCCTGGCGGCGGCCCATGCTGCATCCACTGCAAGGCAGAAATGCTGCCCTGATGAGCCTCCCATTGTGCTATACGCTGAACGCCCTGCACAACAGCCCATGCTGTACTTGCACAAAAAATGACCATTTTACCTATGCAAGGACATGCACTCCTCTTCGGCGCAGGAAAAACACACCAGCCTGAGCCTGTCTACACCAATGCTGGGATCATGCAAAATTTAATCAACAATCATCAACTTGGCTTTTGAACAGTTGCACACAATTTCGCCATGTAATTATACTGAAACATGCTGGGAGTGCATATTTGCATATTAACACTGCTTGCTCTGCACCTTCAACAGCAGTGTGAAATGCAGGCTCTATGGCATCACGCATCGCAGGAACTGTGTATGCCCACATCAGGCAGCTGGAGCAAAGCTTGCTCACTACCGAAGTGCATGGCTGCATCAAGCCTGAGCTGCAGCAAACGACGCATACCTGATACTTGCCCTTGCCACCCTTCCAGGCAGCAATGTTGTAAGTGTACATGAAACCTGCTGAGTCTGAGACAACCAAGAGAGTCTGAGCAGGGTCCACACACACTGCCGTGAGGCCGTGGTCTTGGGTGACCTGCACCTCCATCACCAGCTGCGCTTGCTTCACATTCCACAACCGCAGAAAGCCATCTGCACTCACTGCTGCCAGAACATACGGCAGCCTCTTACCAATGAAGATGACCTGCAGGCAAGGCACAAATCTTCAATGGTCATGCATGCAAAAAGCTCTCTGGACTTGTGCTGCAGCATAGCAGAGGAATTTGCGCTGCATCACATGAATCTCATGTCCAGATGCTCACCGAACAACCTATCAGGATTGAACAGGATGTTTCATCTCCCATATCAGCAGCATTCAAGTCTGAGGTGGCCTGAATCTAGAACCATGTAACAGCCACCTGAACTGCCTGTCTGCACTTGCAAATGATGATGTTTTGTCATGTGCACATCATGCCTGCAGCAATATGCTGCCATCCTTCACTCTGGTAGCCTGTAGCATGTGTATGCAATGCAGTGTTTGGGTGGCACCATGGGAACAGACATGGGGCAGGAAACGTGGCAAGGGTACCTGCTCTATGCTGCGTTCCTGCAGGCCAGCATGGCTGAGGCCGGGCGGGGCCAGGTGGGCAGCAACAGCACCGCTGTCCGTGTTCCACACCACAATCAGACCATCATAGCCACCTGTCACCAGGGTATGGTTGCCCTGCAGTGTTTCAGCTCCTGGGTTTTAGGCTACATGTGCCCGGTTGTAATATTCACTGATGCTGCCAAGACAGATGTGGCTGAAGAATTGGGTGTGCTTGGTGGAGTTAGACAGAGGTGGTGGCCTCGGATGGTACCAAGAGGCATAATGTGCAATGAGCACACTGCAGTTGCATGAGGAATGATGACTCACAGTGATTGCCTGCAGCATGTAGCTGTGGATTGTAGAAACAAGCATGCCCATATACACATCTCATAGTGTTGCACGAGACGATAACACATGCTGATGTCTGCTGCAAGCAAAGGTTCAGCAGGCTACATGAGGGTTGGCATGGTGTTGAGACAGCAGTGATGCATTTGCGTGCCTGCATGGCAGCAGTGAGGATGTCTGAGGAGTGGCCCTGATGTATGGCAGCCTGCTGCTGCGCAAGCCGCTTGTCTGGCACTATGCGGCAAGGGGCTACAGGTCGCTTGTCAGACTTGGCATCTTCGTAGAACACCAAGCAGCGCTCCCAGCCTACAGTCACTATGTACTGCCTCTTCAGCATGGTCTGCACACACCATGTACCAATCAGAAATGTTGTCAGGGATTGATGTGACTTTGCTGGTTGACTGCTGCTGCTCTGTTAGGATGAGGGCAATGGACATCCTGGCCATGGCCGCACAGAACAAGAAAAGAAAAGAAAAGAAAAGACCACGCCTTTTGGCGTCAAGTTAATGAGAAGCATTATGCCGGGCTGCCCGGCATGGCCGCACAGACTAGTGTGTGCTTGTGTAGTCTTTATTGAATCAACTCAGGGTATTGCTGGTATGCTGACTGGCAGGACAGGACCTCGCACACAGAGGTACTCAGGACTGTATGTAACTGATTCTAGAGGAAGGCATGTAATAAGAACCTTGCTAATAATTAAACCTCTTTCCAGCTCATGAGGAAGACATGTGTTGCATGAATAATGAATGAATCCAGTTTGCAGACAAGTTGCATGACACCAGTCAAATGCTCTGAAGGCGTTTGTCCCACATGAAACACAGACAGCAACCAGCATTGGCTTTGTGCCTTTCCTGAACGCTCTTGCAGAGCGTCTGCCCAATACAAATGCAAACATGTCAAACAGACAGGCACTGACATAGAATCAAGACACACAGAAACATACAGGCAGTCAAGGAGTGTGGCTTACAGAGAGGCAGATGATGCCGGTGATCTCCTGATTGCTGATGGCCTGCAGCTCCTTCAAGCACTCCCCACTGGAGAAGTTCCAAATCTGCATATCCAGCGCTGTAGACATTACAATTGTATGGCACAAAGGGACCACATTGATGACCAGCACAGGCTTTCCTGATGCGCATTTTGCCCCAGTCTAAGCACAGTTTGCATCGAGCACCAGCACAGCAAATGCAAAAACCAAATCTGATGGTTGACGAAAGATCCTGATGATCAATTGCTTGCTGCAACTATAGTTGATGTGTGTTGTTGCTGGCATAGCAGTAAAGAGTCACAAGAGTTACCTTGACACCACCATTCTCACAGCCTGTTATGAGGCGGCGGAAGTTGAGGTCAAAAGCCATGGATGTGATGCGGGCGTCATCATGAGCCCGGGCCCAGCGCACCCTCAGAGCCCCTGTTGACACCTACAATACTGCCTTGACTTGCTTTCACCTGATGCAATATTGACCTCATGGCAGCCAACCCCCAAAATTGCTGAAACAAACCTGTGGTCTATGTAAACCCTGTGCCCTGCTTTGTGCAACATGATGCAACATTTAGAGCTGGCAGGGTCATGGCAGCAAACGCCCACATGAACTGGTAATCTGTACAAAACCTGTGCCACGCATATCATGGTTCTTTATGACCATCAGTGCAATGCTCAGTTGGCTGCACATTCTGAGAGGGTGTGCGACGCCGCTTGTTATGATATGAAAAGGGACAGGCCGCCGGCTGGAAGCATCATGCGATAATGCACACATGAGGACCCTTGAACCAGGCTGTACCTTCCACACACAGATCAGGCCAGATTCATCAGCACTGATTGCCTCCTGGTAGACAGAGTTGTAGGCTAGCTGGCAAACTGGATGCGCATGCCGCCGCAAGCTGCTGTCAGGCTTCAAATGCATAGCTCTCCAGGCCTACACATAAACAGACCATGGGCAAGTTGCAATACTGCAACTGGCATGTCTGCAGTCATTGATGATCGACTATTGGGCAAGCAATGCCGCGTTCAGGGGCCACCCCAATACAAAATCTCAACATGTGCACATGCTGCAGTGACCACAGGCTGTAGCATAATGAGCTGTTTGATGCAGGCTTGACATGACACAGGCTGCAGTCAGCTTGCGCAACACGTATACGCTCTGATGAGGTGTGTATCTTGTAAGCTGAACCTGAAGACAAGCATGTTGTGCTACCTTTGGTAGGACAGACCCAGACAGCAGCTGCTTCTGCTGAGAATCGTACATGAGGCAGGTCAGAGCATCTTCTGGTCGATGCTTCTGCTTGTCTGTCAGCGTTTGCAGGCATCTGTTGTTGCGGATGTCCCATACCTGCACACATAGTCCTGGACACCTGACTGCCTAACAAGCTTCCAGTGTGTAATGATGTATGCATTGCCTGGGACGCTGTGAGTCCAAAGCCCAGCTTGGCATAAGTGTCCCAGGGCAGTTTGGCAAAGCACCCAAAAACCCACTCTGATGCATGAACTAAAGTGCAGTTAGCAAAACATGGGTGGAGCGTCCTGTACAGGTGCTGAATGCACAAGCTCTTGCATTGCTCATGCGGGAAGTACAACTCATGAAGGGTGTTTTTGGTGTAACTGCTAGCTAGTCTGCAGAAAGTCGGCACAAAGATGAGCAGCACCTTGATGACCTTGTCCGCACTGAGTGAGATGATCTGACTGCTCCGCTCATTGATGGTGATATGAGTCACAGCAGCCGCATGACCCTGCAACGCACCATCCTGACTGTCCTGTGTCACTTTAGCCCTGGCACATAGAGAGTGATACATTAAAAGCATAGCCCCCACAGAAGACGCACTTCCTTAGCACATCAGCACAATTGAAAGAGCTGCTGTTTGCTAAAAGGATGTTTCTGCAGTCTGTAACCACTGCCCACAACGTAGCCAGAAGGACCTGCTGTTCAGAGCTTGAAGTGATGCGAGCCAGCAGCATCAGCTGTGGCAGTATACACCAAGAACGACCAAGCAACAAATTTTGCATCGTCCACAACAAGTGTGTCAGCACAGATGCACATGGTTGCTTCAGGGTTGACTCACCGTTAGAGTTGCCATGGAGTGCAGCTGGAATGGGTTCCACAGCATGACATTCCGATCCAGACCTCCACTGGCAATGAAGCTGTATGCCCTGCTCCAGTCCACAGCCCTCACTCCTTGCGTGTGCCCCTCAAGGTACTTCACTGTCACTCTGGCCTCTACATCTGCCAGGCACAGCCTCTTGTCCAGAGAGCACGACAGGATACTGTTCAGCTCACTTACATACTGCAGCTGACAAATCCAGTCTGTGTGCAGCAGCTGCCGCCACACCTGCCTTAAGCCCCACCTGCATTTGTGTACCAGCTTGTTCAGGCACAGCAGAAAAAGAAAAGTTTACGCTTTTCAGCGATCATAATTGGAGCCTCCTAGGGCGGCAGCCCGGAGCTTGTTCAGGCATGTAGAGGGAAGAGTGTCATACACAGGAGACAGACATGCCATGATTCATGGGAATCTACAAGCTGTCTGCTTGTCAATGTCGCAGCATCGGGGCTTGTGCATGAGCAGATGTGCATCAGTAGACCAAGGTACCACGACAACAGCTATGCATTGCCAGCAGGTTACACTACGCTGCTATGTAAGGTGTACTGTCATGCGCTCACAACATTTCCTCGCTGACTGATCAGCGGACTGTCATGCGCTCACAACATTTCCTCGCTGACTGATCAGCGGACCTGTTTTCACTTCTTTTAGGCTCAGATGCATTCTCTGCTAGATTGAACAGGGTGACGTATCCACCAATGTCACCGACAGCAAGCACCTCCTCTGTTGCTGAGGAGGGGCGGCGCCAGCAATCCATGCAGACAGGAGTGTGAGCCAGCTCTGGAATGCTGCCACATATCTCCATTCCCTGCCAGGCAAACTCAACATTCGCTGCAAACTGCCTGATTGCCTTGCAGGCTATTGTATGCTGCATTCTTACTGCACAGATACAACAGACACGGCTTCTCTGAACTGCTAGAGTGAGACAAGCTGATTGGGCAAGTCAGCAGTGAACGATAGCATTCACAAAGGTAATTGCATTGTACAAATGTCAAGCCTGAAATGCGTCACGCAGTATGCCTGCACAATCATGTGCTGCAGAGATTGTTCACCTGAAGCTCGTAGATATTGATTGTTCTTGCATATGAGGCTGTGCACAAATTGTAGCTGACAGGCGTGGCTGTTGCCGCTGTAAGCCATGCGCTGCCTGTTCTGACAGTCCCACAATGTTCCAAGTCCTGCAAGGTCCCGCAGGAAAGTATTGACAAGGAGTAGCTGTGTGCACGCTTCCTGCTTGATTTTGTGGTGATGGGAGTGGTATCTAGATATCCTTGGTCTATAAATGCATTGGATCGCAAGCAACCACAAACTAGCACAACACAACACTGCATTGAGCAATGGCATGTGGCCTGTGCTGATAGATATTGGCAACAATTGAACATGTGACTGATCTCTGCTGGTACTGCATAAGCAGCAATATCCCATGTGCTACAGCTACTGACGGGTATGCTGAACAGATTATCAAGTTTTGCAGCCATACCTTGGCTTGCCAGAAGCGAAAAGTCCCATCTTTGCCTGTAGTCACATACCGCTCCTTCAAGTGACCCTTAGCTGGCAAACTAATGATGCCGGTGATCATATGACCATGTCTCCTGTGACCTGAGAGATCCTCAGGTTCCACAGGAGCACCATATGACGTTGACTCCTCTTCCCCACGCAAGCTGCAGCATTTGGAAATGCTGCAGTATTTGCAAATGCTTCCAGCTTTCATAGGCGCAATGATGTTGCTGTATTACCTAGCTGCGCTGTCGTTCTCGAGCAAAGTGTAAGTAGAGAACTCCCTCCAGTCCACAGTGCCATCAGCGTTAGCATCAATCCTAGCAAAGAGCCTGCGAAGAGCGTCTGGGCCGTCCCCCTCATCGGTTTTCAGTACTCCTTTGAATGCCGTCACAAACTCATTGACATCTAGACTACCCCCTTTGTCGTCGTCTGCTTTGGCAAATACTTCTTTTGCTTTGAGCAATCTCTGCATAGCGATCAGTTCGAAGTCAGCAGACCACTACAAGCTTGCAGACGCTTTAGTTGCCTGCAACGTCCACCCTGACCTCTAAATTCAATTCATTTTCGGCACTTTCGGTGGAAAGATTAGTGCGAGCAGTAAGCGCTCCGGCTGCAAGAGCCTTGTTGTCGATCTTGCCAGCGCCCCTGAGCTTCAGTGTCTTGACCAGTTTGCTTGCAGAGGCTGTCATGGCCCATGCAAACGCCACCCAACGGTGACTACATCATACATATAGGTGGTTGCGTGATGAAACCCGAGGTTGAAGTCAAGTCCGAGCCGAGGAGCTCAAACGGCTGTCTACGGGTCCGAATGATAGAGCATTTCCGCCAGCAATTCTGGTTTCAGCTCTCCATGCCGGACGGTTCGGGCCGGACCGTTTCATTTTTGCTCTGGCGGTCCGCATGTGGGAACGAGTTGACATACCACGAAGGAGTGCTTCTGATCTTCCTTTGCCATTCAAATTTGTCCCGCACGGGCTCAACCTGCGGGCTCATACCACGGGCTCAAACTGATCACTGACGGCAGCACAGCCTGCGAGCAAGCTGCACGGCAATATCGATCAGCGCATTTGTCGAATCCGTCAGGGCTTACCCATCGGGCTTGCAGCTGCCGGGATTAGGCTGAGCAAGTCAGCATGGCTGACATAGAACGGCACTGGAACACTCCCACAGGCTTCAAAGCAGCTGTAGAATCAGCTGTCCCATTGCCACAGATCTACAACAGTCTCAAGGACAGCAAGCAAACCCTTGTCCCTGTTGGAGGTCCATGCAGCAGGCAATTGACCTGGTATGAGTGCGGGCCGACAGTATACGATAGTGCTCATATGGGGCATGCCAGAAACTATGTCACGTTTGACATTGTCAGACGGATCTTGGAGGACTATTTTGGCTACAGTATACTGTATGTCATGAATGTCACTGATGTTGATGATAAGATCATCAGACGTGCCAAGAGAAACTATCTTCTACAGCAATATGAGAAACAGCATACTGACGGTGCTCAGGTTCGTGCTGAAAAGAGATGCTGAATCAATCTGCCCAGTACCTGCAAGTTACCAGTACTGTCTGATCTGCAGGTACTGGCAGAGGCACATACTACACTAGCAAATAGCGTTGCTGCACAAAGCAGCAAACTGTCTACAGCTCAGTCAGAAGCTGAAAGCGCCAGAGATGAAGCCAAGGCAGCCAGATCGCAGGTATTCATTGATGCCACAACTTGACTGATTTCAGGCAGTCTTCAAAGCACCAGAGCCTTAATGCTTCATGCTTGTATGCAGCATCTGAAGGACGCCTCAAAGAAAGAGAAGCTGGCAAAAGAGTTGGAAACTGCAGTACTCCAGGAGGACTTGAAGCTAAAGCAGCTGCAGTCAGCACAGAAACAGCTGCAACAAAAAGGTACTTCTTCCTGCTGCCTCCATGCACAGACAGGCTCGTGCTCGCGCTTGCAGGTCACTTCCTTGATTTATTTCCTGATTGCAGGGTCCCAAGCTAGTGTGCCTGACATATTGGCAATAGCTGGTGATGTCATGGGAGACCTGCTGGACAAGCAGCAGGGACACACAGTCACAGACAAGGATATCTACAGGTACATCAGCAGTCGCCATCAACTTGTGTGCCTTCAGTGTGTTGCATGCACTGCTGTGAGAAGCATTCTCTTACCCAGCAGCTTATCCCTGTGTGCATACTACCTCATAGACTGCCTGTGCTGGCATGCATGGCCATGCTGAGTAAACACGCATGGGTCATGATCACCTGTATCTTGATCAATAACAATGGCAGTATGACTGCATCGCCTGATCAGATGTATGCAACACCACTTGACTTTCTTCACATGGCTAGTCCAATCCCCTGCCTGCATTACCCTCATTGCAACATGTATCATTTGGCCTTTATTCAGTAGACTCTGGTTGCTGCACAGGCAACATGCTGCTCGGTACGAGTCGGAGTTTCTGGAAGACATGGATGCTCTTGGCTGCCGGCGGCCAGATGTCATGACCAGAGTCAGTGAATACATGACAGAGATTGTGGAGTACATTCAGACCATCATGAGCAACAACATGGCCTATGAAAGCAATGGCAGTGTGCATTTTGACACGCAGGCGTTCAGGTACATGCATCTTGGGGATCTGCCCCCACCTGACGCCATGTGCAGCTTAAAATACAAGCCCACGCAATGTACTGTATATTTTCTGTGCAAAGCCATCAGGCTCATGGCTCTTCAAGGCAACCAAAAAGTCTGCATGTTGCTAGGTGCCATTCTGGATGCCTGGCTTATGTTCTGCATGCTTGGCTCACTTTCTGCCAGTGGCAGCATGGTGCATGCTTGTGCAGTTAACTGTCTGGGTTGTATCAGCATTGAGAGGACATTACAGACACATTTTGGTGTGCTGCAGGGATGCTGGTCATGTATACGGCAAGCTAAATCCTTGGGCTGTGGGCTCAGCAGCACTGGCTGCAGATGATCCAGACACACGGCAAGGCAATGGTGAGAAGCGCCACCCAACAGACTTTGCCTTGTGGAAGGCAGCTAAGCCTGGAGAGCCCTCCTGGGACTCTCCTTGGGGCCAAGGCCGCCCTGGTAAGCTGCTGGCATGCATTGCATTTTGTCATGGTGTGAGTCCAGTGTACACAGCACTCAATGCTTCCATCTCACAATCTGCCTTTGCAAGGAAATGGGGTGCTATTTGTCACAAATAATTCTGATAGGTTGCCTGACCTGTTGACATGCAACACAGACATTTGTCGTGCATGAGCGCTTACTGTACATCATCACTTCCACCTTTTCCATCCACAGCATGCACAGGCATCTGATCTCAGCCCGCAATTCAATGATTTGTAACATCTATTGACAGCCAAGCATCATCATTATGTTCATCCTCATGTTGTAGCGCAAAGCCTTCCCATCAGCCATGAGCAGCTGCATTGCTGTGCATTGCTCCACTGCTTCACAGACACCCACCACCCTCTGGCTCACTGCTGCCAACCTGACAGGGTGGCACATAGAGTGTTCAGCCATGGCTAGCCGGATCATTGGGCAGCAACTAGACATCCACAGCGGGGGTGAAGATCTGCGCTTTCCCCACCATGACAATGAGCTGGCTCAGGCAGAGGCCCATTATCACACCTGTGGCTGTCAGCAGTGGGTTAACTACTTCCTACACACTGGCCACCTCTCCATAGAAGGCCTCAAGATGTCCAAGTCTCTGAAGAACTTCATCACCATCAGGCAAGCCATGCATCTTCTGCTGGGGCTCCCACCATGGAGTGCCTGTCAGTGTGACCCAAGGCTGCAGCAATTGCTGTTGTGCAGTGACATGTTGCGAGTCATGCAAGTGTGAACCGGCAAAGTCAGGCAGAAAATGTATGCATTGCATAAAAACATGAGTTCATATGGAGGTTTGTAGCATCATCAGCTGCAAGTCCTCATATGTTGGTCAATCTGCACTGCCATTGAAGCTACTTTATCTGCTACTTCAGCTGTACATCACAGCCACTGAAATGAATGTGACATGCCTGCCTGCTGTGGCATCAGTCATGACTCTGTAAACATGCGAGTAAAGACTGTGAGCCACATGACTGAGGTGTTGTCCTGTCTGCAGGGAAGCACTGGCCTCAGACTTCACTGGGCGACAGCTGCGGCTCATGTTTGCACTGTCACCATGGGACAGGCCCATGCAGTATGGCCAGCAAGCAGCAGACGAGATGAAGGCTAAGGAGACCCTCTTTAGAAACTTCTTCCAGAATGTGGAGGTTGTCATGCGCCAACATAACACAGTCAAGCACAGATCCAAGTGGGATGTAAGTCTTGTGACTGGGTATCTCTGTGCTCGCCCTGATGTTCCAAGACGATTATTGCATGACGCCAGATGCCTGTTGATTTGCTGGCGTCAGCTCGATTTGGGCCTGCCAAGAGCCTCAACAACATCACATGCGTTTGAATGTCAGCGTGCTTTGTACTGTGACCCATTAAACCTGGTGACCTTGCAGGATTCAAAATGTACTGTCTTCAGGCAGGTGGACACATACAACTCGGCACTGACTACCTTGTACAAAGCAATGGATTTGCAAGGACTCATAATTTGGTACTCAAGTGCAACGGCCAGGAGTCTCATGCAATGGCAATGCTGCAGGAAGGGGATGGAAAGGAGAGAGGACTGGCAAAGAACATTCAGCAGGCGCAGCAGCGAGTACATGAGGCGCTTCTAGACAACCTTAACAGCAAAGCAGCTCTGGACGCCCTTCTGGATCTGGTCAAGGACACCAACAAGTACCTGGCAGACCGCCAAGGCAACACACAGGGTCAGTACATCAACCAGTGCAGCTTTTGTGCATCTGTGTGCCAGCAGGCGCCCAATGAACGCATCGCTTGTCATTTGAACAGGCTTGGTCATTTCCTGAATTCTGCTGCAAAGTTACGCAGCTGTAATCAACTCATTCAGAAGCCATTTTTGCATGTCCCTTCCAGAGCATTTACAAGTTTTAACGCCTATGAAACACTGGTCCAGTATGCTTGGTCACACTCTGCAGGTCCACCAGCCCAACCTTTCTTGGTAAGGAAGGCTGCAGCGTATGTGACGCGTATTTTGAGTATCTTTGGCATCTCAGCAGCTGCCCCGGACCAGCTGGGCTTTGGTGGCGAAGCCGCTGCAACAGCTTCAGCGAGCGAAGGGGCAGCCAAGTATCTGGATGCCTTTGCACTGTTCAGGGATACTGTCAGGAGCATGGCCAAAGGCAACAAATCACCTGGGCAGATGTTGGCGGCTTGTGACAGGTGAGACGTCCAGCGACACATCCTGCCTAACAAGCAAGCTGCATCAAACAAGTTGCGTTAAATGTCCTGTGGTAGATTAGCACTCAGCCTGCTTCTAAGTGTGCTTTTGACCTTTCCTGTTTTGCGTGGTCCAGCACCATTTGAAGACGCCCATCACTTGCCTTTGCCCACAATGCGTCTTAATATAAAAGTCCTGACGTCAGCTGGTCTGGGCAATGCTCGATCTGGATCAATGCAGAATACGTGACGAAACAATGCTGGAGCTGGGAGTGCGGCTGGAGGACCGAGGGGATGAGTCAGTATGGAAGCTGGAGGACCCAGCTGTTCTGCGGCGGGAGCAGCAAGCCAAGCAGCAAGATGCTGCTGAGCAGAAGCTCAAGAAGCTTCTCTCAGCGCACAGCAAGAAGCAAGCTGTAAGTCTTCATGACTTGCAGTGTTGGCAATGTGATCACTATCAATGACGAAAGTAGGCCAGTAATTGCCCAAGGTACACGGAGGCAAGCAATGTGTCTCAAGCAGTGTCCGGGTGACCTAGGTCATCACTTAGCCTAGAACACTTAAGCATGTTCCACGCCATGGTAGTGCTTGTGCATCTTCAACATGACTTTGAACAAGTGCATCACCCACATAGCCAGTCAGGCGAGGGCACATGTGAGGCTGCATGTATCTGCTAGATATGCTACTACTGTTTTTTTGTGTGGTTTTACAAACCATCTTGTGCTCTGTATATGTACAATTCTATTGCTGCAAGATCCAGCCAACCTGCTGACCCAATCAGCTGACATTGTACACAGACTCAGCACGGCACAGACAGGCTTCACAGCTCGGCCGGGGGTCCACGCTCTGCGCATCAAGGCTTGCAACTGGGGACAACAGAAAAAATTCAGCCAGCCTATATGCGGCCAATCTGTGCTGAAGGCATGTATTGTGTCCTGCAGGAGCTTGCTCGGTTGCAGAAGCTGGTACAGCTGCCATCTATTCAAGAAGCTGTAAAGGACAAGTTCAGCAAGTTTGACGCAGACCTGAACCCCACCCACGACCATGAAGGCAACCAGCTAGATACAAAGGTGCTGTTGTGAAACATCAGCCACAGCACTTTTAATTTGTATGACTTGCTCTTTGGTCGTGGACCCAACTTGGGACTCTGGCAAACATTCATTGTTGAGATGCAGTGAATGACTCCTGTCCTGTTCTGGGTCCACAATGTATGTACAGCAGTATGTGAATGAATAGCATTGCATGTGCAGGCTGCTGCCAAGGCAAAAAAGGTGGTGGATAAAGAGAAAAAGGCAAGGGACGGCTTGAAGAAGATTGAGGTTGGTTTTGCTTTATGAACACTGATCACTGTTCATGTCTTAATTGTAAGCTCTTTGGTTCTATGGTCAAGCTCTTATGCTGAAATTGTTTTGTGCTGGCAATCTCATTCATATATGTCACAGTGTCTGTCGTCTGCATCAGTCTAGAGCTGTGCAAGCAGCGGCTAGCCTACCTTCAAGCAATAGTCATATCTCAAGGACAACACATTTCATATACCATGTCAACACTGATGGTGATGAAAATGGTGTGACTCGTGGTACATGCTGCTGTAGAATGACCCAGAGTTGATGTCAAGAACAGAGGCTGAAGTCAAGCAGCTCGAGCAAGAAATTGAGGAACTCAAGCACATGCTAGAACCCAAGGCCTGCAATGGAGCCAGTTGATCAATACTCCTATGTGTTCTCGTGTGTTGTTGAGTAGTGTCCGTGTGTCCAACCAAAATTTCATTGGTACTGCTTTCACTTGACTGTAGGGTCTTTGTGTAATGAGCCCAACATGACTCAGCATGGAGCTTTTGGGCAGACATGATGAACATTTGTTGATTAGCAGGAGGGGCGCAGCATCATGATCAGTCAAAGCATATGTCTCAAGTTGCCAGTGTGCATTTATGCTGCTTTTCCAGTGTTGATGCAAATGTTACATGATCCGCACTCATAATGCTCCTTATACGCGCTGACCGGGCTCACACTCCAATGCTGTGTGCCTTGGTCAACGCTTACTTATCATTGAAATTGCGATGATCATCATAAGGATAGCAAATCAGGCAGGGGTGTACACAAATCCATTGGCCAGGTGGTAAATATTTGCCTGACTGATGTAACTACAGCTACCTCTGCATTTGTGGCACAAACTCGCGTGTGGTGGCTGCAAAACAAAGCTGTAATCAAAAGCACATCCAAATGCGTGTGCACGACTTCATGGATGTCGAGCCAGCATCAGAGACAGCATCCATGCTGTTCCTTGATAGGTTGGATCTCAGATACGCATCATGCTCCAAAGGATACACTAATTTGCAGAAAAACGACTAAAAAGTCGCCCGAGAGCGGAATAGCGAATACAATCATACTCACGTGTGATTGATACACTAATTTGCAGAGCTTGGTAGGATATGGTGACACATAACTTGGGTACATCTTCTTCGTTGGCTTCAGACATGCACGCGCACTCGATAACACCAGGCGACTTCGCTGTGTTCTGCTGGGCGAGGACGACTCTGGTGCGTATCGATAGCCTCTGAAATAACATTTAATGTGGCAACTATGCGTTGCTGGCGACATAAGTATCACAAGCTGCCTTGCGTACACATAGCATGCATACAGGTCAGCTTAGTAGCGGTACCTTGAAGGCTCTAGCACCTCTGTGCTTGCAAAGCAACTTTCCAGCACGTTATTTTGGCAGTCTCAGCAGTAGCATTGGCGTCCAAAACCTCAAGGCCAGCCGGCGGTCACCAAACCTCTTGAACAGAGGGTGTCGCTGTCAAGTACATACAGTTCAGAGCGAACGCAGAGCAGCAACTGCCGTCAATCCAAGCCCGTACAAGGTTCCTACATATGTGCGAGCAACAGGGCGCATAGTTGCCAGTAAGTTTGCAGCTGGCACAGTAACACACAAATTTGCCTCAAGCTGCAAAGCTGCTCCAAAGCCTTTCACA
>JAABUK010004876.1_pt1 | contig 21429 bp, 17 predicted proteins | sample 5559141 | NCBI WGS metagenome assembly JAABUK01 (sample SAMN10711869, study PRJNA513367) | rock metagenome | isolation source: Antarctica rocks | place: Antarctica: Victoria Land, Pudding Butte nord | collected 2016-01-03
TGTAAGGGCCGAAGTCGCGGTAGTTGGCCGTCTTGAAGGGGTGCGGGATGACGTCTTGCAGCTTGTTGAGCTGGCCGAGGTTCGGCGAGTCGGGCGCTGAGCCGTCGAAGACGTAGAACCGCGCCCCGTTGGCGGGCTCGCCGGTCGGGCCGGGGTCGGCCTGCTGGCAGGCGAGCGAGACGAGCATCGTGTTGAGGATGCCCAGGGCCCCCTCGTCTTGCTGGCCGACCAGGAGGACATGGCTGCCGGCCTGGCGGCGGAAGACGACGTTGGTCGGGTCCTTGATGGCGATCGCGTCGCCGACCCAGGCCGTCGCCGACCGGACCTCGTCGGGCCACTCGGTCAAGGCGAGGGCCTCGTTGAGCAGGGGGTTCTTGTCGACGACGGCGGGCAGGTTCCCTTCGAAGACCAGTTGCGGCGTCTCGGGCAACATGTCCCGCTCGATCGCCAGGGCGTGGAGGTCCTTGAGGTACTCCTCGCGCCGGGTGTCGGTCAGGAAGACGACCTGGAAGATGTGGTTGCCTTCGACCATCCCGTTGGCGTCGTTGTAGATCGCCTCGCCGGGGCGGGTCAGCAGGCGGGCGGCGGCGTTGTCCTCGCTGAGGATCAGGTGCGAGTCGGCCTCGGAGCACTGCAAGGCGATGCGGATGGCCATCTGGGCGATGGTCGTCCTGGCCAGCGAGTATGCCCCGCCGAGGGTCTGCGAGCCGAGCGTGACGTGGACGCCGAAGGCTCGCCCCTGGCGGACGAGGCGGTCGAGCAGCAAGGACGATTCCTGCGAGAGCTTGTCGTCCTCGATGAAGAACTCCTGGAACTCGTCGACCAGCAGGAGGATGCGCGGCAGGAACTTGCCGGTGATCCGGCGATAGCTCGCCACGTCCTGCGCCCCGGCGTCGCGGTACATGTCGCCCCGGCGCTTCAGCTCGACGTCGAGCCTCTGCAAGACGCTCAGGCCGAATTCACGCTCCGACTCGACGGCGATCACCCGGGCGTGCGGCAGGCTGTACGCGGCGTAGGTCTTGAACTCGACGCCCTTCTTGAAGTCGATCAGGTACATCTCGAGTTCTTTGGGCGAATACATCAGCGCCGCGTTGGTGATCAACGCATGCAGCAAGGTCGACTTGCCCGAGCCGGTCTTGCCGGCGATGAGCATGTGCTGCGAGGTCCCCTTGCCCAGCTTGAGGTTCTGGAATTTCGTCGCCCCGGCGCGGCCGAGGGGGACGTCGACGATGCTCCGGCTGTCCCAGGTCCAGTACTTGTCGGCCGTCGGCGCGATCACGTCGAAGGGGACCTCGACGCGCTTGGCGGCCTTGGCGGCGTCGCCGGCGAGCTTGACGATCCGGTTGAGCTTGGCGTCCTCCGGCGGCGTGTCGAGCCGCAGCGGGTAGGGCTCGAACGGGCTGTCCTTCCAGAGGAACCGGCCGTCCTTCCAGGCGAGGTTGACGCAGCTCGGGTCGAGGTCCTTGGCGAGCTGGTTCGTCGCGTTCTGGAGCTTCGTGTCCAGGCTCACCAGGACGTAGACCCCGCAGCGGGGCCCGGACTGGGCGATCGAGACCAGCCGGCGCTGGGCGGCCTCGGAGAAGTTGGCCGGGTAGTTGGCGGCGACGAGGACCCGGTAAGGCTCGGCGACCTCGCCGGCCATCGCGTTGTATTCCTCGATCGAGGCGTATTCGTTGCGGAGGTACGTCTGGATGACGTTCTCCATGTGCTCGGTCAGGTCGAGCAGGCGCTGGTCGATCTGGGCCGACTCGGTCCAGATCCGGCTGGTGACGAGCAGCTCGTCGGCGTCCTTCAGGTTCATGAAGGTCGAGAAGTTCTGGCCGAGGCCGACCGGGTCGACGATCGTGAAGCGGACCTTGCCCGGCGGGATCGCCGTGAGGAAGCGGAGCATCGTGGCCTGCAAGAGCTGGACGGCCGGGCCTCGCCCCTCGTCGCTGGCCTTGACCAGGAGCGAGACCTTCTCGGGGAAGTTGAGGAAGGCGGGGAACTTGAGCGACTCGGGGGTGAACTCCTTGAGCCTCGGGTCGTCGGGAATCCCCTGGGGGATCTGCTTCATCGGCACCGTGACCTCGCCGAAGCGGAGGACCGGGGGCGACTCGGTCGGCGGGTGCCAGGGGTCCCAGGCGTCGGAGTTCCAGGGGAGGAACATCCGGTCGGCTTCGGCGGCGGTCTCGGCCATGACGGCTTTGGCGTGGTCGAGGGCGCCTCGCCAGTCGGCGACGAGCTTCCGCCAGGTGGCGTCGTACGCCTCGCGGCGGGCGGCGACGGCGGCGAGGTTCTGGTCGTCGACGTCCTGGATCTCGCGGTCGCCCAGGGTTTTGGCCCCGGCCAGGTCTTTCTTGGACTTGTCCTCGGCGGCGGAGAGGTCGGCCTCGTACTTCTTGGCGGCCTCGGCGAGGGCCTTGGGGTAGCGCTCCTCGGCGGCTTTCAGGTCGGCGTCGTGGCGGAGCTTCAGCTCGGGGATCAACCGATCGTGGTCGTCGCCCTGCTTCTTGACCTGCGCGTCGCGGCGGCGGGCGACCTCGGCCTTGAGCCGCTTGGCGTTCTCGGTGACCCAGTCGGCCGAGCGTTCGGCCAGGTGCTCGGCGTCGGCCAGGGCCATCGCCATCGGCGCGGCGGCCTGGGTGATCGTCTTCCGGGCGGCCGAGACGATCGCCCGGCGGGCCCCGAAGCCGACGACCAGCGTGACCCCCGCCGCGACGGCCGGGCCGATCGTCCAGCCGAGGACCAGGCCGAGCCCGACGGCCAGGGCGACGAAGAGGACCACGCCGAGGAAGATGAAGAAGTCGAGTTTGACGATCGGCAGGATCTTCAGTCGGGTGGCGGCCTCGTAGTTGGCGATGATCCGGTTGGTCGCCTCGTCGAGCTTGGGGATCGGCCCCTCGGCCTCGGCGTATTCGGGCTTGGGGCGGTCGGCGTCGAGGACGATGTACTTCTGGTAGGTGCCGACGTAGAGGGTGGCGGCCTCGCGGATCTCGTCGAGGTGGACGAGCGAGTCGTTGAGCCGGGCCTTGAACTGCTCGGTCTTCTTGTTGACCTTGTCCATGTTGGCGTCGAAGAGGGCGCCGGTCTCCCAGCCCGCTTCTTCGAGCGCGGTGTCGGCGGCCTCGGCCTCGACCTGGAGCCGCTTCTTGGCGTGGGCGACCTTCTGGTCGCGCTCTTGCTTGGCCCCGGCGATGGCCGCCTGGTAGGCCCGGTCGAGCGCCTCGCGGGTGGTGCCGATGGCCCCCTCGATCGCCTGGACCCGGGCGTCGCGCTGGCGGACGGCCGCCTGGCGGGCGGCCTGGTATTGCCGCTCGGCGGTGGCCTTGTCCTTGGCGAATTCGAGCTCGGCCTTCGACTCGCGCGCGGCGCGATCGGCGGCCAGGCGGGCCAGGTCCTTCAGGGCGTCGACCTGGCTCTGGATCAGGGGCGGTCCGGGCATCGGGTGAGGTCCAACACGGGTTCTTCTGGCTTCCCGCAGGGCAGGACTCGTCCTGCCGAGCCCGACACGAATGGGGAAGGCAGGCCGAGGCCTGCCCTACGGGGCGATGACGCGGAAATTCCAAAGGCCCGGTCGCGGCCGACCGTTCCGGCTCAGCGCTCCTCGGCGCAGTCGCGCTTGACCTTGGCGGAGACCTCGGCCAGCTTGTCCATCCCCCGGACCACGGCGTTGACCCGCGTCTCCAGGGGGAAGAGGTGGTTCGATTCGAAGTCCTTGGCGACCTGGTCCTGCCAGTTGGTCCGGGCCTGCTCCCAGTGCTTGCGCAGGTTCTTGATCGCGTAGGTCAGCTTGGTCGAGCCTTCTTTGCTCATCGCCGGGGCCTCCTCGCTCGCGGGGTCGGTCTCATCTCAGGTGTTGGCCGGGGAGGAGATGCGGATGTAATCTTCCAGGGCCTCGGCCATCCGGTCGAGCAGGGCCATGCAGTGTTCCAGCTCGCCGCTGAGCATGTCGCCCAGCGGGCGGGCCATGCCGAGGTACTCGTCGATGGCGTGCTGCAAGATCGGCGCGGCCTTCTTGACGATCTCGACCTTCTCCTCGGCGACCTGGAGCTTCTTCTTGGCGATCCGCACGGCCTCCTTGGCCTCGGTCTCGCCGCCGCCGGAGAGCTTCCGACGGTGCAGCTCGCCGCGGATCTCGTTCATCTTCTCGCGGCGGCGCTTCACCTCGTTGAGCCAGAAGAGCCGCTGGGTGTTCTTGACCCACTCGTTGAGCCGGCGGTTCTCCATCTCGACCGAGGTCAGCGCGTTCCGGGCGTCCTCGATGAAGGTGCCCAGGGCCTCGCGGAACTCGCGGATCGCGTCGATCGAACCGACTTTCGCTGCATCGGCCATCGGGACCTCCTCCTCGCCGGGGACGGATCATCGAGAGAGCGATCGGGGTGGCTCAGCGCTGCTGGAGGTATTCCTCGACGCGCTCGGCCTTGCGGAGCAGGAAGGGGACGAAGGCGTTGGTGGCCTCGATGAATCGGTTGATGACGATCAGCGTGGCCTCGAACTCCTCGGTGAACTTCTCCTGCTCCTTGTCGCGCCAGGTCTGGCTGAGCCCGGAGAGCTGGCCGTGGATGACGGCCATCCGGTTGTGCAGCTCGGTGTTGAAGTGCCGGAGGTTCTGGGCGAACCGGCGGAGTTCGGCCGGGTCGACGACAGCCTGCGCCATGGTGGGAAGTCCTTTCGACCGGCCGGCCCGAAGGCCCGCGCGAAGGAGAGTGGATGGGGAGACGCCCCCGAAGACCCGACGCCGTCGACCCGCGAAGGGATCGACGATCGCCAGGGGTCCAGATTAACCGGAAGGCCGGGCCTCGTAAAGCGCCGGACGACTTCAAGCCGGGTCCCTTCGATCCCGGCCGCATCCGCACGAATCCAGATTCCCCAAGGCCCAGGCGTGGGGGCGGGCCGGGTCTCCCGGAAAGAGTGTGTTAACGACCGCCCCGTTTCCACGATCTTATCAAGGTCGGGACGTCGTCGATCCGGTCGTCGGGTCGACCGCCCTTCGCCGTTGGGGCCCAGCCTGGGGAACGTGCCTTGAACCGATCGAACCCAGCACCCGAGTACCGATCGAACCCAACCGCGCCCCCGGGTCGAACCCAACAGCGCCGTCGGAACGAAGCCAGTCCGCGAACAGATCCCTCTGGACGTCCTTTACGTCAATATGCTTGCGTCGAGGCACGTTGCCGGGCGTTGGATCAAACCCATCTCTCCGGCTGCGGAACGAACCCGTCGACGGTGCCCTCGATTTCGCGGAACGAACCCAGTTCCGAATCGGCGGTCCGGGTCCGGGAAGATCCGATCGGGGATCGAAAGATCATGGCAAGGTTGTCCGGGTCGGGGGTGGATTCGAGGGGAGGCCGGGCTGACGACGAGGCGGGCGAGGCCCTGGGGATGACCCCCGGGCGCTACCGGAAGGGGGGCGAGGGGGAGTCGATCCGGTACGCGACGGCGGCGACGACGCTCGGCCGGGTCCTCGTCGCGGCGACCGACCGGGGCGTCTGCTCGATCGAGCTGGGCGACTCGGACGAGGCCCTGGAGGCTCGGCTCGTCGCCCGCTTCCCCGGGGCCGAGCTGGCGGGGGACGACCCCGAATTCGCGGGTCGAGTTCGAGCCGTGGTCGCGCGGGTCGACCGGCCGGGGGTCGGGCTCGACCTGCCGCTGGACGTCCGGGGGACGGCGTTCCAGAGGCTGGTCTGGGAGGCGCTCCGGCGGATCTCGGTCGGCTCGACGGCGACCTATGCCGAGGTCGCCCGGTCGATCGGCCGGCCGACGGCGACCCGGGCCGTGGCCGGGGCCTGCGCGGCGAACGCGCTGGCGGTCGTCATCCCCTGCCACCGGGTCGTCCGCGAGGGGGGCGGCCTCGGCGGGTATCGCTGGGGGGTCGGGCGGAAGCGGGCCCTGCTCGACCTCGAAGGGGGGACGGCCGATGAGTGATGGTCGGCGATCGGGCGAGGGATCAGCCCCCCCGGACGACCTGCGAGAGTCGGGCGCGGGTCGGGGTCTTCCACGCCCGGAGGATCGGCCGGGGCGGGTTGGCGGGGCGGGCGCTGGCGGACTTCGGGGCGGCCGGGTCTTCCTTCAAGGGGGCACATTCGCGGGCGAGCTGGAGGAGGTGGCCGGGGCGGAGGCTCGGCTCGGCGGCCTTGAGCAGGACGGCGACCCCGGCGAGGTAGGCGGCGGCGTTCGACGAGCCGAAGGTCACCTGGCCGTCGGTGAAGTAGGCCCGCGAGTCTTCCAGGACCACGTCGGGCTTGGCCCGGCCGTCGAGCGTCGGGCCGACCGAGGACGAGGGCGAGGGCTCGCCGACGGTCAGGACCGTCGGGTTGTCGGCCGGCGGATAGATCTCGCCCTCGTCGGAGGCGTCGACGAAGGTCACGGCCTCCTCGGGCCCCGCGCCGCCGACGGGGACGTAGGTCTCGCGGCTCGGCGAGATCAGGATGCGGATCCGGTCGCCCTGCGAGAACCGGCCCTTGCGGGCCTTGACGCGGAGCCGGTAGCAGAAATCCGGGTCGGTCGGCACGTGGGGGTTGGCCGGGAGGTCGGCCAGGACGACGCGCTCGCGGGGGTTCCGGGTCTCCTCCGGGCCCGCCGGGCGGTCGCCCGCGACCTGGATCTTCTCGCCCGAGCCGATCCGTCGGCCGGTCCAGTCCTCGACGAACAGGTCGAGGTCTTTTTCCGACCCGGCGTCTTCCTCGTCCTGGTAGTCGTTCCAGGTCAGGGTGATGGTCAGGGTGTTCTCGTCGGCCCGGTTGCGGAAGCGGAGGGCGGCGATGTCGGGGACGTTGCGGAGCTTCAGGTAGCCGTCGGGCAGCACGCGGACCGGGCCGTTGTAGACCTTGCCGCCGTAGTTGCCCGCCGCGTTGATCCAGAGGATCCCGCGAGCCGTCGCCTCGCCCACGGCGCGGTCGATCGGCCCCTTGCCGTCGCCCGCCCCGCCGCCCTCGAAGGCGCCACTGAAGAGGATGACGTCCACCCGCTCCTCGATCGCGTAGCGGACCGCGCGGCGGAGCATGGTCGGGCCGTTGGCGTTGAGCAGGTAGAACCGGGGTCCGCCCGGGAGCGACCCGGCGACCGACCAGACGATCTGAGCCATCTCGCGGCCGTGGCGGTTGAGCGGCTCGAAGGGCTTGCGAAAGGCCGGGTCGCCCAGGCCGAAGCGGCGGACGAAGTCGGGGTCGTAGTCCTCGACGATCGTCGCCGAGGCGGGCAAGTACCCCCGCCCCGCGCCGAGGCCGTCGAAGCCGTAGTCGAGCACGGCGACCCTGACCGACTCGACGCCGACCACGCCGTCATAGGCGGGCGAGACCCCCAGCCGGGTGCGGACCGCCTTGGCGTCGGCCAGGTGCGACGGGGCCTTGCGAGACCCCGCCTCGGTCGGCGGGTCGTCGGCGAGGCCCGGCCTCGCCCACGACCCGATCAGCGCCACCGCGAGCCAGGCGGCGAGGGCCCGCCAAGGCGTCGGGCCAAGTCGCCTTCGCCCGGTCCCGATCACCAGAAGCCCCGGCCGAAGCCGCCGTAGCCGAAGCCCCGGCCGAACCCGCCGTAGCCGAAGCCCCGGCCGAACCCGCCGTAGCCGAACCTGGGGTAGCCGTAGCCGAATCCGCCGTAGCCGAAGCCCCGGCCGAACCCGCCGTAGCCGAACCTGGGGTAGCCGTAGCCGAATCCGCCGTAGCCGAAGAAGCGCCGGCGGAAGAAGCAGGCCTGGGTCGGCGACTCGTCGTCCAGCTCGCTCCCCTGGGCCTGCGCGACGGCGGGGGCCGAAGCGACGGGCTTCGGCTTGTCGCCGTATTCCGAGTCGAGTTCGCCGGCCCCGGCGTCGGGGGCCAGCAGGAGGCAGGAAGTTACCAGGATCGATCCGAATGTCTTCATGGGTGTGGACTCCGTTCGGTGGGTGCGGGGCCATGTCCCGCCGGCCTCATTCTACGGCCGGGCGCCCCGATCGGACAACCGGGCGATTCCGCAGGCGCCCGGCCCGGATTAGGATGGGCCCGACCGCTCCACCCTCGACCCGACTCCTTTGACAAGGGACCTCCGATGCGAACCGCCGCGATCCTCTGGGCCTTCCTGCTGGCGGCCCCCGCCGTCGCTCCCGTCGACAAGCCTGACGACACCCCGAGGGCGTTCGTCGACGGGACCGGGCCCGGCTGGCGGACCCTCGGCGAGGGCGACTTCACCCGGGCCAACTGCGACCCGGAGACCTGGACCTGGGCCGGGGCCGACGTCCATTGCTCGGGCCTCCCGGTCGGCGTCCTGAGGTCGAAGCGGGCCTTCGGCAACTTCGAGATGGTCGCCCGCTGGCGGCATTTGAAGTCCGGCGGCAACTCCGGCTTCTTCGTCTGGACCCCGGAGAAGGCGCTCGAAGGGCTCCAGCCCGGCCGGTTGCCGACGGGCGGGATCGAGGTCCAGGTGCTCGACCACGGCTATGCCGAGCAGTTCGAGAAGGAGACGGGCAAGAAGGCCAACTGGTTCACCACCCACGGCGACGTCTTCCCCGTCGGCTCGTCGAAGATGAAGCCCTTCGCGCCGACCTCGCCGGACGGGTCGCGGAGCTTCCCCTCGAAGCGGCTGAGCAAGGGCCTGAACGAGTGGAACCACTACTACGTCCGGGCGATCAACGGTGAGATTCGGCTCTGGGTCAACGGCGAGGAGGTCTCTGGCGGGACCGCCTGCGACCCGAGCCGGGGCTACCTCTGCCTGGAGGCCGAGGGGGCGCCGGTCGACTTCCGCGAGATTCGCGTCCGCGAGCTCCCTTGAGTGAAGGCCCACCAACGCGAACGGGGGCCGGCGGTGAAGCCGGCCCCTGTCGGGCGAGGAGTCGTGTCGTCGCCCTGGGGGCGAAGGCTCAGCGGGCCACCGGGTAGTAGATGTACGACGAGGTGGCCGGATTGTAGTAGAGCGGGTAGCGGTAGCCGTCGCCCGGCTCGTAGGTCTGGCTGGTCAGGTAAGGGGCGGCGTAGGCCTGGTTGACCACCGGGGCGGAGGAGTAGCCGCTCGAATAGTAGCCGGTGTTGCCGTAACCCGACCCGTAGCCGTTGCGGTAGCCCGACCCGTAGCTGTTGCCCCCGTAGCCATAGCCGTTGCCGTAGCCGAGGCCGAACCCGCCGAGGCCGAGCAGGCCGAGGCCGCCATAGCCGCCGTAGCCGGAGTATCCGCGGTTGTAGCCGCCGTAGTTGCCACCCCGGTGGGTGTACCCGCCGCCCGCGTGGTGGTAGGCCCCGCCGCCGTACCCGCCGCCGACATGGCCCCCGCCGACATGGCCCCCGCCGACATGGCCCCCGCCGCCGGCATGCCCGCCCCCGCCCCCGCCCCCGCCACCATGCCCGCCGCCCCCGCCGCCGCTGTGGGCCAGGGCCGAGGAGGCCGAGGCCGCGAGGATCGTCGCCGCCAGCGCCGTGGCCTTGATCGCCCTCGGCGTCCACCCCAGGAATCGCGTCATGGCTGCACTCCCTTCGATGTCTTCGATCGTGTCCCGGACCCAGGGGCGTTTCCTCCCCCGTCGGGCCCGGATATCCTCTGTTACGATCCGATCCCGGCGATGGGCCAAGGCTTGGGCGGAATCCCTTCAGAACCGGATGACGACGGCCCGAGCGAGACTCGACCCATGAACTTTCGGACTTGCCTGGTCTTCGTCGTCTGCCTGCCCGCCGCCGCTCGGGCCCAGGGCCCCCGGCCCGAGGAGGCCCGCGACCTCCGGCGGAAGGTCGAGGCGGCGCTCGTCGGCGAGCTGACGACCCGCTGGTATCCCCGGTCGGTCGAGCCCGACGGCGGCGGGTTCCACCAGACCTTCGGCCGGGACTGGGCCCGCCTCCCCGACGACGACCGCTCGCTGGTCTACCAGTCGCGGATGACCTGGACCGCCGCCGCCTTCGCCCGCCATTCGCCGGCGCATCGCGAGGAGTTCGCCGGCTACGCCAGGCAGGGGGTCGCCTACCTCGACCGGGTGATGCGCGACGGCCCCTCGGGCGGCTTCCACTGGGCCGTCGGCCTCGACGGCAAGCCGAGCCCCCGCCTGGGCGACGAGAAGCACGTCTACGGCACGGCCTTCGCCCTCTACGCGGCGAGCCTGGCCTACGAGGTCACGCGCGACGAGGTCGCCCTGAAGGTCGCCCGCGATGCCTTCGACTGGCTCGAACGCCACGCCCACGACCCCAGGGACGGCGGCTACTTCGAGGCCCTGACCCGCGACGGCACGCCGATCCTGGCCCGCGACGACAAGCCCCCCGGCCGCCGGGCCGACCGCCTCGGGATCGACTACGGCTTCAAGACGATGAACTCGCACATCCACCTGCTGGAGGCGCTCGCCGCCTTCGCCCGGGTCGAGAAGACTCCCCTGGCCCAGCAGCGGCTCGCCGAGACCCTGGCCATCGTCCGCGACAAGATCGCCGTCGAGCCCGGGGCCCTGAACCTCTACCTGACCCCCGACTGGCACGCCATCCCCGCGCACGACTCGTTCGGCCACGACGTCGAGACCAGCTACCTCCTCCTGGAAGCCGCCGAGGACCTCGGCCAGGCCGACGACCCGAAGACCGCCCGGATGGCCCGCCGACTGGTCGACCACGCCCTGGAATGGGGCTGGGACGACCAGCACGGCGGCTTCTACGACAAGGGTGACGCCCTCGGTGCCCGGGCCTACGACACCACCAAGGTCTGGTGGACCCAGGCCGAAGGGCTCAACGCCCTCCTCCTGATGCACCGGAAGCACGGTCGCGAGACCGACCGCTACTGGAAGGCCTTCCTCAAGCAGTGGGCCTTCATCGAGGCCCACATGATCGACCCCGTCCACGGCGGCTGGTACTGGGAGACGACCCGCGAGGGCGTCCCGACCGGCGAGCCCCGCAAGGCGACCCCCTGGAAGGCCGCCTACCACACCTCCCGCGCCTTGATGAACGTCTCGACCATGCTCGGCGAGGTCGAGAAGGTGGACGGCCCGAAAGAATGACCGGGCCCGGAGCCGCCCATCCGGGGGATCGGCGGCCCCGGCGCTTCAGGCCGCTTCGAGGTCCCCGGGGTCGCCCGACTCGTGCTGGAGGACGTGGAGGTCGAGCCGCCGGAAGGCTTCCTGGGTGATGTCGAAGGGGGAGCCGTGGATCGCCCAGAGGGCCTCGACGACCCCTTCGAGGTCGCCCTCGGGTTCCTCCCAGGTCACCAGGAAGCTCCCCTCGCCGCGGTGCCAGGCGTCGGCCCCGAGGTCGTCCAGGTGCTCCGCGATCGCCGGGGCCTTTTCGGGCTCAACGGCGAAGGTCCAGCGGATCAGGTCGGCCGGGGCGTCGTCCGCATCGATGGTCATGGCGTCTCCTTCCCTGGGAATCCGAAAGCCGGGTCGGCCCGGCCCGCTCGGTAGCCTATCATCGGCCGGGGGACCACCCCGGCTCCAGTCTCGACGGCGACCGAGGAGCCTCGATGCCCCGATCCAAGGCCGACCTCCCCGAGAAGACCTGCGCCGCCTGCGGCCGCCCCTTCGCCTGGCGGAAGAAGTGGGAACGCGACTGGGACCGGGTCCAGTATTGCAGCGACGCCTGCCGGAAGGTCGGCAAGCCGAAAGGCCAGCCAGAGGGCCCTCCCAAGGGTTGACCCTCCCCGGAACGGGACCGGCCTCCCCGATCAGGCCGACCCCTTCTTGTGGCCGGCCACGTCGGGGAGGAAGTCGACCCAGCTCGCCCCCGGCGCCGCCCCGCCGAATCCGCCGTTGGTGTTGAAGGCCCCGTCGGTGGCCGAGATCGCCTCGAAGGGGATCGACCGGCCGGACCCGGGTATGCCGAACGGGATGATGAGGTCGGGGCCGCCGGCGGAGGGCCGGTAGGCGAAGGCCCCGAGGGCGGGCAGGTAGACGCCCAGTTCGAGGTGGCCCGAGCCGTCGTAATCGCCCGGGGCCGGGAACGACCCCCCGATCCCCGGGGTGCCGAAGGGGATGATCCTGTCCGAGTCGCCGGTGGTGCCGTAGGGTCGGTAGGCGAAGGCGCCGAGGTTGGGCAGGTAGACGGCCAGCTCGGTGTGGCCCGAGCCATCGTAGTCGCCGGGGACGGGGATGGAGTCGCCGACGCCCCGGCTCCCGAAAAGGGCGATGACGTCGGCCTCGCCGTGGGTCCCGGCGGGGCGGTAGGCGAAGGCGCCCAGGGCGGGGAGATAGACGGCGATCTCGTCGTGCCCGGCACCGTCGTAGTCGGCGGGGACGGGGATCGAGTTGTCCGCCCCGGGCGTGCCGAAGGGGACCGTCACGACTTTGTAGACCTGGGTCGGCTGGTTGGTTAAATAGGCGAACGAGCCGATCGAGGGGAGGTAGACGCCTTCCTCGGTGAACCCGGCGCCCGTGTAGTCGGCCGGGGCGGGGATCGTCTGGCCGCGCCCGGCGATCCCGAAAAAGTTGATCTGGTCGCCGGTGGTCCCCGAATTGGTCGGCCGATAGGCGAAGGCGCCGAGGATCGGCAGGTAGACGCCCAGCTCGGTGATGCCCAGCCCGTCGTAGGTGCCGGGGGACGGCAGGGTGTTGCCGGAGCCGATCGTGCCGAAGGGGACGAGCACGTCGGGCCCGCCGCCGGAGGGACGGTAGGCGAAGAGGTTGAGCGAGGGGATATAGACGGCCGGGTCGGTCTTGCCGTCGTTGTCGAAGTCGTTCGGGGCCCCGGCCGGCAGGAGGCGGGCCTCGCCATTGTTCAGGGTCGTCAGGAGCTTGCCGTCGGCCTCGATTGCGAGTCCGTAGACCGAGTGGCGGTAGCCAATCGTGGCGGAATAGCCGGTTTCGAGCGCGTCCAGGCTGATCAGCCCGCCCGTGCCGAAGGTGGAGTCGGGGGAGCCGTCGGGGGCGACCCGGAGGAGCGTCGGCATCGAGTCGTACCCGGCGATGTCGGCCGCGACCGAGCCGCCGAGGACGATCTTGCCGTCGGGCTGGATCGCGATCGCCTTGACGACGCCCTCGGCCAGCCCGAACTTGGCGGCGGTGTAGGCCCGGATGAAAGAGGCACCGAGGGCCGCCTCGCCCGAGGTGCCGAAGCTCGGGTCGAGCGTACCCGAGGTGTCGAGCCGGAAGAGGTCGAAATGGGCCGCCGTGGGGTAGACGGTCAGGTCCGCGAAGGTGCCGCTGATGACGATCTTGCCGTCGGGCTGGATGGCCAGCGGGCCGGCGAAATCGGCACCGCCGCCCGCCAGGAGAACCTGGCCGGCGATGCCGAAGGTGGAGTCGGCCTGGCCGTCGGCGCCGAGCCGGCCGACGGCGATCTTCGAGCCGTTGCCCGAGGCGAGCACCGCCGTCGTGTCGTAGACGATCCGCCCGCCCGAGTCGATCGCCAGCCCGGCCACGTCCATCGGAATCGGCGACGCCTGCATGCCGTTATGGATCTGGACCAGGACCTGGCCCGCGGTGCCGAAGGCGGCGTCGACCGAGCCGTCGGCGTGGAACCGCGCGAACTCAATCCCGGATCCGTCGGCCCCGCCGCCGACGACGATGTCGCCGCCCGGGTCGATCGCCAGGGTCGTGGCCATCGAACCCCGGGCACTCCCCGCCAGTTGGAACTGGAAGACGACCGAGCCGCCGGACCCGAAGCTCGCATCGACCGATCCGTCGGCATTGAGCCGGGTCAGGTCGACCTGAGAGGCCCGGGTCATCGAGGCGGACCCGAGGGTCCCCAGGATCAGGATCTTCTGGTCGGCCTGCACGGCCACGGCGACGCCCAGGTCGAGGTCGACGACGCCGGCGGGGTCGGCCAGGGCGACCGCGCCTCCGGTCCCGAAGCCGAGGTCGGGTTTGCCGGCCGGGGTCAGCCGGGCGACCGCGATGAGCTCTTGGTTTGACGCCCCGCCGAGGAGGCCCCGGCTCTCCGAGCCGACCACGACGAGCTTGCCGTCGGGCTGGAGGGCCTCGCCCGTTGCCTGGCTCTCCAAGACGGAACCGGTCTCTGGGGCGAAGTTGACGAAGGCGAGCCCTTTCGCCGGATGAAGCGGGTTGGAGTTGCCGACCCCATAGGTCAGGTCGGGGGTGCCGCCGGTGCTCAACAAGGTGTGCCCTTCGAGGGCCTCGACCTCCGGCCTCCGGGCCGATCGGAGACGCCCCCCGCGACTCGCCCGCGACCTGGCCTCGAATCCAATTCGTCCCGACATCGGCAACTCACCCCTTCCCTGGACGGTCAAGGCCGGTCCGCGCCCGGTCGCATTGCCGCGACTCGATTGGTCATGTCCCGCGAACCGAATTTATCGCGCCGGCCCGGGCGGTGATACCATGCAGTCGGGGTTCCCTCGAATTTCTTCGGACCCCCGCCGATCCTCCTCAATCCTTGTCCCTGGCGATGGCGGCGACCTTCGCTACGACGGCGCGGAGGTAGTCTCCCGGCGCGATCAGGATCTGCAAGCCACGCTGCCCGGCGGAGACCGAGATCACGTCGTACAGCTCGGCCGTCTCGTCGAGGAAGACCGGGTAATCCTTCTTGCAGGCCAGGGCGGTGACGCCGCCCCGGATGTAGCCGGTCAGGGGCTGGACCTCCTTGAGCGGGACGGTGTCGACCTTGCGGTCGCCGGTGGCCCTGGCCAGGGCCTTCAGGTCGAGCTGGGCGTTGCCGGGGACCACCGCCAGGCAGACCCCCGCGCGGTCGCCCCGGGCGACCAGGGTCTTGAAGACCTGGTCGGCGGGCATCCCCAGTTTCCGCGCGACCGACTCGGCGGCGAGGTCGTCGGGGTCGACCTCGTACTCGCGCAGCTCGTAGGTGATGCCGAGCCGGTCGAGGGCCCGCGCGGCGTTGGTCTTCGAGGTCGCCAAAGGCGGGCCTCCCCCCGCCCCGGTGGGGCTTTCGGGGCGATTTCCGGGGATCGTGTGTTAAGCGAGGCCACTTGCTAGCGATATTACTTGAGGGGGGGATGCATTTCGACCCACCCCTCGGCGCGCGCCGAAGGCCCGACGCGTGACCTCCCGGAGCCCCTCGGATGGAGGACCTGACACCGGAATCGCATCGGATCGCGTCCCCAGAAGGGTAGGCATCGCCTTGGATCGTTACATCATGCTGTTCGGGCCGCTGATCTGGCCCCTGGCGACCCTGGCCATCGCCCTGATCTTCCGCAAGGACGTGGGCCAGGCGCTGGGTCGGGTCGGCCAGTTCAAGTATCGCGACCTGGAATTGACCTTCCGCGACGACCTCCGCCAGGCCGAGCAACTGGCCCGGTCGGTCCCGCCGCTGGCCTCGACGGCGAAGGGTTCGATCGTGCTGGAAGTTGCGCCCGAGGAGACCAAGGAGCTGGTCGGCCGGCTGATCGTCAGCCCTTCTTCGGCCGTGGCCGTCCCGCCTTCGGCGGAGGCCGGGGCGTCGGTGGCGCTGGCCCCTCGCGAGGCGATCGCGGCGGCCTGGGAACGGGTGGTCCGGGCGCTGGCCCGGGCGACCTCGACCGAGGGGAATCGCCGGGCCCCGGGCCTGACCAACCCCGACGTGGCCGCCCGGTTCCTGGTCGACCGGGGGCGGCTCGCCGCGCCCGAGTCGCTGCTGGTCGGCCTGCTGCGGACCATGAAGGATCGCGCCGCCGATCCCCGGGAGGCGACGCCCTCGGCCGAGGAAACCCGCCGCTACGTCGAGCTGGCCGACGGCTTCGTCGCCAGGCTCGACGCGCCCGGTTGAGCCGGGTTGGGCCGGGCCGGGCCGTGACCCTCGGAGGCATTCCCATCGATCGCGGCCCGCGCCCATGATAAAACCGGGAGGGCCCTCCGGGAGCGGAGGGCTTCAGCCGACCCGGAGGCCGACCGGATGAGACTCTCCGCCCTGATCGCGACCGCCTGCCTCGCCCCGGCCGCTTCGCTCGCGGGCGAGCCCCGCGTCGACGCCGGCCGGTCGTTCGAGCCGGTCGCGGCGATCCTCGAAGGCCACTGCCTGCGCTGCCACCAGGGCCGGGCGGCCAAGGGCGACCTCGACCTCGCCACGCCCGCCGGGCTGGCCGACGGCGTCGTCGTTCCCGGCAAGCCGGGCGAGAGCCGCCTCTTCGAGGTGATCTCCGGCGCGGAGCCGACCATGCCCAAGGCCGGCGACCGGCTCGACCCGGGGCAGGTCGAGGCCGTCCGGGCCTGGATCGCCGACGGGGCACTTTGGCCCGGAGGCCGGACGCTTCGGATCGACCCCCGGGACTGGTGGTCGCTCCGCCCCCTCGCCCGGCCGCCGGTGCCGGAGGTCGGGGGGATCGAGGCCCGATCGCCGATCGACGCGTTCATCCTCGAAGGCCTCCGCGCCCGAGGGCTCGCCCCCTCGCCCGAGGCCGACCGCGCGACCCTGATCCGCCGCGTCACCTTCGACCTGATCGGCCTGCCGCCGACGCCCGAGGAGGTCGAGGCGTTCCGGCTCGACCCGGCCCCCGAGGCGTACGAGCGGGTGGTCGACCGCCTGCTGGCCAGCCCGCATTTCGGCGAGCGCTGGGGTCGACACTGGCTCGACGTCGCCCGCTACGGCGACACCCACGGCTACGACAAGGACCAGCCCCGGCCGAACGCCTGGCCTTACCGCGACTACGTCATCCGGGCCTTCAACGAGGACAAGCCCTACGGCCGGTTCGTCCTGGAGCAGGTCGCCGGCGACGTCCTGTTCCCCGGCACGGCCGACGGGGTCGAGGCGACCGGGTTCCTCGCCGCGGGCCCCTGGGACTTCATCGGCCACGCCGAGGTCGCCGAGACGAAGCTCGACGGGCAGGTCGCCCGCCTGCTCGACCGCGACGACATGGTCTCGAACACCCTGAACGCCTTCGCCAGCCTGACCGTCCAATGCGCCCGCTGCCACGACCACAAGTTCGACCCGGTCTCGCAGGCCGATTATTACGGGCTCCAGGCCGTCTTCGCCGCCCTCGACCGCGCCGACCGCGATTACGACGCCGACCCGGCCGTCGCCGCCCGGAGGTCGGGCCTGGCGGCCAGCCGCTCGGCCTGCCTCGCCGACTCGGCCAGGCTCGGCAACCTCGCCGGGGCCCTGGGCGAGGTCGACCGCGCGGCCCTCGCCGAGGCGGCCCGGCGGCTGGCCGAGGTCGACCGCGACCTTGCCGCCCTGCCCGCCTGGCGTCGGGTGTACGCCGGGACGATCCACCACGGGACCGGGGCGTTCCGGGGGACCGGGCCCGACGGCGGCAAGCCCCGGGTGATCCGCGTCCTCCGCCGGGGCGAGGTCCGCGACCCGATGCAGGTCGCCGAGCCGGGCGCCCTCGCCCTGATCCCCGGCGTCCCCGCCCGGTTCGACCTGCCGCCCGACGCCCCCGAGGGCCTCCGGCGGGCCGCGCTGGCCCGGTGGCTGGTCGACCCGAGGAACCCGCTGACCTGGCGGTCGATCGTCAACCGGGCCTGGCACTACCACTTCGGCCGGGGCTTGGTCGACTCGCCGAGCGACTTCGGCCGGATGGGCCGGACGCCTTCGCACCCGGAGCTCCTCGACTGGCTCGCGGCCGACTTCCGCGACGGCGGGCAGTCGCTCAAGCGGCTCCATCGGCGGATCGTCACGAGCGCGACTTATCGTCAGGCGTCGGCCTCGGACGAGGCGAGGGCGGCCCTCGACGGCGAGAACGTCGGGCTCTGGCGGATGAACCGCCGGAGGCTGGAGGCCGAGGCGATCCGCGACGTCGTCCTGATGGTCGCCGGCCGGCTCGACCGGACCCCCGGCGGGCCGGGGTTCCGCGACTTCGCCGTCGAGCACCCCGAGCACTCGCCGCACTACGAGTACGGCCCGTTCGACCCCGAGGACCCGAAGGCCCACCGCCGGTCGGTTTATCGGTTCATCGTCCGGTCGCAGCCCCAGCCGTTCCTCGCCGCGCTCGACTGCGCCGACCCGTCGATGAGCGTCGACCGGCGCGACGAGAGCACCACGGCGCTCCAGGCCCTCGCCCTGCGGAACGATCGCTTGATGGTCGCGATGGCCGGGGACCTCGCCGCTCGCCTCCACCGCGAGGCCGCCGATCTCCCCTCGCAAATCGACCGGGCCTACTGTCTGGCCCTCGGCCGCCCCGCCAGGCCCGCCGAACGCGAGGCCCTGGCCGAGCACGCCGGCAAGTTCGGCCTGGCCAACGCCTGCCGGGTGATCTTCAACCTCAACGAGTTCGTCTTCGTCGATTGAACGACGGCCGGAGGCTCGACCGATGACCCGACCCGATTCGCCGACCGATCGACCGACCTCGCGCCGCGACTTCCTCTGGCGTTCCGGGGGCGGCCTCGGCGGGATCGCGCTGGCGAGCCTGCTGGCGGACGAGCGGGCCGTCGGCGGCGTGGTGCATCACCCGGCCCGGGCGAAGCGGGTCGTCCAGCTCTTCATGAGCGGGGCGGCGAGCCACATCGACCTCTTCGACCACAAGCCCGAGCTGTTCAAGCGGCACGGCCAGCCGTCCGACTTCGGCGAGCCGGTCGAGGCGTTCCAGGACGGCCTCGGCCCCTGGCTCCGCCCCCCCTGGGAATTCCGGCCGCACGGCGGGTCGGGCAAGAGGCTCGGCGAGGTCGTCGAGGACCTCGGCCGTTGCGTCGACGACATCGCCTTCATCCACAACATGGTCAGCAAGAGCGGCGTCCACTCGTCGGCGACCCTGCTCCAGTCGACCGGCTTCACCACCCCCAGCTTCCCCAGCTCGGGGGCCTGGGTCAGCTACGCGCTCGGGAGCCTCAACGAGAACCTGCCGACCTTCGTCGTCCTGCCCGACCACCGGGGGCTCGCCTCCAACGGCTCGAAGAATTGGGGCTCGGCCTTCCTCCCCGCGCAGCACCAGGGGACGGCCGTCTTCCCCGGCTCGGCCGAGCCGGTCGCCTATCTCCGAGGGCCGACCGGCCGGGAGTTCACCCCCGAGGCCGACCGCGAGGGGCTCGACCTGCTCGCCAGGCTGAACCGGGGGCACGCCGCCGAGCGGCCGGGGGACGCCCGGCTCGAAGCCCGGATCAAGTCGTACGAGCTGGCCGCCCGGATGCAACTGGCCGCGCCCGAGGCGCTCGACCTCTCGGACGAGCCGAGGCACGTCTTCAAGCTCTACGGGCTCGACCAGGGCTCGACCTCGTTCGACCGAGCCATCAACGTCCCCGAGGAGGTCGACGCCTTCGGCCGCAAGTGCCTGGTCGCCCGCCGGTTGCTGGAGCGGGGGGTCCGGTTCGTGCAGGTCTGGTCGGGCAACGACAACGGCTTCCCCCGCCGGAACTGGGACTCGCACGAGGACCTCGCCCGCGACCACGGCCCGCTCGCCCGGGGGATGGCGCGGGGGGCTTCGGCCCTGATCCTCGACCTCAAACAACGCGGGATGCTCGACGACACGCTCGTCCTCTGGACGACCGAGTTCGGCCGGATGCCCTCCTCGCAGGGGGGCCAGGGGCGCGACCACAACCCCTACGTCTTCACCAACTGGCTGGCCGGCGGCGGGATCCAGGGGGGCGTGACCCATGGCCCGAGCGACGAGTTCGGCTACAAGCCGCTCGACCGGGCCCGCCCGACCGAGGTCCACGACGTCCACGCGACCGTCCTGCACCTGCTCGGGATCGACCACACCCGCCTGAGCGTCCGCCACGACGGCATCGACCGCCGCCTGACCGACGTCCACGGCCACGTCATCCGCGAGATCCTCGCCTGAAGCCGGGCGCGCGAAAAAGCCGCCCGGGAAGGGGCGGCTCGACGCTCCGGCCTTGTTTTCAGGCCCGATCGGTCAGGACTTGGCTTCGGCATTGGGCTCGGGCGGGGTGGCCCGGAGTTCCTGGAGGCGGGCGCGAGATTCGAGCCGCTGCCTCCGCAACCGACGCCGCTGGTTCACCTTCCGGGAATCCGTCTTGACCATCGTGGGGCCTCTCGGGAACATGCTTAGGGAGTTCGGACCGCAAACCGCCCATGATGGCCGATCGGGCCCCGGGTGGCAAGCCCGGTTCGGACGGCCCCGGTCCCTCGTCGAAGGAGCTAGCCCCGATGCGTCCTCGAATCGCCCGGGTCGCGCTCGCGGCCTGCCTGCTCGGCCCATCGGCGGCTTCCGCCCAGGCCCAGGGCACCACCCCGTTCGATCGCTACGACGCCAACAAGGACGGCAAGGTCGTCCGCTCCGAGGTCCCCGAGCGGCTCCGCGAGCGGTTCGACTCGATCGACCTCGACAAGGACGGCACGATCACCGCCGAGGAGCAGCGGGCCTACCTCCTCGACGGCCCCGGCTCGCCGCCGAGGGCGAAGGTCGAGCAGGACATCCCCTACGCCGGGACCAAGGACCCTCGCCAGACGCTCGACCTGCTCCTGCCGGCGAGGCCCCGGACCCCGGGCCCGCTGCCGGTGGTGGTCAGCATCCACGGCGGGGCCTGGCAAGGTGGCAACAAAGCCCTGGGGATCGCCTCGATCCGCCCGCTGGTCCTCTCGGGCGACTACGCGGCGGTCGCGATCAACTATCGCCTGACCGGCCAGGCGAGCTGGCCGGCGCAAGCCCACGACGTGAAGGCCGCGCTCCGCTGGGTCCGCGACAACGCCGCGAAGTACCACCTCGACCCCGACCGGATCGGCGTCATCGGCCAGTCGGCCGGCGGCCACCTCGCCGCCCTGCTCGGCACCAGCGTCGGCGTCGCCGACCTGGAAGGCGACCCCGGCCCCGGGGTCAAGGTCCGCTGCGTGGTCGACGAATACGGGCCGGCCGACCTCCTCGCGATGGGCGACCCGCCCGGCTTCGCCAACCACAACGACGCGGGCTCGCCCGAGTCGAAGCTCGTCGGCGGCCCGATCCAGGGGCGGAAGGATATCGCGAGGGCCGCCTCGCCGATCACCTACGTCTCGAAGGACGACCCCCCATTCCTCATCATCCACGGCGATAAAGACCGGACCGTCGCCTTCGACCAGTCCGACCGCCTCGCGAAGGCCCTCCGAGGGGCGGGCGTGGAGACCCTGCTGGTCAAGGTCGAGGGCGGCGGCCACGGCGGCTTCCGAAACCCGGAGATCGCGGCCCGAATCCGCGAGTTCTTCGACAAGCACCTCCGCGACCAGCCCGTCGGCACGATCTCCGAGGAGCCGATCCCCAACGTCGCGCCCGCCGCCCCGAAGAAGTGATAGCCACGGATGAAACACGGATAAGAATCCAAGTAAGTTTTCCATCCGTGGCTCAGTTTTCATGCGTTTGGGCTCGGTCTTCCCTGGCTCTTTGAGAAGGCTCCGAGCATGCCCGGCCGTCGACCTCGGTATCCCGGCAAGAACCCCCGGCGGTTCGACCAGAAGTACAAGGAGCATGAGCCCGGCCGGTATGCCGCCGACGTGGCCCGGGTGGTCGAGGCGGGGAAGACGCCGGCCGGGTCGCACCGGCCGATCCTGGTCCGCGAGGTTCTCGAAATCCTCGCGCCGAAGCCCGGCGAGGTCGCCGTCGACGCGACCCTGGGGTTCGGCGGGCACGCTCGGGAATTGCTCCTGGCGGTCCAGCCGGGCGGTCGGCTGATCGGGGTCGACGCCGACCCGATCGAGCTGCCCAGGGCCGAGGCGCGGCTCCTGGCCCTGGGGACCCCGGCGGGGTCGGTGACGGTCCGTCGGATGAGCTTCGCGG